>Ga0210393_10001467_pt1 | contig 19740 bp, 19 predicted proteins | sample IncBWC27OmetaG_FD_160068 | JGI IMG/M metagenome (GOLD analysis project Ga0210393, IMG submission 160068) | Forest soil microbial communities from Barre Woods Harvard Forest LTER site, Petersham, Massachusetts, United States - Inc-BW-C-27-O ... | reverse complement strand
ACCGCGATAGAGCTTTTCGCCCGCCTGCCAGAAAGAGGGATCCGCCTCCAGTCCGGTGTTGGTCAAGCTGTCGAAATAGGCCCCCAAATCGGCCATGTCGTCCGGGGTCAGATTTGCCGCCATCGGCATCATGACGGGGCTCGCGCGCTTGCCGGTCTTGAAATTGTTCAGCTGCTCCGCGATGTAATTCGCGCCGATGCCCGCCAGGCTGGGCCATTCAGCATTCGTGCTGTTGCCATTGGCACCATGACAAGCCTGGCACGTGGCGGCCTTGGTGGCGCCTGCTTCGACGCTGGGCGCGGGAAGCGCCGAGGTTGTGACGAAAGTGCTGCATATTGTCGCTGCGAGAATCCAAAGCCGCTTCATGACGCCCTAAAACCCCGTTTTATTGTGACCCGATGTCAACCCTAAATTGTACACTAGAGCCTGTCTGAGTATTCCCCGCGGCCGCTTACTCGGAATACTTCGATAGGCCAGACCACAATTTGCGTCCGCCGGCGGCCATGACGAACTATTCCCACGTGAAATTCATGACCAGCGCGGCTGAGTCGCATCAGCTCGCTCCGGACTCCGGTCGGGAAATCGCGTTCGCCGGGCGCTCGAATTCGGGCAAGTCCACCGCCATCAACGCCATCACGCAACGTGCCGGATTGGCCCGTGTCAGCCGAACGCCTGGACGTACCCAGCTCATCAATTTTTTCGAGTTGACGCCCGAGAGGCGGTTGGTGGACCTGCCGGGCTACGGGTTCGCCAAGGTCCCGGAGCGGGTACGGCTGCACTGGCTGCAATTGATGGAACATTATTTCAATGTTCGCGAATCGCTCGTGGGCCTGATGCTCATCGTCGACAGCCGGCGCGGCTTGGGCGCCCAAGATGTGGTGATGCTCGAGTGGATTCTGGCGCGAGATCGCTTTGCCCACGTCTTGTTGACAAAAGCAGACAAACTCAACCGACAGGACTCACTGCGCGTTTTACGGGAAACCCTGGCGGCCGGCGCTGACGCTGCGGTATCGGCGCAACTGTTCTCGGCGCATAACAAACAAGGCATTGAGGAGGCCCGTGAAGTCATGGACCGGTGGCTGAATCTGACTTGAAGGGGGCGGACCGGAAGTTGACACTTTAAAAAAAGCCCCAAAAAAAAGCCCCGATGGGCGCTTGTGGCAACCATCGGGGCAGACCAACCCGGCATGGGGATGACAAACCGGGTCTAGCCCGCTCAGGGAGAAGAGCGGGGAGCGACTAAACGCTCATTAGGTTAGATGGGGATCATGTTCGAAAGTTCCAGTCCTTTGGAAGTCGTTTTTTTTCCGCTTTGCACTTCTTTTGAAAGGACGGCGGATATTCGCGAATAAGCTTATTTTGCCCCGATTTCTCGCGCCGCGCACCCTTTCAGTGTGCTTCATCCCAGTTGCGGCCCACCCCGACATCCACTTTCAGCGGCACCGACAAATCCGCAGCGCGGATCATATGCGTCCGTATTTGTCCTACGAGGGACTCGACTGCATCATCTGCAACCTCGAGTACCAGTTCATCATGGACTTGCATGATGAGCCGTGCCGCGACGCGCGAACTCTCGAGCCACGCGTCCACCTCGATCATGGCGCGTTTGATGATATCCGCAGCAGTCCCCTGCATGGGCGCATTGATGGCGCTGCGCTCGGCATATTGACGCAACGCGGCGTTGCGCGATTGGATTTCAGGCAGATACAGCCTGCGGCCAAACACGGTCTCCACGTAGCCGGTTTCGCGCGCCTGGCGGCGCGTTTCTTCCATGTAGCGGCGCACGCCGGGATAGCGCTCGAAATAAAGGTCCATGTATTTTTGCGCATCGCCGCGCGCGATGCCCAATTGACGCGCCAAGCCGAAGGCCGACATTCCATACATGAGGCCGAAATTGATCGCTTTGGCCGAGCGGCGTTGATCGGCGCTGACGTCGTCCGGTGCCAGGCCGAACACTTCGGCCGCTGTCGCCTGGTGAACATCGCGATCCTCGGCGAACGCACGCAGCAAAGAGGCATCGCCCGACAGGTGCGCCATGATGCGCAGCTCGATCTGCGAATAGTCGGCGGCCACGAGGGAGTGGCTTGGCGGCGCCACGAAGGCCTGCCGGATGCGCCGACCCTCCTGCGTACGAATGGGGATGTTCTGCAGGTTCGGATCTTGCGAGGACAGCCTGCCGGTTGCCGCCACGGCCTGGTGATAGCTGGTATGGATGCGCCCCGTCTCCGGATTGATCTGCAGCGGCAGATTGTCGGTATAGGTGGATTTGAGCTTCGCCATGCCGCGATATTCCAGGATCAGCTTCGGCAGCGGATAGCTTGCGGCAAGCTCCTCGAGCACGTCCTCCGCGGTCGAGGGCTGGCCGGTGGGTGTCTTGCGCATCACCGGAATCCCCAGCTTGCCGAACAGGATTTCCTGCAGCTGCTTCGGCGAATCCACATTGAAAACGCCGCCGGCTTCGCGGTGAGCCTGCGATTGAAGCTCGAGCATGCGCGCCGCCAGTTCCGCGCTCTGTGCTTTGAGCAGGGCCCGGTCCACGAGCACCCCCGTGCGCTCCATGCGCTGAAGCACGGGCACCAGCGGCTGCTCGATATTTTCGTACACCGACTTGAGCTTCGGTTGCGCCTCGATCTGCGGCCAGATCGCCTGATGCAGCCGCAGCGTCGCGTCCGCATCCTGCGCCGCATATTCCGCGGCTTGGTCGACATCCACTTGATTGAAGGCGATTCTCTTCGCGCCCTTGCCGGTGATGTCCTCCAGCTGAATCGTCTCGACGCCCAGATATCTTGCGGCTGCCGTGGTCAAGTCATGCCGGGTCGCGACGCTGTTCAGCACATACGACTCGAGCATCGAGTCGAAGCGCTGGCCGTTGAGCGCGATGCCGTGGTTTGCGAGCACGTGCGCGTGGAACTTGAGATTGTGGCCCAGCTTTGCCTTGGTCAGCTCTTCGAGCATCGGCTTGAGCGCCGCCAGAACCTTGTCGCGATCGAGTTGATGCGGCGCCCCCGGGTAATCATGGGCCAACGGCACGTATGCCGCTTCGTGCGGTGTAACCGCGAATGCCACCCCGATGATGCGCGCCTTCATGTAGTCCGAACCGTCGGTCTGGGCGGCGAATGAAATCAGCGGCGCGCCCTTGAGCCTCTCGAGCCAGGCTTCGAGTGCCTCTTCCGACATGATCTTGTGATAGTCGCGCGGCGGGGGCGTGTTGATGACGGCAACCGTCGCCGCCAACTGCGGACCGCTTGGGGTCGCCGTCTCGGCAATGACGATGTCAATCTCCGTGCTGCCCGCCGCAGCGGCAGGCGCTTCCTGCGCCCCCAAGGCCTTGAGCAGCGCGCGCAGTTCCATGCGCGAATACAGCTCCCGAAGACGGGGCACATCGGGTGCGCCCGCGCTCAGCTGTTCGGGCGTGACGTCCAGCTTGAGCGTGGTATCGATGGTCGCGAGCTTGCGCGACAGTTCCAGCATGGGAAGTTCATTGCGCAGATTCTCCCCGACCTTGCCGCCGATATCGGCGGCATGTGCAATCAGCGCATCGAGATTTTGATATTGGTTCAACCACTTCGCCGCGGTCTTTGGACCCACGCTGGTGACGCCGGGGATATTGTCCGAGGTGTCCCCGACCAGGGCCAGGTAATCGACGATCTGTTCCGGGAACACGTCGAACTTCGCCTTGACGCCGATGCGGTCGAGGCGGGTGTTGCTCATCGTGTTCAGCAGTTCGACATTCGGCCCCACCAGCTGCGCCATGTCTTTGTCGCCGGTCGAGATCAACACCTTGAAGCCTGCATCCGCCCCCTGCGTCGCGAGCGTTCCAATCACATCATCGGCTTCCACCCCGGGCACACGCAGCAACGGCACGCCCATGGCCGCCACGGTGTCATACAGAGGCTGCACTTGCGACCGCAGGTCGTCCGGCATGGGTGCGCGCTGCGCCTTGTACTGATCGAACAGGTCGTCCCTGAAGGTGCGGCCCGGCGCATCGAACACCACGGCGATACGGTCTGGCGCTTCCTCCTTGATCATTTTGTTCAGCATGTTGAGCACGCCCAGCACCGCGCCCGTGGGTTCGCCGCGCGAGTTGCTCAGCGGCGGCAGCGCATGGAAGGCGCGGTACAAATAGCCCGAGCCGTCGACCAGAATGAGTTTACGCGCGCTCATGAGTCAGACCACCGCCGAAGCTTAGGGTGGGGTCGGGTCGGGCGGTGCAGGCGTGCTGGGCGATGGCGGCGCGGGGGCGGCCGTCGGTGGTGCCGGGGTGGTCGCAGTCTCGTCCGCGGAGGCGGGTTTGGGCGTATCGCTGCCGCCCGTGGGCTTGGCGCCGGGCAAGGTGGGAATGGTACGCTTGTGTTTTTGCGCATCGGGCATGACCAGCGGTCCTTTTTGACCGCAGGCGAGGAGCGCGCCGGCGAGGCAGATACTCAGCGTGAAAGGCGCAATCTTCATGATGTCAAGTATACGCGCGCCAGGCTCCCAGGTTTGACCGGAACTTCTGTCAACGCCGTCGAGTCGAATGCGTTATTCACGGCGGAGGTTGTATATGCGGATTTCAAAGACCCTGGCGGCCCTGACGGCGATTGCGGCATGCGGCACCTCGGTTGCGGCATGGGCGGACAATCCCATCGGACTCTATGTCGGCGCCGGCGCGGGTGAATCCGAGATCAGGAGCGATGATGCTCGGTACGGGTATCCCGGGTATTTCGACGACACGCAGACCGCGTGGCAGGCCTTCGTCGGCATCCGGCCGATCAAGCTGATTGGTGTCGAAGCGACCTATATCGATTTCGGCCAACCTTACCGGCACCATACCTTCGACTACAATGTCTCCGGCAGCGATTCGCATCCCACCGCCCCTGCGGTGTTCGCGGTCGGCTATCTGCCGATACCCATACCGTTTGTCGACGTGTTCGCCAAAGCGGGTGCCGCGCGGCTGTCGACCAATCTCACGGACTTTGTTCAGCAGCCATGTTCCGGCACCTCACCCTGTCCCAATTTCGTACCCAACTCCCGCCACCAAGTGATCGACACGAGATTCGCCTATGGCGCGGGCGTGCAGTCGCGGCTGCCCTTCGGGCTCACGATTCGCGGCGAGTATGAACGCATCAACTCTCAATTCGGAGATCCGGACGCGCTGATGGTCAGCGTCCTGTGGCAATTCTAGCGATCGCCTGCGCCGCCATAGGCGCCATCGCCTTGATGCGCGGCGGCCATTTATACTGGCGCGCATGTCACCTCCCGCACGATTGCGCACGCGATCCTCATTGCTCGCCGGCCTCGCCTTCGCGGCGGCGCTCGGCGCCTGCACTCAACAGGATTTGAAGACCGCGACCGGCGGCACCGCCGGCGCAGCGGGTACGGGCGCTCCTGCGGGCACCCGCGCGCTGCGCGAGAAGGTCGACACCATCGTCGTCATTTACGCTGAAAATCGCGCCTTCGACAGTCTCTACGGCAACTTTCCCGGCGCAAAAGGCTTGAACGAAGTCGTCGATGGAGACGGCCGGCCGCTGCCGTCGTATAGGGCGCAGGTGGACCGCGACGGCACAGTGCTGTCCGTGCTGCCGCCGGCCTGGGGTGGCGTGACGGCAGCCGGCGTCACCCCGGTGGTCACGCAACAACAAAGCGTCGGCATGCCCAATGCTCCGTATTCCATCGAGCACGGCTTTACCGTCCAATCGCGAGTCACGCTCTCGACCGCCACGGTGACGCGTGATTTATGGCATCGCTTTTTCGAGCATCAGATGCAGATCGACGGCGGCAGGAATGACGGCTACGCCGCCTGGTCGGATGCGGGCGGCCTCGCGATGGGCCATTACGATTACAGCACCTCGTCTCTGTACGCTCTCGCCCGCGAATTCGTGCTCGCCGATAATTTTTTCCAGGGCGCATTCGGCGGCTCGTTCCTGAACCATCAGTACCTGATCTGCGCCTGCGCCCCTGAATACCCCGGCGCCGACACGGCAGCCGCAAAGCCCTCGATTGCCGTGCTCCAACAAGATGCCGGCGGGCGCTACCTGCCGCGCTTGAAGACGGCGACAGACTCGCCTGCCTCGGCCCTCGACGGCCCGCCCACGTTCGTCAATAGCGGCAATATCGCGCCGGCAGGGTTTTTCGGCGACGGAAAATTCTACGCCGTGAACACCATGCAGCCGCCCTTTCAACCGAGCGGCAACAAGCCGGCGGCCGGCGACTTGAGCTTCGCTTACGCAGATCCCGGCAGCGCCACGACGCTGCCGCCCCAATCCCATCTCACGATCGGCGATGCATTGGATGCGAAAGGCATCCATTGGATCTGGTATGCCGGGTCGTGGAATGCGGCCGTGGACGACGGCAGACGCCCGCCGTCGAAAACACGCGACGTCATTTATGCGCCGCTGACGGCGTCGGGCGCGCCTGACTTCCAGGCCCATCACCAGCCGTTCAATTATTTCGAGCGCTTCGATCCGAAAACCCACGCCGATCAGCGCGCCGCGCATCTGAAGGACTATCGCGATCTGCTCGCAGACATTGCCGCCGGCCGATTGCCCGCGGTGACTTTTTACAAGCCGCAGGGCAATTTGAACCAGCATCCCGGCTATGCCTCGTTGGCGGATGGGGATGCGCACATCAGCGAGGTGGTCGCGAAATTGCGCGCGAGCCCCCAGTGGAATCACATGGTGATCGTGATCACCTACGATGAATTCGGCGGCGCCTGGGATCACATCGCCCCGCCCCAGGCAGACGCACTGGGTCCGGGCGCACGGATCCCGGCATTGATCATTTCGCCCTTCGCCAGGCGTGGGACGGTGGATCACACGCAATACGACACAGAATCCATCCTGCGCCTCATTACGCGCCGCTTCGATCTCGAGGTACTGCCCGGGATCACCCAGCGCGACCGCGGCCTCGCCGCGCATGGCCAGGCGCCCATGGGCGATCTGACCAATGCGCTCGATTTAGTCCACTAGCCGCGCCACGCCGCCAACCGCGCCACGCCCACCAGCCCCGTCACGCCATCAGCGTACGGCGACCCTCATTTATTGACGCGCGGCGTCGACGGTGGCGTTCCGGGCGGAGCCTTGGGCGGCGCACCGGCCGCTTCGTCGCTCAGCAGGTTCACCTCGAAAATCAGCAGCGAGTTCGCGGGAATCTTCGGTTGCCCTCGCGGGCCATACGCCAGTTCAGGCGGAATGAACAGCTGCCACTTCGCACCGGGCTTCATCAACACCAATGCCTCCTGCCAGCCCTTGATCACGCCGTTGACCGGGAAGGTCGCCGGCTTGCCGGCCGCATAAGAACTGTCGAATTCCGTGCCATCGATCAGTTTGCCGCGATAGTCCACGGTCACGGTATCCCCGGCCGACACGGGCGGCGCCTTTTTGTCGCCGGCGGCGATGATTTTATATTGCAGGCCCGAGGGGGTCGTGACCACGCCCTTTTCGTGCGCGTTGCGCGCCAAGAAATCTTTTGCGGCAGCTTGATTCTTTGTCGCCGCCGCTTCCGCCACGGAGCGTACGAAGGTTTGTGCTTGCATCTGTTCGGCTTGCGTGGGCTGCCTGCCCTGCAGGCCTTCCTTCAAGCCGCGCAGGACGGCCTCGGGCACCACTTCGTTGGTGATCCCGACGGAGTGTATCTGCGCGCCGAAAATCAATCCAAACACATAACTGATCTGGTCGGGCGTCGGCGCGGGCGCCGGATCCGCGCCGGGTGCGGTGGCCGGCGGCGGCTTCGATGCGGGAGGGGGTGTCTGTGCGGCGGCGAGTGCCGCGAATGCAACCAACACCGACATGCCGAAGCTGCGGCGCAATATTCCAACGTTAGATTTTTTCATGGCGCGAAAGATACGCCTCTTGAGGTTACAAATGCCAGCGCCAGTATCATACCCGCGCCCCATCCACGCCCATAACACAAAACTATGACCCCACAATTGCGGTCAAGAGTATTTCCTGGAGCAACCAAGCGTCGGTTTTCCCGTTGACGCATGGCCTCCCGGCACGCTGTTCACCTATATTTGTATTCATCCAAGTCATACCAAGGACTGAAATGGTGAATTTTCCTTTTTCGCGAAATCTCTTGATAGCCATCTTTGCCTGCTTGATGAGCGCCCAGTTCGCGGGCGCGCAGCAGTACATGCCTTCGCCCGCTTCAACAGGGGCGGCGCTATTACGCAAGGCAAAGATAGCGTACCTATCCGATGTTGGACCCGATGCGGGCTCGCTGGTCGCTTTCTTCAGCGTGGCCCGAAACAAGGCTGATATGCCTTACCAGAGATTCGTTTCGGCCATGAAGGCGTGGGGGCGCTTTGATCTCTCGAGCGCTCCCGGCGATTCCGATGTAGTCATGGAGTTCCGGATCGAGTCGGCGCTATCGGATACCGGCAAGCTCACCACTTATTCAACATTTCTCAGCGTGAGTATTGTCGATGCGAAAACGCATTTCGTCGTGAGTACGATAAAAACGCCGATCCAGGTGTCGAAATCTTTCGACCAAAACGTAGACGTAAGCGTGGCGCGGACGATGGACGCGCTCCAAGCCTTGAGCACGCCCGCAATCCCGGTTAACGGTGAACGCTGAGCGTCAAGCGCCGAGGGCGCCGCGCTTGATGACCGCCATGGTAATGCGCGAAATGCACACCAGCTTGTGCGCATCGTTCAGGATCTCGATCGACCAGACATGCGTGCGTCCGCCCAGATGCACCGCCCGCGCCGTTCCGGTCACGAGGCCGCTGCGCGCGGCGCGCACGTGGTTGGCGTTGATCTCCTGGCCCACGACTTGATATTCGGCTGCATCCACGCACATGGCCGCACCGGTGCTCCCCAGGGTTTCCGCGAGCGCCACCGAGGCGCCGCCGTGCAACAGCGCGTATGGCTGCACGGTCCGCGCGTCCACCGGCATGGTGCCGCGAACGAAATCGTCGCCGATTTCGGTAAATATAATTCCCAGATTCGCGACCAGTGTGCCCGCGGCGTTGGCGTTCAAATCCGCGACAGTCTGCAAGCTGCGCCAAATGCTCATTCTTTATCCTTGAGTGTGGAGGCCACCCGCCGATAAGCCTCGCGAAATGGAATGCCTTCCTCCGTTACCAGCGCGTTGGCGGCGGCTGCCGCGTGAATTCCCGGATCGAGGCGGATGTTTTCGGGTCGAAAGCTCACCCCATGCAGTGCGCCCGGCAGAATTCCCAAGGTCTGCAGGCAGGAATCGATGGCGCGAAACAAAGGCGGCTTGATGAGCTGTAGATCGCGGTGATAGCCGGACGTCAGTTTTTGCGTGATGCCGAGCACTTCGTTGAGGGCTGCCTGCGCGACGGCGCTGCGCCCGCGCATGAGCTCGAAAACATCGGGGTTGCGCTTTTGCGGCATGATCGAGGAGCCGGTGGTGAAGGTCTCCGGCAAGCTCACGTAGGCGAACTCCTGCGTATAGAACAGCATCAGGTCGGCGGCCAGTCTGCCGAGGTCCTGGGTCAGCAGCGTGATCTCGAACAGCAGTTGCGCCTCGGCCTTGCCGCGCGACAACTGCACCGCCGTGACCGGCTCCTGGGTCGTGGTGAAACCCAAACGCCGGCGGGTCGATTCGCGGCTGATGTTGAGATTGGGCGTGCCGAACCCGGCCGCCGAGCCCAATGGATTCTTCCCGATGCGCCGCTGCGTGTGCTGCAGCCCTTCGGCATCGTCGCGCAGCTCCGCCGCAAACCCCGAGGCCCAAAGCGCCACGCTGCTCGGCATCGCCTGCTGCATATGCGTGTATCCGGGAAGCTCCTGGCCGCCATGGCGTGCGGCGAGCGCATCGAGGGCCTCGGCCACCGCGCTCGCGCCCTGGTGCAGGGTTTCCGCGGCATCGCGCAGGTAGAGCCGCAATGCCGCCAGCACCTGATCGTTGCGCGAGCGGCCGGCGTGCAGGCGTCCGCCGGCCGCACCGATGCGCGCCGTGAGCAGATTTTCGATGGCGGTCTGGCAGTCTTCGTCTTCCAATGCGACGCGCCATCGGCCCGCGGCGTGCTCTTCGCCGATCGCCGTGAGGGCGTCGCGAATCAGGGCCAGATCCTGCGCCGACAGCAGGTGTTGCTCTGCGAGCATCTCGGCGTGTGCCAGGGAGGCGCGAATATCGTAGCGAACCAGCCGATCGTCCAGCCCATGGTCATCGCCGGCGGTGTACTCGAGCACCCGCGCATCGAGGGAGGTTCCCTTGTCCCACAGGCGAGTCATGGCAGCCGCGTCATGACGGCGAGGACAATTGTTCCGCCGCGCTCAGGGCGTTCAAGTCCGCGACCACCAGTGTGCCGGTACCTTCATTCGTGAAGATTTCCGCCAGCAGGCTGTCGGCGGCCCGGTAACTGATGACGTGCACACGGCGTACGCCGCCGCGAATGGCGTTCTCGATGGCGGTGGCCTTGGGCAGCATGCCGTCCTTCAAGCTGCCCTGGTCGCGCAGGCGTTTCAATCCCTGTATGTCGGTGTACGAGATGACCGAGCCGGGCTCCTCCACCCGCTCGAGAATGCCCGGCGCGCCGGTGCACAGCACCAGTTTCTCCGCCGACAGTGCGCCGCCGATCGCCGCCGCCACGGTGTCGGCGTTGATATTGAGCAAGGTGCCGTGGGCGTCGGCCGATAAGGGACTGACCACCGGCATGAGACCGCTATCCAGCAGTTTTTCGAGCACGGCCGAGTTGACCGAATCGATGTCGCCGACAAATCCATAATCCATCGTTTCATTCGAGCCTGCGACGGTCACCGGCGGGCGCTTGTGCGCGCGAATCAAGCCCGCGTCGACTCCGCTCAAGCCCACCGCCTCGATATCCAGCGCGCGGCAGATCGCCAGGATGCGCGTATTGATCAACCCATTGAGCGCCATGGCGGTCACGTCGATCGATTTCTGATCGGTGACGCGCCGCCCGTTGACCATTCGCGTCTCGATGCCCAAGGTCGCCTGCAGCGCATCGAGCTGCGGGCCGCCGCCATGAACGAGCACCGTCTTGATGCCGACCTGGTGCAGGATGGCGACTTGCTCGATCAAGCCGCGCGTCGATGCCGCGTCGCTGAAGACCGCACCTCCCGCCTTGATGACGAACACCTTGTTCTTGTACATGCGAATGTAGGGCGCCGCGCTCTTCAGCGCGCGCACGGCGATGGATGGATCGGGTCGGTTCAGGATCATGTTGGGATTCTCCGCATCAAACGCTTGGGTTCGATGCCAGCATGCGGTGCAGAACAGCCATTTGCACCGGCAGTCGATTGAAGGCCTCGCGCTTGACCAGCGACCGCGGACCGTCGAGTATTGCATCGGCCACCGCCACGTTGCGCCGTACCGGCAGGCAATGCATCAGTTTGGCATCCGGCAGTGCGCCGTCGAACCAGCGCTCGCGCACGCACCAGTCGGACAGATCCGCGCGCAGCCGCGAGTCGGCTTCCACGTCGCCGTAGTAGGCGGTGGTGCCCCATTCCTTGGCGTACACGACGCTGGCACCGCTCAAGGCCGCGCTGCGATCGTTGGTCTCGGTCACCGAACCGCCGGCATCGCGCGCCGCCAAGCGCGCTTTCTCCATGATCTGCTCGGGCAATGCGTACCCTTCGGGGCGCAACACCACGACTTCCATGCCGCGCATGGCGGCCATGTGCACGGTGGCCGCGGGCACGGCCAGCGGCAGCGCCTTCGGATGGTAAGCCCAGCTCAAGACGAACTTGGCACGGGTCGGAACCTTGATCTCATCCAGGGTGCGCCAGTCGGCCAGCGCCTGGCAGGGATGATTCATGGCGGACTCCATGTTGATCAGCGGTTTCTCGCAGAGCCCGTCGATCATCCGGAACAGCGTTTCATTGAGATCGCCTTCCAGGCTCTTGCCGTCGGCAAATGCTCGGACCCCGAGGGCGTCGCAATACGATGCCAACACCGGTATGCCTTCGCGAATGTGCTCCGCGGCCGCGCCTTTCATGATGGCGTGCGGCTGCGTCTCCAAGAGCCATGTTCCCTGGCCCGGGGTGATGACGAATGAACTGCCGCCCAGGCGCGCCATTCCCGCCTGAAAGGAAGCCAGCGTGCGCAACGAGGGATTGAAGAACACCAAGCCCAAGACCTTGCCCGCCAGCGCCTGCGGCTGAGGGCTATCCTGCAGCGCCTGCGCAAGCTCGAGCAGATCCAGGACCTGATCGCGGCTGAAATCCGCCAAATCGATAAACCGCTTCATGCGGAGATCTTCGCCAATGCGTCACTCAAGGTGTCCACATGGCCTTCATTCAAAATGTATGCCGGCAACAAGCGCAATATGTGCGGATCGCCGCTGGTCCCCGTGAGGATATTCTTGGCCAGGAGCGCGGCCTGCACTTCTTTGGCGGGGCGCGATGTTTTCAGGCCCAGCAGGAATCCGGCGCCCTGCACGCCGGTGATGGGGCCGATGATGCAGCTCCCGCGGATGTAGGCGGATACCTGCCGGACATTGGCCAGGAGGGATTCCGATTCGATGGTGTCGATGACCGCTTCCGCCACCGCGCAGGCCATGGGACCGCCGCCGAACGTCGTGCCCATGTCGTCTACCTTGAGCTGGCTCGAGACGCGGCGCGACAGCAACAGGGCGGATACCGGAAAGCCGTTGCCCAACGCCTTGGCCGACGTGATGATGTCCGGCACGACGCCGTAGTAGTTGGCCGCAAAGGGCGCGCCGGTGCGGCCCACGCCGCACTGGACCTCGTCGAAAATCAGGATGGCGCCCACTTCGTCGCAGCGCCGGCGCAGTGCTTCCAGCATCGGTTTGCCCACATCATAGGCGCCGCCCACGCCCTGGACCGGCTCGACGATGACGGCCGCGGTCTCACGGTCGATGTGCCGATCGACGGCCCCCGGGTTGTCGCGCGGCGTGAAGCTCACATCGAAGGGCGTGCGCGGAAAGCCGTACCATTTCTCCAGTGCGCCCCAGGTCACGGCGCCCGCGGCCGCGGTTCTGCCATGGAAACTCTGCTCGAGCGCCACGGCCTTGCCGCGCCCGGTGATTTTGAAGGCAAGCTTCAGCGCATTTTCATTGGCTTCCGCGCCGCTGTTGATCCAGAAGACGGTGTCGAGCCCGAGCCCGGCGAATCGGGACAGGCGCGCGGCGGCGCGCTCGCGGATGACCATCGGCAGCGCATTGGTTTGAAAAGCCATTTGCCGCGCCTGGCGCTCGAGCGCTGCTAGCCAGCGCGGATGTCCGTAGCCCAGGCCGGCGACGGCGTGGCCGCCGTAAAAATCCAAAATCTTGCGCCCGTCGCGTGCATACAGCCACACGCCCTCGCCGTGCGCCACTTCGATCGGATATTGCGCGAACACCTGCGCGAGGTGAGTCGCATGTGCCGTTGCCGTGGGATTGGTCGCTGCCATAATTTCAAGTCCATCCGGGCGCGGGCGTGATCAGGCCGGCCGTCTCGGCCAGCCCCAGGAGCCGGTTCATCCATTGCATGGCGCCGCCGGCGGCGCCTTTGTTGAGATTGTCGAGCACCGACATCACGGCAATCGAATTGCCGTTGGTCGCCGCGCTCAAGTTCGAATAGTTGCTCGTGGCGACATCCTTGACGCGCGGGGCCGCCGCCGCAACCCGCACGAAGGGGCAGTCCGCGTAGAACGAGGTGAGCGCTTCGAGCGCCTGGGCCGTCGACAGCGAGTGCTTCAAGCTGGCTTGCACGGTGACGTGGATGCCGCGCGCGAAGGGTCCCGAATGCGGAACGAAATTAAAATCAGCCTCGACGCCCGTCGCCCGCTTCGCGCAGGCGGCGATCTCCGGCACGTGGCGATGACTGAGCGCGCCGTAGGTGTAGAAATCCGCGTGCCGATGCGGATGGTGCGTACCCTCGACCGGCTTGCGGCCCGAACCGGTGCTGCCGGTAACGCCGGTGACGAACAGACGCGTGTCGGTCAGTCCCAGTGCCAGCAGCGGCACGCTCGCGAGCAGCGTCGCCGTGGCAAAGCAGCCCGGGTGTGCGACATGCGGCGTCGGCGATGTCCGCATGTGCTCCGGAACGGCGCAGGTGAACTCCGCAATTCTCGCCGGCGCGCCGTGCGGATGTTTGTACACCGCCTCGTAGGCGGCCTGGCTCGAGTAGCGAAAATCCGCCGAGATGTCGACGCAGTGCGCTCGCGCGCCGGCCGCGGCCGCCGCGGTCAGCAGACGATCGACGAGGGCGGCGGAAACGCCATGCGGGGCGGCGGAAAACAGCGCCGATACCGGCGAGCGGCGAATCAGTGCGAGCACCTCCTCGGCGCCGGCGAATTTCAGATCCGGATAGGCGCTGCGCAAATGGGCGAAGGCATCGGCGACCGGGGCGCCGGGCTGACTGTCCGACAGCACCGCGACGACCTTCAGCTGCGGGTGTCCCGCGATCAGGCGCAACAGCTCGCCGGCCACATAGCCGGTGCCGCCCAGCACGATGGCCGGCGTGGGCGCGCCCGACTGCGACGTCGTGCCCGGCTGTGCCGCCGTGCTCATTCGCCGACGACCTTGGACTCGCGCACGTTGCGCAATCCCAGCGAGGCGATGATGTGATCGCCCAGATCCGCCGGATGGCTGATGGCATTGAACGCCTGGACATTCATCTGTTCGCGGATGATCTCGATGCCGACTTGATTGTCCGTCGCCGGCCCGGTCACCACACAGGGCTCGATGCCGAAGCGCTCGCGCAGCAGTTTGACGCCGCCCCAGGCAGCGACCGGATCGTTCGCCGACAGCACCACCGCCGTCAGCGCGGCCTTGATGTCGGGCTGCTGCAGAATGGATTCCACGCCGTAGGTACCCAACAAGCCATCGCCCAATTCGAAGACGATGGCATCCGGACCGCCGGAGGCCATTTCCGTGAGCATGGTTCGGGTCAGCGCAGGGCCGCATTTTGCGGTCGTGGTGACGATGCCTAAGTCCGTGAACAGCATGGTGCGCCGGGCGCCGGAGTCCTCGAAGGCCATGATGTCCCGGCGCAGGGACACGCCGGTGGCCTTGAAGGCATCCACCACCAATCCGCGATGGCGCATGCGCGCAATGATGGCCGAAGCCGCCGCGGTCTTGCCGGCCTCCATGCACGTACCGGCCAGCGCCACCACCGGCACGCCGCGCGCATCCAGGGCGGCGTCATAGTTCAGGGGCGCATAGCCGACCTTGGCGGGGACGCCGATGCGCTCGCCCAGGTAGGGAAAGGTGAGCACCGTACCCAGCACTTTGCAGTCAAAGGGCTTGCCCTTATCCTGCGTGGCCGAATCGCAGATGCCGAGCACGCCGCCGATGTTGAGCATCTGAATGATGTCGCCGGGTTTGAGCGTGGCGGGAATGTGGCCCGAGTAGCCGAACAGGGCCTTGCGATGCCCCAAGGCACCGACCACGATGTCGCCGCGCACGACTTTGGCCATGCGTCCGCTGATGAGCTCCAAGGTGTTGTAGTTGGCCTTGTTGTTCAGGATCTCGACCACCAGCACCAGACCTTCCTCGCAGGGGATTTCCGGCGCGATGCGCAGCTCATGCGACAGTGAGCAGGCCTGGGTCACGGAGGCGATCTTATCCACCACCATGGTGCGCATGACGTTCACGATTTGCCCGCGCCGGCGCGCTTGTAGAACACGCCCGTCAAGGCCAGCATTTTCGAGAAACCCAGTGCATCGGTGGGCGTCCATTCGCCGGCGGATTCGCCGTACACGCCCTTGGACGCAGCCATCAATGAATGAGGGGAGCTCACACCCTCCGCGAATGCCGTGCCCGGCCGGAACAGCATCGTCACTTCGCCGCTGACCCGCGCCTGAGAGGAGATGAGCAGCGCTTCGATATCGCGGCACACCGGATCCAAGTGCTGGCCCTCGTGCACCAGGTCGCCGTAGGGCTGTGCAACCGTCTCTTTGATGCGCGCCTGTTTGCCGGTGAGCACGAGTTTCTCCAGCTCCCGATGCGCCGTCAACAGCACGTCGGCCGCGGGCGCCTCGAAGGCGACCCGGCCCTTCGTGCCGATCACGGTGTCGCCCAAGTGAATGCCGCGGCCGATGCCGAAGGGGCCGGCGAGTGTTTCCAGCGCCTCGATGATGGCAACGGCCGACAGGCGCTTACCGTCGAGACTGTCCGGAACGCCCTGCGTGAACCCAATGGTGTGCCGTTCGGGGGATCGCGGATGCGAAAAGGCATCCTTCGAGAGCACCCAGGCATCGTCCGGGATGCTGCCTTGGGAGGTGAGGGTTTCCTTGCCGCCGATGGTCACGCCCCACAGGCCGCGATTCACGGAGTAGGCCGCGCCGAAGGGCGGCACCGGCAGCTTGTGTTCTTCCAGATACCTGAGCTGCTCCGGACGCTTGAACGCGCGGTCGCGCACCGGCGCTATGATTTCCAATTCCGGCGCGAGGGTGCGCAAGGCCACTTCGAAGCGCACCTGATCGTTGCCCGCCGCCGTGCAGCCATGGGCGACCATCCGGGTCTTGAGCGACAAGGCCATTTGCGCAATCGTCTGCGCCTGCAGCACACGTTCCGCGCCGACACAGAGCGGGTACACATTGCCTCGCCGCACATTGCCCATGATCAGGAACTTGAGCACCTGATCGAAATACGCCGCGCGCGCATCCACGAGATGATGTTCGATGGCGCCCAGGCGCACCGACCGCTCCGCCAAGGATCTTGCCGCCGCGGCATCGATGCCGCCGGTATCGACCGTCACGGTGATCACCGGGCGACCGTAAGTCTCCTTGAGCCACGGCACGCAAAACGAGGTGTCGAGGCCGCCGGAAAAAGCCAACAAAATGGGCTCGGCGCCCTGTTCGGGGGTGGATGTCATGAGGTACTAGCGTCCGAAGATGGAGAGCAGGCGAAGCTCGAGTTTGCGCTGTGCGGCGGCGCCGGCGGTGGCGATGAATATCGTGTCATCGCCCGAGATGGTGCCCACCACTTCCGGCCATTGAGCCGTGTCGATGGCGACGGCCACACTCTGCGCCGAGCCGATCGCCGTCTTCAGCACCGTGAGGTTGGTGCCCGCCGTGAGGCGGGCGTTGACGAATTGCTTGAGCGCGGAGAAATCGTTCCTGGGCTGCATGGCGGTCTCGGGCAGCACGTAGCGATCGCCCATTTTGGCCACGCCCAATTCGCGCAGATCCCGGCTGACGCTCGATTGTGTCGCGACCTGTCCCAGTTTGCGCAACAGGTCCACCAATTCAGTCTGACGGCCGACCGACTGTTCGCGAATGATTTTCGCGAGCAGCATGCGGCGCGCCGGGGCGTTGCCGTGTTCGGGTTCGGATCGGAGCATTTTCGACTCTTGCATAAAATCGCACGCATCCTGCATAAAAATGCAGACGCTGTCAAGAGGAGGTTTTGAACAGGCATCCTCGAGTCCGCGGGCGAGAACCGCGGTGCAAGAATTGCCGAAGCCGGGATGAACCCGTTGCTGCGAGGGACGAGTTCGAGGCGTCCGTCTTTATCGCCGTTCACGCGTGAGGTTCGATGAGTTGTGACGGGAGCTGCCCCATTGAGGGGCGGCTGAAGCCCTTCGCGGGCCGGATCGAGCATCGAATGAAAGAGCAAACTTTGGACGCACAACTTCTGGATGAGACCTGGGCGCTGCCGGGCACGTCAATAAAGCTGATCATCGGCGAGCGGGAACATCGCTTTTATCCGCTGAATGCGGAAACGATCGAATACATCGAGTCGGACGGCAACTATGTGACGATTCGCACCCGGGACTCGAAGTACATCAGCCGCGACACCATCAAGCGTCTGGCAGCCGAACTGGCTCACCTTGGATTCGTGCGAATCGAACGCTCTTTGCTGGTGAACATTCGTGCCGTCGTACACTTGGAATCGATGGGTCGCGGTGCCTTCGCATTCACCTTGTCTTCCGGCGGCTGCCTGCATTCCAGTCCTTCCTATCGCGCTGCCATCCTGCGTGTTCTGCCCATGAGGCGTTCATCAGGCTTCCGATCACCGCCCTAGCCCCGCGGTCGCCCTGTCAACGGCTCGCGGGTGCAGACCAGTTTTCCCGGCGTGCTGCGATCTCCCCGGCTTGATCCAGAGGCTCGCCGTCGATCGATTCCTCCACCGCCGCACGGACTGCCGGAGAGTCGGCGGAAGCCGCCGGGCGGAAAGTCGAAGCACCGGGAGGCGTTTGCGGTGATTGGGCCAGCAGTTTGATTTTCCAGTTGCCGCCTTCGCGGCAGGCCAGACCCGAACTTGAATGCGTGCCGGTCAGGGAAAACGTCCGGCAGTAATCCCCGCTTTTGGCCCGAAAGCTCAAACCGGTTATCGCAACCCGTCCCGGGGTGCGATCGGATGAGAGCTGAGTGGACAGTGCGTCCGCAAGACCCGCGCCGGCCATCAGCTCACCATTGGAAGTCACCAGGGGGTTTGAGCTGCGCCAGCCGAGATAACCCAGCGCCAAACCCAACATCAGACTGGCGGCCATGGCAGCCGGCTGCCAGCGGCGCAGTCCCTTCCCGCCTCCCGCTCGAGCACGGGCCAGATCCACGACATTGCCGGCCGGCGCGCCGCGCGCCGCGGCAACGAGGCGCTGCGGCACCGGTTCGTCGAGAACCTCTGCGAACGCACCCTGCACCGCCTGGCGCAGCGCGCGATGACCGGCTACACGCCTGCGAATCTCCGGATTGTCGCGCATGGCCGCCTCGATGAGCGTGCGCGTCGCGTCATCGGCTTCACCGTCCGCATAGGCCATCAGCATTTCGTCCGACACGTCCATCAATGATCTCCTTCCGGCAGCCGCAGCATCGCCTGCAGTGCCTCGCGTCCGCGCGCAAGACGGCTCGTCAAGGTCCCGATCGGCACCTCGAGAACGTCGGCGGCATCTTTGTAGGCCAGCCCCTCGACGAGCACCAGGCTCACCGCCAAACGCTGGTCCTCAGGCAAACGCGCCAATGCGCTCTGCACCGACAACCGCTCCACCTCGCGGTCGATCGCTGCCTCGCCGACCTGCTCGCCTGCCTCCTCCGGCAGGAAAATCTTGGCGCGCCGTCCGCGCGACCTCACCTCATCGATCCACGCATTGCGCAGAATCTTGAACAACCAGCTGTCCAACCGGGCATCGCGGTGCCACTGATCCAAGCGCAGCAGGGCCCGCTCCACCGCGATCTGTACCATATCGTCTGCGTCGTGCGGCGAGCGCACCAGATTGCGTGCAAAGCGCCGCAACCGAGGCAGCAAAACGACGATTTGTTCCTGGATGTTTTCGGCGCTCGCGTTCGTACTCATGAGGTAGACGTTCGAGGGTTGAGGTTTAATCCCCGCATGTTAGCAATCTGTGGCGACTGTTAAACACATGCGGTCGATCGAGGACATGTCATGCGCCTGACAATATGGGTGACGATCGCGATGATGCTGAGCCCTACGGGGATGGCGCAGGTGCGGCTGCCCGGCCTGCCGCTGCCCGGGCTGCCCCAGAAATTGACTCAGGCTGTCGGTCAGACGGGTACCGATACGCTGGACCAATTGAGCGATGCGCGTGGTCTGCAGATCGCGCGTTTGATCCGCTCAAACCCGCGCACCATCGCCGCGGATCCGCACGGCAATCCCATCGTGCGCGATGAATTGGTGGCCTTTTCCCCGTCCGTTCTGGGCCTGGCGGCGGCGCAGGCGCTGGGCTTCGCGATCGTGCGCGAGCAAGCCATCGAGGATCTCGAGCTGCGTTTGGTCGTCCTACAGCCGCCGGCGAAGCTGGGCATCGCCAAGGCGCTGCGCCGGCTGCGCGAGGCCGACCCCGAAGGAACCTATGATTTCAACCACATCTATACGGGCAGCGGCATCGTGTCGGCCCCAACCGCAACCGCAACCGCAACCGCAAC
>Ga0210393_10001466_pt1 | contig 19748 bp, 16 predicted proteins | sample IncBWC27OmetaG_FD_160068 | JGI IMG/M metagenome (GOLD analysis project Ga0210393, IMG submission 160068) | Forest soil microbial communities from Barre Woods Harvard Forest LTER site, Petersham, Massachusetts, United States - Inc-BW-C-27-O ... | reverse complement strand
GGAACTCATTCCGACGATCACCGAGATCCCCGGCGTGCTTTCGCTCGTGACCAATGGCGCCGAGGTCTTGGTCGATGGCCATCGCGGCACACTCGTGATCGCTCCGCAATCGGCCACGCGGGATGAGTTCCAAGAACGGCTGACGGCGTGGCGGGCCACCCTCGTGCGTTGCAAGGATGCTTGCCGAAAGCCCGCCAAAACGATCGATGGCCAATGGATCCGGGTGGAAGCGAATATCGGCATTCAGGAAGACGTCGAACTCTCGCTGGACAACGGGGCTGACGGCGTCGGACTGTTGCGAATCGAGCAACTCTATTTCGCCCGGCAAGTCCCGCCGACCGAGGACGAATTGTTCGGCGACCTGCAAAGACTGGTCACGCCGTTCGGCAATCGGCCAGTCACCATCCGCATGCTCGACATCGGCGGGGACAAGCCGTTGCCGTTCCTGCGGCTCGCTCCGACTTCAAACCCGGCGTTGGGGCGTCGGGGTGTGCGCGTGCTGCTGGAGTATTCGCAACTGGTTCGCACTCAAATGGGAGCCATTCTGCGTCTCTCGCAGGAGCATCCCGTGAGCGTGCTCGTCCCGATGATCACGCTCGAAGAAGACGTGCAAAGGATCCGCGACGTCTTCGATAAGACGAGCGACGAGCGGAAAATTACGCGCCCTCCGCAGTTTGGCGCGATGATCGAAACGCCGGCCGCGGCCTTGGCCGTCCCCGCGATCTTAAGGCACGCCGATTTCCTTTGCGTGGGAACGAACGACCTCACGCAGTACACGCTCGCTGCGGGACGCGACGATGCGTCGGTCAACGCTTACTTTCAGGACAGCCACGAGTCGGTACTGCGGCTGTTGCAAATTGTTTTCGCCGACTCCGCTGGGCGACCCGTGACCCTCTGCGGAGAATTGGCCGGTCGACCAGCCCTGGTGCCTAAGCTCTTGCAAATGGGTTTTCGAACCCTCAGCATCGCACCCACAGCCATCCCCCTCACGAAGGAAGCTATCCGCAGGGTAGACATCGGCAACTTGGCGGCGGCCGCGAGTTCGTAGGCGTCAGATGCTTTAGCGCGCCAGCCAGCCGCCGTCGATCGCGATGATGCTGCCGTGCATGTAGTTCGAGGCATCGGACGCCAGAAACACGCACAGGCCGCCTAGTTCGTCGGGCTGTCCCCAGCGCCCGCAGGGAATGCGGTCGAGAATTTGTGGAGCCCGCACGGGATCGTTTCGCAGGGAGCGCGGAGCGTCCGTATCGAAGTAGCCGGGAGCGATGCAATTCACGTTGATTCCCCGGCCGCTCCAAGCAACGGCGAGCGACTTCGTCAGCCCAGCAAGGCCGTGCTTGGCGGCCGCGTAGGCGGGGATGTTGAGGCCCCCCTCGAAGCTCATCACCGAGCCGACGTTGATCATCTTGCCGCGGCCGCGAGCGAACATCCCGGGAGCCGCTTGCTGGCTCAGATCGAAGCTGGCATTGAGATGGATTTCCAACAGCTCGCGCCAGTCGGCCTCGGGATAGTTCTCCGGCGCGTGCCGTGTCGAGTTCCCCGCGTTGTTGACGAGGATATCGACCCCACCCAGCTCGGCCGTGACGCGATCGATCAGTCCGCGACGCTGAGACGGTTGAGCCAGATCGACTTGCAAATCGAGAAAACGCCGGCCGGTCCGCTCCACCATCTGCCGCGTGGCGTCAGCCTGGCCGGTCTTTGAGACGCAGGCCACGTCCGCGCCCGCCTGGGCGAGTGCTGCAGCCATCGCTTGCCCCAGCCCGCGTCGGCCCCCCGTAACAACAGCCACGCGTCCGTCGAGCTTGAACAAATCGAGAATCATGCGGACCGTCAGGGCGATTGAGCCGTCGTGCTGCCGCTGGCACTACCCGCAGGGGGAGCGAGTGCCGGTCCATCGAGGCTCGGCCCGTTCTGGGTTCCGGTTTGCGGCTCGGGCTCCTCGGGTGCCGGCAACGGAGGCACAGGCAGCGCAGGCACGGCCGGCGTCGCGGGTTTGGGCGCGACCTTGGGCGGGGCCACTTGCTGAGGCGGGACCTGTGGCGGCTGCTCCTGCTGTGGCGGCCCTTGCTGAGGCTCAGCTCGCTGAGGAATCACTTGCGACGGAGCAGTGCGCGGTCGTGAGTTCTGAGGAGCCGTTTGTCTCGGACGCTGCGGGAGCGGCTGATACAGGCCGCGCGGCGGTGCTTGCTGCGGTGAGAACAAGCCTTGAGGTCGACCGCCCGGCCCGAAGTCGGGAGGCGCGACCATTTGCGGCGGGCCTTCCTGCGGTTCTTGCGGAAGCGGAGCGGCAGTTCCTCCGTTCGCTTGTCCATTGAAAACGGGCGCGTTGCCGCCAGGTCCGTTGAAGACGGGAGCACCGGGAGTTGGACCGTTCCAGTTTCCGCCGCCCAAATCGGGACCGGGAGACACAGGACCACCTGGACCGCCCGCCGGATGCAAAAAGGCGAGCAAGTGATCGCCCTGGCCGCTGAGTCGGTAGGCCGCCTCGAAAAATTCGCTCGCGCGCGTGTCGCCGTCAAAGTGCAGAATCACGCCCATCAGGAAGAGGCGATCAGGATCGCGGATGTCTTCGCGGACCCAACCGCCGACGCGCGAGATCATGCTGAGTACGGAAAGACGGTTGTCCTCTCCGAACAACGTGTCGAGCCGATCGCCATGGGCCGGCCATTGCGGATCGAGATCGAGCCCTTGCTTGAAATACTTGATGGCCGAGTCGTAATTGCCGACGGCAGTGAGCGAAAAGCCGAGTCGAAAATAAGGTTCCGGTCGATCGCTGGCAGCCGACTGAGCGACTTTATAGCGCTCGTAGCCGTTGAGGAACCTGAGCTGCTTCATCCAGACATCGCCCTGGGTTTGGGCGTGCACGCTCTTGGCCTGCTGTTCGGGAGTGGAGCGATGCACTCGGCGGCGGGTCCGCGCCTCGGGGTAGTGCGGCGGCAGCGCCGTGCCCCAACGAAGCTGGTTTTCGATCATCGTCGCTTGCAGCAGCGGATTGGAATAAGGATCCCAATCCCCGGCCGGCGGACCATAGGTGCCATAGGCGTCCGAGTAGCCCATCGGATAGGCGTAACCGCTGGCAACGCGCGAGCCGTACGGAACATAGGTCGCGGGATAGCCAAAGATCCGATTGACGGCCATCCCGTAATAAGGTGACCCGTACCGGCCCGGAGGCGGACCCCCGTAGTACCGGTAATACGCGGGCCGCGCCGGAGCGACTACGACGACCGGGCCATAGCCCCGCCGCGGCCGGTCAGCGCGTGCCGTGTCGGTTGAGAAAACGAGCGCAGCGGCTGTCAGGCTGGCTGCCAAAAAAAACGCCAGAAACGAGCGTTGCATTCCGTGCCCCCTCGGATGCCAGATGCTCCCCTTGTCCTTTCATTATCTGCGGCTGGTGCGATGGGGTCAACAATCGCCGTGCGGGAGGTAACGCGTTTCTCACCTGTGGGCAGCGGCAAACGAGGCCAATCTCGCGCCAGCAGAGCGTGTTTTGTACGCAATTTTTTCCGCATTGCGGGCTGCCGGATTGCATCGACTTGGGCCTCACGATGTTGCCGAAAATCAACGCGAAAAAGCCTCCGAATTCTCCGAAACGAGTTTGACTCGCGCGGTGAGCGACCTAAGTTTTTGATGTCAGCATGATCAACGTGCGACAGGCAATCACTTCGGGCGAGTTCAAAAACATCTCCATAGAATGAAAGGGTTATCGATGAGCCAGATCCTGCACAGCGTGAAGCGCTTCGTGGCTTCGGAAGACGGTCCCACCGCGGTCGAGTATGCCGTCATGCTCGCCTTGATCGTCGTGGTCTGCTTGACGGCTATTCAGGCCGTCGGCACGAACGCGAACAACAAGTTCAACGCGGTGAAGAACGCCTTGACTTAATCACGGCGCAGCTTCAATCCTCTGTGCGGCCACTGGCCGCGCAGCGAACGGCGGGGACGATTTTTCGTCCCCGTTTCGTTTTCGAAGCTTGCGGGGGCCGCCGACGCGGGATTAGATAGAGGCTGGAACTTTTCCGCGCCCGGTCTCGATCTCTTCACGCGTCTGTTCGCATGAGTTCGGCCCAACGGGGTGAACCGCTCGCGGGTTCGCTCGATCCAACCAGCCAGCCGCTTGTTGGCGATCCGCCGTCGTCCCAGGTCGAACGCAGACCGCCGTCCCGCTCTGGTGACTTGGCGGCTTGGCTCACGTTGGGCCTGGCCGCCGTCGCCACGCTGGCCACCATTCCGGTGATCTGGACGCCGATCTGGTTACAGACCTATCGCGCGGTGTTCCATGCCGAGTGGCACTTGTACCTGCTGGGAGCCCAGCTCCTGGCACTGCCTGTGTTCCTCCTGATCGGAGGACTGCCGCGCACGCGTCGCGGTTGGTTCGTCTTCGCGATTGCCAATCTGGAAGTGGCGGCGCTTGCCGGCTTGTCGGCGGGGAATCTTCTTGAGGTGGCGGCAATCCACGCGCTGGTGCTCGGCTTGCGATTGGCCATCTTGTCGCTCTGGTTGTTCGTGCTGATTGGTATCCCGGTCGTGATCTGGCGTCTGGCCACCCGCCGGAGCAGCTTGGCGGCCGGCGTTTCGACAGTGGGAAAGTTGTGGTTCTCGGCCCTCGTGCTGTTGTTGGTCGCCGAGCCGAGCGCCGCCCTGCTGGGGCGCATGCTCGACAACGCCAACCGGCTCGCACTCCCCGCGACCTTACCAGAGGCTCCTGCGGGAGAGGTGCACGTGGCCTTTGTCGGCGAATCGACGATGGCCGGCTTCCCCTATTTGAAGTTCGGCATTCCGAAGGTCGTCGGCTGGCAGCTCGAACAGATGTATCCGAATCGCAAGATCGTGCTCGACGACGTCTCCGCCGTCGGGCTCAATCTTCGCACCGCTCTCGCGCGGCTCTCCAAGCTCCCCGTGCGGCCGCAATTGCTCCTGCTCTACAGCGGCCACAACGAGTTCTTTTACGACGTCGAAGAATTGGCCACCCATCTCGACACACCGTGGGAGCGTTTCGATGGCCTGTTCGAACGGTCGCCACTGTTCCGAGTGCTCGATCGGCAAATTTCGCGGCAGATCGCCGTCCATGATGTCGACGAGGGTCGGCGCTTCCTCGTCGATCGTCCGGTCGCCTCGCCCGAATCTTCCCAAAAAAGGCTCGCACGCTTCGGCGGTCAGTTGGATCAACTCGCGCTCTGGTGCGAGCGGCTGAAAATCGACGGTCTCTGGTTCGTGCCCGCCGGCACCGAGGCCGACTATCCTCCGAATCGCTCGACCGTCGGGGGAGTGCCGACCGAGCGGCAACGTGACGAGATCGAGTCGATCGCAAACGAAGCCCGCTCACTGAGGGAGGCCGGCCGCTGGAAAGAAGCGGGCGACAAATATCAAGCGGCACTCGAGCGCTATTCCGGCTTCGCCGAATTCGAGTTTCAACGGGCCGAGTGTTTGATGCACGAGGGTCAGACGACGCAAGCCGCGCGGTACTACGCCCAAGCTCTTGAATCCGACGGCCTCCCCGTGCGAATGACCGCGCCCTGGCGACAAAAGGTCGCTGAGGTGGCCCGGCAGCACGCGATCCCTGTGCTCGAGGCCGACGCCATCCTCCGACCGCACACTCCGTCGGGCATTCTCAACCGCTCCGTCTTTCTCGACTATGTGCATCCAAATCTCCGCGCCTATTACGACCTGGGAATGGCCGCGAGCGAGCGGATCGCCTCTGACTCACGCTGGCGGAAACAGGTCGGCAAACCGCAACCTGCAGCGCACATCGACTTCGCGTCGGCCATCGCCTGGGCCCATCTCACGCCCAAAGACCTGGCGCTTGCCTATCGCCGCACGGCAGAAGCCAACCGCTGGATGATGCGGCTCCGCTTCGAGTATTCCCGACTGACGCACGACAGCCAGCAATACGATGACTGGAATCGCCGCCTCGACAGCGGCCAAATCGTCCCGGGCCAATCGGGCACCGAAGCGTTGAAATAACAGGCCCTCAATCGGGGCGGCTCGGATCCCGTGGCGCCTCCGCCAGGTTATCGCGGAAGTGAGCGAGGCTCAGACCGCCCACCACCAGCGACGCCACGTGCGGATTGTCGAGCACAAAGCGGATCGCCTCCCCCGCCGGAAGTGCGCCCGAGGCGAGTCCCTTTTTCACTACGATCCCCACGCCGCGGGCGGCCGCCTCGGCGATCAGCGATTCGTGCGAGCGGTCGTGCAGGTGGTACTCGACCATCAACACGTCGGCCCAGTCGAGCGCTTGCCGAGCGCCGTCCACCGTTTTCCCGGACAGGCCAATCGCGCGGACGAGTCCTTGGGCCTTGAGCTGTTGCAACGTCGGCACCGCGTCGATCTCGGTTTGGATCCAGGCGTCGCGGCCGTCGGAGTGCAAGAGCAACACGTCGATTGCCGACGTCTTCAATCGCTCGAGACTGCGACTCACGCTGCTGCGGATGGCGTTCCCCGAATAGTCATAGCTCGATACACCCGCTTCGAAGGTCTCGCCGACTTTGGTCGCCAGCACGAATTCCGAGCGGCGTTGGGCGATCGCCCGGCCTATCCGCACTTCGCTCGTGCCGTAGGCGGGAGCCGTATCGATGTAGTTAATGCCCAGATCGAGCAGGCCGTTCAGCAATTCGGACACTTGCTCGTCACTCGGCAAGTCATAAGCGGCCGCATACTTCGTCTTCTGATTGCGGCCGATCTTGAAGGCGCCGAACCCGATCGGCGAGAGAGAGAATCCCGTGCGGCCGAGAGGACGAAGACCGGTCGTGGGAGATTTCGGCGGCACGGACATCTCCGTCAGGCCGCCTCGCGACGGCGAACGTCGCCCAGTTCGCGAGTCGCCAGCCACGTACGCGGCGTCTCCCAGGGAAGCAGAGCAATTCGCGGCCGCGGCCACGCGTCACAGATCGCAAGTTCTGCCGCGCTCGCCTCGTGCAAATCGGTCGCGATCGAGCCGAGTCGTTCGAGAATCCGTTCCGCGAGATAGGGAACGAGAGCCAGTTTGGTCGGCCAGGCGGTGATGAGATTGCCCTCGCACAACACGCCAACCGATTCGGGTCGCGCGCCGCCCGCGGTGGACTGCTCGGCCCGGTCGACGCGGTAACTGGCCCACTCGGCCCGGCTCAGATCGATGCCAGGAATCACCGCACCCAGTTCGTCCGCAGCCCGCGCGAGGAGCGACTGTTCGTCCAGCTGCACGCCCACTTCCGCGATTTGACCGCCCACCTGCCACACCGTCCGACCGGCGGCATCTTTGTCAGAAGTAATGGTGACCCGCGTTGTGCGACCATCGACGCAATGGCCGTTCAAGAGGGGCAATGCTCCGCGGACCATCACCATGTGCAGCGGTCGGCTTTGCATCGCTGCTTGCACTAGGCCACAGCGACGGCGCAGCTCGGCGTTTCCGCGTCCGGCGGCGAGCACCACGTGCCGCGGCTCGAGTTGCAACGAGGCGCCGGATCGTGGATCGGCAATCCGCACGTCCCGAACAGTTCCAGGCGCGGCGCAGGTGATTTCAACGTGCGAAGCGTCGACCGAGAGGACGCGTTTGGCATTGGCTGCGAACAGAGTTTCCAACAGCGACTCGGGGGCCAGCACGGTTTCGTCGAGCCGCGCCACGACCCCCGGACAGCGAGACAACGCGAGCGGCCGCTCGTCATCGGCAACGACTTGCGGCGCGACGCGCAAGCCCACGCGGGCCCCGATCATTCCCAGCCGCGAACCCAACGAATCGGTCCGCCACAGATGACAGGAAGTGGTTCGCAGTCGAACGCGACTGAGGTCGGGGCGACGGTCACCCGCGAGACAGTCGCGCCACACTCGGGGCATTTCCCGAATCTGCACGGCCGACGGGGTCAGCGCGCCTTGCAGCGTGTATTTGAGACCGCCGTGAATGATTCCTTGCGAGGCAATCGTTTGACCGGACCCGAGCCGATCGGCCTCAAGCAACAGAACTCGCGCTCCGCGCCGCGCGAGTTCATCCAACAGCCACAATCCGGCAGCCCCTCCGCCGAAAATCAGCGCATCGACCTGCATCTGCCCCAAGTCTCCTCGACCGGTCCACAATGACTCAGGCGAATTCTCGCAGGTTCCGCAAGCCGTGAGAACGCGACTTTTCCGGTTGCAACGTGGCGAAAACGGATGTTCGGCCCTTGGTTTGTGTGCCACTGCTGAGACGCTTCGGCTCAGCAGCGCTCCATCGCCGGAAGCACTTGTCGCGCTCAATCGAGAACCGGCGAGTTGGCGACGTTTGAAGACACTGCTGATCGGAATCAGCAGTGGCACACAGAAGCGCGATGGGCCGGCCTAGCGATCAGACCGCTTTGCGTTCTTTCGACTCGGCCGTTCGGCGCGATTTCGGTCGGCCGGCGAGTTGGTTGCCTTCGGTGAGTGCTTCGGCGGAGACCAGGTGCACGACGTTCTGGGAAAGCAGGTCGAGGTCGACCGTCAGCGAATCGACGCGGCCCGATAAGAATTGGTACATCGATAACGACGGGATGGCGACGGCCAGTCCCGCGGCCGTCGCGAGGAGTGCGATGCCGATGCCGCCGGCGAGTTGATCGGCCTTGCCCATGCCTTGTGAGGCGGCGATGTCATTGAAGCATTGGATCATGCCGATCACGGTCCCCAAGAGGCCGATCAGCGGTGTGATCGTGGCGACGGCGTTCAGCAAGCGCAGATGAGCTCGCAGTTGGCTCACCTGTCGTTCGCCGCCGTCGATGATCGCTTGCTCGACCTCGACGCTCGATTTCCCCCACTTGCGCACGCCGTGGCCGAAGATCTGGGCGATCGGACTGCCGTTCTCTTCGCAGAGTCGCAGCGCTTCTTCGGGTTCGAGATTTCCCTGCTCGAGATTCTGCAAGAACCGTTCGACGAACGGACGGGGAATCACGCGCCCGCGACGCAACACGACCAACCGCTCGATCGAAAACCAGACGGTGATCACCGAACAGACGCCGAAGGCGAGCAAAAACGGCACGCCGAGCGCTTCGATGATTTCGAGCGGGCGCGTCGGAATGGTGCGGTGCGGCTTCTTAGCCGGCGCCGAGTCCCCTTTTGCCGAGGGCGCAGGTGACCCAGGCGTAGACGACGCAGGTGGCCCGTCGGAGGTCTGCACGGCAACGTTCGACTCAGCCGGCGGAGGAGGCGTTGTCGGCGCGGCGGATTTCGTGGGCGAGGTCGACGTCGGTGCAGGCGCTGGGCCCGACTTTGGCGACCGCTCTTGGGCCGGTCCCCACTTGCTCAGGCACACCACGATCGCGAACACGACGACGGTCAGCCGCGTGGTGAGCGCCACCAGTTTCCATCCTCGGAAGCGACCGCCTGCCGGGCGGGAGGCACTTCGGCGAGATCGATTGAAATAGGCCATGGAATCCTCAGCCTGCTGGCCGTTTGCGAAGCTCGTCCAACCGCTTCTTGGCGTCCTTGGCAAAATCGCTGCTGCGAAAGTGGTCAATCAGATCAGTATAGGACTTTTCGGCGTCGCGAGTCTTCTGCAGTTTTTCTTCGCATTGTCCGGCCTGGAAAAGAGCCGGCGCAGCCCATTCGGGAAGGCTCGGATAATCAATCCGCACCTTCAGATACTCCTCTTCGGCCTGCCGAAAGTCCTGCTGCAAGAAGCGAATTTCCGCGATCATCAACTGGCTCTTGGCAGCCGTTTCGCTTTGCTCGCCGCGCGAACCCTTGATGGCCTTCTGAAACGCGGCAACGGCCTTGTCCCATTGCGTGCGATTTTTGAAGGCACGGCCCAAAACTTCGTCCGCCTGCGGCATCAACGGCGTGTCGGCCATGCGGCTGCGCAGATCCTGCACGGTTGCTTCGACCTCGTCGTACTTCTTCTGCTGATATTGCGATTCGGCCAAGAGGATCCAAACATTGGGCCACCAAGCGGCTGCCTGGCCTCCGTCCGCCTTCAGCTCTTTCATCAGATCGCCGAGCGCCCTCTCAGCAGCCGGAGCATCGTTGAGATGCAGGTCGGCCGAGGCGCCTTGCAGTCGCACGACCCGCGCGTCGACACCTTTGGGGAACTCGGTCAGATACTTTTGCGCCAGCTCGCGGACGTTCTTCCATTCCTGCTTGTCGGCAGAGAGAGTGACGAGCCGAGCCAGTGCGTCCTGCCGCGTCTTCGCATCGACAGAGGCATCGGCCACGAGCCCGCGGAGCGTTTTGTCGGCCGGGTTGGCTTGCCCTTCCTGGGCGTCCAGCTCAGCCAAAAACAGACGGGCCTTGGGCTCGACGGCGCTGCCGGGGAACTCTCGGCCGATGCGGGTCAAGATGTCGCGAATCTTCTGCTTCTGGGCCGTGTCTTTCTTGGCGACATACAACAGGTTGGCCCAGTCGAAGAGCACATCTCCAAGCTTGCCCGCTTTCGGGTAGTGATCTGCCAAGCGTCGATAGGTCGTGGCCGCCTCGTCGTAGCGCTTGAGTTGCGCCAAAAGGTTGGCGGCCTGGATGCCGGAGAGGAAGCCATACTGGCTGGGACCACGCAGCTCTTCGCCAGGACTGGCGGCGGGCGCGGGAGCCAGTTTGTCGAAGACCTGACCATACGCCTGGGCTGCTTCGGAAAGTTTGCCCGCCTGCTGCAACGCGCGGCCTCGCATGTACCCTGCCTCGGCCACTTGCAGCGTGTCCGTCGGAAACTTCTCGAAGACTTCAGCGAACGCGGCCGTCGATTGATCGAAGGCTTTCAATTCGAACTGCGACCAGCCGACGCCCGACAGACCCATCCGACGAACTTCCGACTTCGGCTCGCCTAGCTCTGCCAACTTCGCGAAGCGATCGCGGGCCGTCTTGAAGTCTTGCGTGTCGTACGACAGTTCGGCCAGCCGGCGAACGGTCTCGGCCGTCGCCGGGCTGTGCGGGAAGCTGCCGATCAGTTGATTCAAGTCGGCCGACGCATCGTCGGGCCGATTGAGTCGTGCGTGCGCGACGGCCCGATTGGCCAGCGCCCGTTCCGTCTGCGAACCTTTGGGCCGCAACGTAATGTATTTCGTCAGTGGCGAAAGAGCTTGCTCGAACTTTCCGATGGCGACGAGCCCGTGCCCGGAGAGCGCAAGCGCATCGATCGCCTCCGCGGACGCCTTGGGCTCGTCAGCCTGCGCGACCAGCGGAGCCAGCGTGTCGACGGCCCGCGAAAAATCGCCCGTGTCTTCGAGTGTGCGACCCAGATAAAAGCGAGCCACCATCTGCGTCCGTGGCAAATGGCTCTCCGCAATCACATTTTTGAGCGTGGCGATCGCTTCGCTACGCTCTTTTTCTGCCTTGGCAGTGTTCGTCGGACGATCGGGCCGGCTCGCCTCTTTGAGGAGTGCCGCCGCATCGGCACTCAACACGCGAGCCCGCAGAATTTGTTCGTGCAGCTTAAGTGGGCTATTCGGATGTGTTTTCTCGAATCGCTCGACCAGTTGTTTCGCTTCATCGATCGAGCCCAACAGTAAGGCCGCCTCGCCCGCAAAATGGAGCCCATCGTCGGACAGATCGCCTTTGGGCCAGGTCTCGATCCCCTCGAGGAACAGCTTTTTGGCGACGTCGAGATGCCCCGCACGCAGTTCGCACTCGGCCCAGTAATAATGGGCCCCCTCGGCTAGCGGGCCCTTGGGATCGGCTTCGTAGGTCGCCTTGAGTTGCTTGAGCGCGGGCTCGTAATTCCCCAGCGCCTTCTCGCTCAGGCCTTTCCAGTAACCGGCCGCGGCCGCCTGCCGTTTATCGGAACTGGCGAGGTCGAACTCTTCCATCGCGCGTTGATATCGGCCTAGCTCGTAGAAGCTGAAACCCGCGTTCAAATGGGCCGCGCCCACGAGCGAAGATTTCGGGAACTCCGCCACCAACCGAAGGAACGCTTTGGAAGCCGCCTCGTACTGGGCTAACCTAAAGCGCAGGGTGGCGAGGTTCATCTGCGCCTGCGGTGCCCGCGGGCTGGTCTTGTCAGCGGCCAGTTCGGTGTAGAGTTCTCCCGCCGCACTATTCTGATGCAGATCGTCATAAGCCCGCGCGAGGCCGAACTTCGAGTCGTCCGCCAGCCGGCTCTTCGGAAAACGCTCGAGCGCCGTTTTGAACAAGTCGCGAGCCGCGTCGGGCTCTTTCAATCGCAGCTTGCTGTCAGCCAAATACGGGAGCGCCCATTCGACCAGCTCGTGACGCGGGAAATCCTTGACGAACTGTCCCAGCTCGCGTTCGGCCGCTTTCAAATCGTCGAGCAGGTAGCTGCACTCCCCCGCGCGATACAGCGCGTCGGGCAGACTGCGGCTCTGCGGATAGTCGCGCACGTACGCCCGCAACACGTCGCGCGCGTCGGCGTACTTATCGGTGTTGACGAGCGTGAGCCCCAGGTATAGCCGCGCGTAAGGCACGCGTTCGTGGTCGGGATGATTCTTGATGAATTTGCGAAAGGCGTTGGCCGCGAGATCCCAACGCTGATCGCGATAGAGACCGGTGGCGAAGCGATAATCTTCTGGAAAGGATTGCGAATCGGGTGGGCGCGCGGATTGAGATTCGCCCGGTCGCTGTGTATCTGAGCGCGGCTGTGTCTCCGAACCGCCTGGGGGGTCGGTCGGAGGTTGTGCTCGAAGGGCGGCTGGGGCAAACGTGAGGGCGAGCGCGGCACACGTCAAAAAAAGAATGCGTCGCGGCCACTGTGGCCGAGCACCCACGCCCAGACCTGCCGACATATTGCGACCACCTGCGAAGACGAAAGGAGGGCCTCCGCCCGAGACTAAGCCCGCGGAAACGGCCAAGCGGACACGCGGCGCGCGATTTGGCAATGGTACCTGCCAACCGCAAAGAGCAGCAAGATCAGCCGCCGCAAGGCTTTGGCAGCAACGAGAAACCAGGGACGCCCACGGCGCGCAAAAAATTTCCGGCAGCACTTGCCCGGACCCTCGAACCGGGCACACCACCGGAAATTTTTTGCGAATCTTCTTGAGCGGAGGCCGAAGCCTCAGGACGGCACTGGTACGGCCTAATCAGGATTGGTGCGGCAGGCCTAGCCTGCCCTACGCAATTCTCCGAGCGGACTACTGCTGAGTGTCCGGGCCCGCACAGCGAATCAGGTGGTCATGGTCGACGTAGACCACTTCCTGCGTCGGATGCGTGTTCGAGAACGGAATCGGCCAGTCGGAGCGGATCGTCTTGTCGAAGTAGACCGTGCACTTGTAGTGGCACTTCTTCAAACGGGCCGGGCCGGCGAGCGGATACATCCGGCATTCGCCGATGCTGTCGACGATGTTCTCGACGACAATCCGCACGTTGTTGCGATGGGTTTCGGTCAGGAAGTAAATGCCGCCGGCCGTGTCGTCGGGCATCGAGCGGATGACTTCGTCAGGCGACGGAGGATCGAGGCAGAAGAGCGGAGCGTGCTCTCCTTCTACCGGGTCGAGGACGGGAACTTTGGCGTAGCGCTGTTCCCAGTGATAGCGATCTTCGATCAACTGGCTCCAGTAGGGCGTCACCGGCAGGATGGGGCTCGTTTCCCAGAACACCATCCAGCCCCAGGTCACGCTCAGGAACCCGGTCAGCAGCGTGCAGCCGCTGCTGGGCACCGTCATCGCCACCAGGACGACAATCACGGCGATCCGCTTCGCATGTTTTCTGACGTATGGCATTCCTAAATCCCTTTCGGGTGACGCGGAGCCGGCGAGGGTTGCTTGCCTGCTGTTTCTGTCTTGATCGATTCTTGGAGAACGGAATCTGGGAGACTTGATCTGCGACCGACGAAACTTGGCAATCGGAGGGACGCCTTCGGCTCTGAAGGCTGCCTCCTATTTATCGAGTGAGAAGCGACGTCGACTTTGGCGAATTTTCCGGATTTGAGGAAAAATCCGGGGGTGACGCCGACTTCGAGCCGCGAAAATCACCGGTAATTCCACCAAGTCCGCACCGCGACTGGGCCAAGGCGATGAAACGAGGCGAGCGCCCTCGAAGCTCCTGGCTTCGAGGGCGCCCTTGTGCGATTTGCCGTCAGCGGCTTACCAGTTGGCCGGATTCAGGAACCACCACCAGCGATCGGTTCGCGAATCGAACTTCAGATCCCAGTGTCCGTCCGACCACTCCAGCTGGACCTTACGCCAGTTGAGCGGCACCTGCGGATACGGATAGAAGGGTCCGATGTAAGGCCAAGCCGATGCACTGTATTGGCTCGGATAGGTTACAGCGGCGTAGTTCGGATATTGAGCGTAGGTTGGCCACGCGTATTCGGGAATGTTCGGGTTGTCGTAGACCGGTCCGGCTGGCACGGGGCCGGTGGCCGGGATCGGAGCACCCATTGCTCCACCGGGGCCGGCTGAAGGAGCCGGTCCACCGGCACCCGGCACAACACCGGGCGTCATCGGAGCGCCACCCGCTTGCGCGGCCATGTAGTAGGGCGGTCGGCCACCCTGGGGCGGCATCTGACCACCTTGCTGATAACCAGCCATCGCATAGCGCGGATCACCACCAGCCGGCGGCCCCTGCTGAGGCATCTGTCCGACGCGAAGCTGATTCGCGACTGACTGTACTCCCGGCACCGATTGAGCCAGACGACCGGCACCAGCCGCTTGCTGCGGGGTCCCAACCGTGCCGCGAAGCACGGCTTGGCCGTTCTGGAACAGGATTTCGATGTCATAACCACTCAGACCGCCGGACTCGAGAGCGCGGCCGATCTGGATGGCTTTTTCTTGGTTGCTCGGGCCGGCAGCGGCCGAGCCAACCGCCTGACTGGCTGGGCCGGCAGCCTCGGTGTCGGCGGTCACCTGGCGGATGGCTCCGCGAGATGAGGCAACAACCGCAAGGCGGTTATCAAGGCGTCGGACGCCCGGAACGGCACCGACCACCTGATTGGCCTTCACCTTCTGGCGGGGATCAGAGACCTTTCCGGTCAGCGTCGCCACGCCGTCTTTGTATTCGATTTCGATTTCGTAGCCGTGAAATTGGGCCCTCTTCAAGGCCACAGCAATATCCTCGGCCACCTTTTGATTGCGGCCCGCCTTCGGCGCCGCCGCAGTGGAGGAACTCCCGTCGGCATCGCTCCCGAACGGGAAGGCGGCCACCGACAAACCAGGAGTTACCGCCACGATTCCCAGGGTTAACACCCACTTCGGGTACCTACGCATCGAGTGCTCTCCTTAACATGCGTGAACCTAGGGAGTCGGTCTTGGGAAGACTCCCGCGGTTATATTGATCGGTTCGCCTCGTCTGATTGGATAAACTATTCTGCCTTTTTCGGACGAATCGATCGTTCCACTCAAGGGAAATGAGCTGCAAACGGGGACTAATTGGTGGGCCATCGGCCTCGCTGAGAACACAACACACCGCCGCCGCCCCTTGGAGAGCGCAGGATGCGACTTGATCGGCGGTTGTTGCCGATTGATGGCTGCTGAAGCCCGCATTTGCTATCTTTTGTCGAAGGACGGGTGAGGTCGGAACGGATTGAAATCCACCGGCTCGACCAGCACCCTTCTTTCACGGCTGTCGGAAATCCCGAGAGGAAATTGAGAAATGGCGCGGAAGACCCCGAGTCGGTTGGAGTTGCGGCGACAGGTTGAGGCCGCCGGAGAGGCAGGCGCCGCCGCCGAAAAGACCGCGAAGAAGCGGGTCAAAACCAAGGACGGCGCCAAGAAACCGTCGGCCCGCCGCACGAAGACGAAGGTTGCCGAGCGCAAACGGCTGATGTGGGCGGTCTATAACGGCAGCATGAAGGAAGAAGGGCGCTTCGCCTACGATCAGCGCGAATCGGCTGAGGAGAAGGTGCAGCAGCTCAAGCTGAAATCGCCGAAGAAGATCTTCTTCATCCAAGCGCTCAAAGAGACGATCATCCCGCCGGCGAAACCTGCCGAAGCCGCCGCGAAGTGATGACAGGGGCCGCAGCCGATTCGGCCGAAAGCCGTTATTACGCTCGCTGCCAATGAACAAACCCCCGGCCTTTTTGGACCGGGGGTTCGCATTTTGTGGGCTTCTGTCTTGCGGTTAATCAGCGGCCAATCGGCGGGTTAAGACGTGGCGGGGAGCCGCAGCAGGCGAGCGCGGCGCTCAGCTCGGCGGCGTGCGCGGCGACGCTGATCGCTCGGCTTTTCGTAATACTCGCGGCGGCGCATCTCTTTTTTGATACCCGCGTGTTCGACCAGCTTTCGGAACCGCTTCACGGCGTCGGAAATTGATTCATGCTCGCGCAGACGCAACTTAACCACAAAACCCTCCTCGCGACTCTGAATGTCGGTAACGGTGGCGTTGCACTTGAATCACCGTGATGGTGAGTCACCCGTGCTGGGCCTCCCGCGCAGGAGCCCGGCCGAGTCACTCTGGGCCGCAGCAACCGTCGATTGGCAAAAGCAGGCCAGTCGCACGGAAATCCGGGTGTGGACCGGATGGCTGTCGGCGCACAGAAACAGCGCAGACCACCCCAACTAGTCCCGCAGAATAACAAATCCGGCCGACGATGCAAACTGTGCCGGCCGCACCCCTCAGGAAGGCTCGTTGGCCAATAATCCCAGCCGGCGCAGCTTGGCTTCGCACTCGTCTCGCTCGCGGCTGCGATTCAGGGATTTCCAGGATTCGTCCTGAACTGCGAGGAACGCCTCGTGATCGAACGGGGGGGGCGTTCCCTTGAGTTTGGCGGATTCCATCAGGCGGCTGATCACCCCCCGATCCAGCCGCGTCAGCTCCATCGATTCCCGGCGATAGTCGACAAACGCCTCCCAGACGATGGGAAACAGCGGCGCGACGATCTGCTCGCCGATCGTGGTGGCGTAGTCGCGAATTTCCCGCTGGGCATGAGCGTCCATCCGCAAGACCAGGAAATTGAGCAGGTTGTGCAGGTCGACCTTCCAATATGCCTCGGTGTAAGTGGCCAGCGGTAAATCTTTGCGGGCCTGCTCGCGGGCCACCCCGCGATCGAGACGCTCTTGATACACGCGGCGACATTCATCCTGCAGCTGCCGCTCGGCGTCGCTGAGTTGTTGGCCCAGCTCTGCGGGCAAAAAATCGCCGCTGCCCTGCCGATTGCTTTCGGCCTGACTGCGCCACTGATCCGGTGACGTGGCTTGGGCCGAGTCGATCGCGATCGAATACCGCGTGCTGTACTCGTTCACCGATGCCGTGCGATGACGGATCCATTGCCGCCAACAATCCATCGGCACGCGAACCAACAGCTTGATCTCGGCCATCTCGAAGGGCGTGCTGTGCCGATGTCGCATCAGGTAGCGAATCAGCGTGCGGTCGTCGGAAACGCGTTTGGTTCCCTCGCCGTAACTGACACGGGCCGCCTGCACGACCGAGCCATCGTCACCCATCATGTCGACGAGGCAGACAAAGCCGTCGTCGAGCACCGGAAATTTCTTCCAGCGAAGGTCGGCGAGGAGATCATCGCGCGCGGTCACTTGTGGTCCTTGTCGAAATCCCGTGGCTGCACTGCGTCAATGCTCGACGCGATCGGAAGCTTAATGGAGATCGATTGCGTTTGCAAAATGGCACAGCTATGTTCGAGCCCGCGATGCTCGATCCCGTGCACCGCCGTGCTTTTCGTCACGCTAGCAGGAAGTCTCGATCATGCCCGACGTTTCGATTCGCACCCGCGAGAACGGCCCCTTCTTGGTTACCGGTCCGATCACGCTGGTTGACGCGGACGGGAACCAATTCAATATCGCGGGAAAAGAGACGATCGCGCTGTGCCGTTGCGGCCAATCCAAGAACCGGCCGTTCTGCGATGGCCAGCATAAAGCCTGCGGATTTGTGGCGGGCGAACGAGCGGTGCCCCCGCCGGAAGCGGCCCCGGCTTCGTAGAGCGACCACTCCAAGCGCTGTCTACGGCAATTTTGTCGGGTGCCATGCCCACGGCTCGGCGTGGGCATGCATTGCAGGACATGCCCACCCAAAGCCGTGGGCATGGCACCCAATCCTGAGTATTTATCGCAGTCGACCCACTGCTCAGCTACCAATCCAAGCCCAGCATGAGTGCGTTGAGTCCGCTGCCGATGCCGAGCAAGGCCACCCGATCTCCTGCGCTCACTCGCGATTGTTCGATGCCCAAGGACCAGGCCGTCGGCAGCGCGGCTGCGCCTGTGTTTCCCAAATACTCGACGGTGGGGAAGTCGATGGCCGGATCGAGTTGCAGACGTTCGTACAGCAGCTTGCGGTGCGCGCGGCCGACCTGATGCGTGAAGGCTTTGTCGACGTCGGCATTCGACCAGCCCAGCGCACGTTTCGCGTCCTGCCAGGTGCTCTCCGCCAGCGCGATTCCTGCGTGAAGCAGGGCCTCTGAATCGGTCTGCATCCGTAAGGTATCTCCGGGCTGCTGTTCGCTGTTGCCGCCTGTGCATAGTTCGTGGCTGGCGGTTTCTGCGCGGAAGGCGCCGCCGAGCAGGCGATGGCCTTGCTGACACAGCTTACGATCGCAAAGCACGATCGCCGCCGATCCCGAGCCGATTGTCAGTGAAGCGAAGTCTTGTTTGATGTCTTGTCGCGTCAGAGCCTCGTTGGCGAGCAGCGATTCGATCGTGCCTTCGACGAGCGCGCGGCCGTCTTCGGTCCCCACGACGAGTCCGGCGCGAATCTGGCCCAGCTCTATCATGTCCGCCAGTAATATCATGCCGTTGAGTAAACCCAGACACGCGTTGCTGAGGTCGAGCACGAAGGCACTTGGCGGCAGCCCGGTGGCGTGATGCACGAAACTGGCAGTAGCCGGCTCGAGTTGATCGCGGCAAACCGAACCGTGCACCAGGCCGCCAAAGTGCGATCGATCGATCTGCGACAGCTCGATCGCCCGCGCCGCCAGGTGGGCGCTCACCTGCCCCGGACGCGCGCCGCGCGGGAAGAACCGCCGTTCGCGAATTCCCGTCATCAGCTCGAGGCGACCCTCGGGCAATGCGAGCCGCTCGTAGACGGGACGCAGTCGGGCCTCAATCTCGGCCGACGTGACGATTTCGGGGGGCAGCACGTGGCAGACGGCTGCAATCGAGACGTGGCGATAACGCATCAGAACATCGTCGAGCGGCAGGTATCAGCCCGCCGGTTCTTAGGGTCCGTTCGACGATGCGACCACACTCTCGAACGCTCTAAACGCGAGCGGCCGTTCCGGCCGGCCGGACGCCTTCAAGGTACTCGGCCAGCTGCCGGATCTCTCGCAGCTTCGTCGAGCGTTCGGCATCGAGTTCCGGGGTCGAATCGTGGACGTCGAGAGCCACAGAACTGCGGACGAAGCGCAGGCCTCGCAAAAGAATCTCGCGTTGCTGCTCGGTCAGTCCGACGCTCATAGTTTCGCTCATCGGAACGAAACCTCCTGATAATTTCACTCGAACGCCCCCGCGCGGGAGAAATTTCCCGCGCTTTCATCGTAACGCTGGCCGACCGACTTCTCAACTGGCTGATGCGGCCGACTCCCCCAAAACGCCTGACTTCCGCCGTCGCATTTGGTAGGCCGGGTGCAACCGGCAAACTCGACAGTTTGACGCCCAGCACGAGCCAGGCTCAGCAAATGTAAAGCCCAGCAAAGCAAAGAGATAAAAGCAGAGCGTCGACCGCAATTCGTGGTTTGGAGTGTAAGGAGCATCGGCTGCGAACCATCAAACCTTTGGTCGCGGCGCAGCCTCCTTCAACACCGGAACAGCCCTCACCGCTCCACGGTCGGAGCCGGCAAAGCCAGCGGTCCCACGTCGTGCGGTTTACCGTTATGGTCGCTACTGGCTCGCAAAGTCCCCATGCGGTAAGCGTCGGACAAGGCCTTGGGGATCTCAGCCTCCGACATCACGACGGCCGCCTGGTTCTCTTTGGTGAGAGCCTGCATCTCCTGCTCTTTGGCGACGGCGTTG
>Ga0210393_10001464_pt1 | contig 19753 bp, 13 predicted proteins | sample IncBWC27OmetaG_FD_160068 | JGI IMG/M metagenome (GOLD analysis project Ga0210393, IMG submission 160068) | Forest soil microbial communities from Barre Woods Harvard Forest LTER site, Petersham, Massachusetts, United States - Inc-BW-C-27-O ... | reverse complement strand
CGGAATCGACTTGTGACGCGGCGTCAGGATCGTGTCCGGAGGGATCACGCCCAGTTGTTTTTGGCGGGCAAATGTTTCTTCGCGGACTTTGTCCCAACCTTGGTCGAACCGCCCCTTGAATCGGTCGATCCAGCTCTTAGGAGCATGATGCGGGGCATGCGTCGCTCCGGGAGCGAAATAGACGAAAAAGGGTTTGGTCGGCTGCGTCGTTTTTTGCGTGCGAACCCAATCGATGGCTCGATTGGTCATGTCGGTCATGAAGTGATAGGCCGGATCGTAAGGAGGCTCAATCCGCTGAGTGTTTTCGATCAGCCCGGGCGACCACTGATTCGTATCGCCGCCCAGGAATCCGTAGAAGTATTGAAAGCCCAGATTGGTGGGCCACCGATCGAAGGGGCCAGTAGGACCGGCTTCCCAGGCGGGCGTGTTGTGCCACTTGCCGAAAGCCGCCGTGCTGTAGCCGTTGCCTTTGAGAACTTCTGAAATGAGAGCAGCATTTGCCGGCAGCAACGAGTTGTAGCCAGGAAAACCGGTCGCAAATTCTTCGACCATGCCCGAGCTCATCGAATGGTGATTGCGTCCGCTCAGAAGGGCGGCGCGCGTCGGCGAGCAGAGGGCCGTCGTGTGAAATCGATTGTAGCGCAGGCCGTTTTTTGCGAGTCGGTCGAGCGTGGGGGTCGGAATCGGACCGCCGAACGTGCTGGGCTGACCGAAGGCCGTGTCATCGGTCATGATAATCACGACGTTGGGCGCATTGCTCGGCGCCCGAATCGGTTCCGGAAAGGCGGGCCTTGAATCCTTGATCGTGCGACCGATCACGCCCTTGAAAGCCGCTGCGTCTGGCGGAAGCTTGCCTGATGGCTCGGCGCCTAGCGTCAGCCGGGCGTACCGTATTGGGGCTAAAGAGCAGCACAGCAGGAGCACAGTCGCACGAAGCGCTATGGGACTGGGCAAAATTCGCATTGTCGAGCGTTTCAAATTCTCAAAAAGGGACGCGCACTCCGTGCATTTGGACGTCTGAGGAGGCGGTGCGATCGCGACACGAGAACCGCGCGACCGTCACCGAACAACGTTCGGATCAGGCTGTCGCCTGAGTTTTCGAGATGAAGTCGATGATGACGTGTGCCAGCTCGACGCCGTGCGTTTCTTGAAGGAAATGTCCAGCCCCTTTGATGGTGGTGTGCGGCTGGCCCTGCGCGCCGGGCACTTCTTTTTGAAATCGTTTGTCGCCCCCGCCGGTGATGGGGTCGTGATCGCCAAAGGCGGTTAGGAACGGTTTCTTCCATTCCCGCAGCGCTTGCCAGGCCCGTTTGTTTGCCTCCTTTGCCGGATCACTGGGCGAGGTGGGCACGATCTGGGGAAGCATCAACGGTCCGGCCTTGAATCGCTTGTCGGGAAACGGAGCATCGTACGCTTCCTTCAAACCGGGTGTGCGCGCACTGGTCGAGACCAGCGTTCCGACTTGCATGTCGCCGGCCTGGAGCATTTGCGACGCCATTTGCTTCCACATCAAGAAGGCGGGAGTCATCGGTTCTTCGCCCGTCGGCAGACCGGTGTTCGAGATCACAATTCGAGAGAAGCGGCCTTCGTTCTCGGTAACCACTCTGAGTCCGATCAGCCCGCCCCAGTCCTGGCCAAAGAACGTGCAGTTTCTCAAATCGAGGGCCGCCAGCAGTCCGGTGATCTGGTCGACGTGAAATTTGTAGGTGTGGACGTTTCGGTCGGCCGGCTTATCCGATCGGCCAAAACCGACTAAGTCCGGCACGATGCATCGATAGCCAGCGGTGTTCAACGGGGCAATCATCTTGCGGTAGAGGTAGCACCAAGTCGGCTCGCCGTGCAGGAGCAAAATAGGTTGGCCGTCGCGCGGCCCCTCGTCGAGATAATGAACGCGGTAACCGCCGACGTCTTTGTAATGCGGTTGGAAATTGAAATCGGGCAAGTGGGCGAATCGCTCATCGGGCGTGCGGAAGACGCCGGGGCGGATTTCTTCGCCGTGCGTAGCCTCGCCAATCGCTTCGGCCTTGGCTGGGATTTGTGCGACTGCGTAGTTGATCTGTCCCACGAGAGCAGCCTCCCGGTGCGGGTGGATGGCTCGATACTCGGGAGAGACCGACATCTGCAGCAGCGTCCTCTTGTGGGGATACTGAACCAGCGCGACCATGTCCCAATCGGCCTTACCGATCAGGCAATATTCGGCCTTGCCCGCAAAGATCACCTTCGCACCGAGTTTGTCGAGAATCGGTTGGATGCCACCCGCGTATTTCGCGTACTCCGCCTGTCCGCCGTTGGGCTTAAACTTGAGCAGATTGACCATCACGATCGGATGATCGTCGGGAAGCGCGAGAAAATCTTGCATCTGCGCGGGCGTCGGCAAGAGCGCAATTGTGGCACCGCTCGTTGAATCGCCGGCGGCTGCACCACTCGGGGCGACCACTGACGCGGCGGCCGCGGCGCCACCCATCATCACTGCTCCAGTCAAGAAATCTCTCCGGTTATGAGTGGCTGCTTCGTCGCTCATATCGCATTCTTTCGTGATTCATCGAAAAGCCAATTGCTGAGAGGAGGGCGCACGGGAGGCGCAGTCAGTCTAACACGGCCTGCAGAGTACCGACATTACTTTCGCGCGCAAATCCGCCGAGCAATTGCGTGAGCCGTCATCTTGCGAACGCCAGATCTGGATTCAAGCGGCGTTCATCGTCAACAAATCGTAGGCCGCGACGGTTTCGCCTGCGCCGTTGGTCACCACTACGTCCCAACGGACCTCTCCCTGGTCGGGCTTGCGAAGTGTCTTTTCCTTGACTGTCAGAGCGACTTGGATCGACTCGCCCGGTTTCACCGGTTTGACGAAGCGCAGGTTGTCGAGCCCGTAATTGGCCAGCACGGGGCCGGGAGCCGGATCGACAAATAATCCGGCGGCGAAAGAAAGAATGAGGTAGCCATGCGCGACTCGGCCGCCAAACAGTGGGTTGGCGCGGGCCGCTTCTTCATCGAGATGGGCGTAGAACGTGTCGCCGGTAAATCGGGCAAAGTGCTCGATGTCGTCCATCGTGATTTCGCGCGGCTTGGTTTTCAATTGGTAGCCGATCGGCAAGTCGTGGAACTTCAGCCGGAACGGGTGCCGGTCAGCCGCCTGCGTGGGTGCACCGGCCATGTAACGCTGAGTGATCGCCGTCAACACACGGGGATGACCTTGCAAGGCGGTCCGCTGCATATAGTGGGTGACGCCTCGGATGCCGCCCAGTTCCTCGCCGCCTCCGGCGCGACCCGGTCCGCCGTGCACCATGTGCGGCATGGGGGAACCGTGCCCCGTCGATTCCTTGCCGCTGTCGCGATCGATAAAGGCGATCCGTCCGTGGTAGGCGCCTGAGCCCAGAACGACGTCGCGAGCGAAGTCCGTGTCGTAGGTGAAGACGCTCATCACCAGCGAACCTTTGCCCCGATTGGCCAGCGCGATGGCGTCGGAGCCGTCCTTGTAGGGCATCAGCGTCGACACGGGGCCGAATGCTTCGACGTCGTGCACAGCGTGCGCCTGCCAGGGACGCTCGCAACGCAACAGGATCGGAGAGAGAAAGGCACCCTTCTGGGCATCCGCACCGTTCACCTTCACGTTGTCGGGATCGCCGTAAACAATCGAGGCTTCGCTGGCGAGCTCTTTGATCTTGGCCCGCACCACGTCGCGCTGCGCGAGGCTGACCAGGGCCCCCATCCGGGTGGCTTCGTCGCGCGGATTGCCGACTGTGACTTTGTCGAGTCGCAGTTTGAGTGCCTCTTGGGCCGCGTCGAGTAGCGACGCGGGAACCAAGGCGCGGCGGATGGCCGTACACTTCTGGCCCGCCTTCACGCTCATTTCCTTCGCGACCTCTTTGATGAAGAGATCAAATTCGGGCGAGTCGGCGGCGGCGTCCGGGCCCAACACCGACGCGTTGAGTGAGTCGCGTTCGGCGACGAACCGCACGCTCTCGCGGGCGATGACCGGATGGCTTTGGAGTTTCTGCGCCGTTTCCGCGGAACCCGTGAAAGAGACGACATCCTGGCACGTCAAATGTTCGAAGAGATCGCCGAGCGAGCCCGAGACGAGTTGCAGCGCACCCGTAGGCAGAACGTTGGCCTCGATCATAATCCGCACGGCAGCTTCGGCGAGATAGGCCGTGGCGCTCGCCGGCTTAACGATGGCGGGGACGCCGGCCAGAAACGTGGGCGCCAGTTTTTCCAACATGCCCCATACGGGGAAGTTGAACGCGTTGATGTGGACGGCGACGCCTTGCAGCGACGTGTAGACGTGCAAGCCTAGAAACGTGCCGCCGCGCGAGAGGCCTTCGACGTTGCCGTCGATCAGGATCCGATTGTCGGGCAGCTCGCGGCGGCCTTTCGATTGATAGACGGCAAACGTGCCGATTCCGCCATCGACGTCGATCCAGGTATCGCCTTTGGTCGCCCCCGTCTCGTAGCTGAGTTCGTAGAGATCCTGCTTGCGAGCGGTGAGAGCCTCCGCGAGCGCCTTGAGCATCAGGGCCCGCTGGTGGAAGGTGAGTGCCCGCAGGGCGGGGCCTCCGTGCTCCCGCGCAAAGCGAGCCATTCCCGCGAAGTCGACGCCACGAGACGACGTCAACGCGACCACGTCACCTGTGACGGCCGAACGAAGTTCGGCGAGTTCGCCCGAGCCGGCCACCCACCGGTCTTCGGCGTAATTCTTCAGTGTGATCGTCGTCATGCTTCGCCCTCCCTAAATTCAGACTGCTTCGTCGGGCACCCTGGGCTTTAATTTCCACCCGTCGTTCTGTCCAAGAATACACAGGGCCAGGGTGGGACTGGCCGACAAGACTGTGGAAATCTCGCCCCGATTCGGTGGTAGTTAGTCCTCTTCCGCTCTTTACCAAACCGCGCCAGGAGCAAGTTTCGAAACCTGCTGCAGTTCGGCAATCAGCGGACCCATATGCTCGGAGCGACCGGATTGCCGCAGGCGGGGGACAACGGCGTCGTCGGGCACGACCAGGGCGCATGATTCGAGGAAGGGTACGACCATCTCATGCCATTTGACGTGGACTGGTCCCAAATCGGCCGTGATGCCGGCGTCGACGAGAAGCGATTCCTCCGGCCCGGGAGCGAAGAGTTGTTGGAAAGGCGTCCACAGTTGGTCGAGCGCCGTTTGCATCCGGCGGCGGCTCTCCTCCGTCCCGAGCCCTAGACGCTGCACCCAGGCTTTCGTGTGGTAGAGGTGGTAGAACTCCTCTTGTTTGATTTTCGCCGCCGCCTCGGCGATCGGCTCGAAGCGACTCGCCGTGAGCGCGGGAACGTGGATCGATTCGTAGGCGTCAAACAGGAATTGACGCAGCATGCTGAAGGCCCAATCGGTGTGGGGCAGAGCGACGAAGTCGACGTTTTGAAACTCCGCGGCTCCTCGCTGATAGACGAGCTGGTCCGGGTAGCTCTCGGGATCCTCGTCGCGGAGCAACGCCACGATACGGTACCAGAGGATGCCGTGCCCCAATTCATCGAGTGCTAGATTTGCAAACGCGATGTCTTCCTCGAGGATTGGGCCATGACCGGTCCATTCCGAATTTCGATGCCCGAGAATGAACTCGTCATCTCCCAAACGCAGGAGTTTTGAGTCGAGCGCCGAGCGGAGGCTGGCACTAAGCATCGTCGTCACTCTCTTCCACGTGGGCGCGAGCGTCTCGAAGCAGAGCTCCGACCGGGAACGATTTGTGATCGCGAAACCACTTGTGTTGTTGCGGCGCGAACGAGCACTCCCCCCCCACTCCTTCGCTGGAAATCAAGGCCGCGGCTGGAAAGACCCAACAGGCCTGGCAGTCTTCACCCGCCAGTTGTTCGACAGCCCTCGCCATGGCCTGCTCGGCATTCGTGGCGAGCACGGACGTTGCCTGTTCGTAGACGACTTTCGCGCCACTTCGACGAAACACGCAATAGGTCTGTTCGCGGTCAGTACCAGCTTCGAGACGCGGCGAGAATCCAGCCAGCTCCTCTTTCGACTTCATCAGCACACGATCGCGAGGAACGACCCACAAGCCGACGGCCGTCGGCCTGCGTCCATAGACGGCCCAAGCGTTTTGAAGCGCCATATCTGAGTCGACGGCGTGAACCGAGCCGGCGGCCCGCAAAGGACGCTCGGGAGCGGGCCGTTCAAAGACTTGATAGACGGGCCATTCCGCAGAGGTCATGCGCCCGCTTCGCTCAGTTCGTGTTTGCTGGAGTACGCCAGCATGGCCTCGCGCACCCAAGCGCCGTCTTCGTGCGCTTTGATTCGTGCGCCAATGCGGGCGGCGTTACAGGGACCGTCTCCGTTGACGACCCGCTTGAGTTCATCGAAATCGATCGGGCTATGCAGCCAGCGTCCGGATGCCTCGTCAAATCTCAGCTCGGGATCGGGCGGCTCCAGGCCCAGCAGCCGCAGCTCGGGAACGATTTCTCGGATGAACGTTTCGCGTAGTTCGTCGTTGGACTTCGTTTTGACCCCCCAGCGCTTAAGCGTCGCGGTGTGGGGCGATTCCGAATCGGGGTAGCCGAACTGCATCAGCGTGGGCCACCACCAGCGGTTCAGCGACTCTTGCGCCATGGCCTTCTGTTCGGGCGTGCCGCGGGCCAAGGTGATGACGATCTCTTGGCCCTGCTTCTTGTGGAAGGTTTCTTCACTGCAGATGCGGAGCATCGCGCGGGCGTAAGGTCCGTAGGAACACTTCGCCAGCATCGACTGGTTCAAGATCGCGGCCAGATCGACCAGCCAGCCAATCATGCCGACGTCGGCCCACGAAGGGACGGGATAGTTGAACACATTCGCGTATTTTGCTCGTCCTGAATGCAGCGCGGCGATCAACTCTTCGCGCGTAGCACCGAGCGATTCGGCCGCGTCGTAGAGGTACTGCCCGTGCCCGCCCTCATCCTGCACCTTGGCCAGCAACACGAGCTTGCGTTTGAGCGAGGGGGCCCGCGTGATCCATTCCCCTTCGGGCAGCATGCCGACGATTTCGCTATGGGCGTGCTGAGACATCATTCGCAGCAACTGCCGGCGATATTCGTCCGGCATCCAGTCGCCCGGCTCGATCGTCTCGCCGCGGGCGATTCGCGCCTCGAACGCAGCCACTCGCGTTTGCTGATCCACGGACTATTCTCCTCGATAAACCGGCGTGCGTTTCTCCAGGAAGGCGCGAATTCCCTCTTGGTGATCGGCGCTGTGGCCACATTCGGCTTGCGACTTCGCCTCGATCGAAAGGAGTTCTTCGAGCGAATGCGACTCGGCGTAGTCGAGATTCTGTTTCAACTGGCCGATCGCAAAGGTTGGCGCAGCGGCATAACGGGCCGCAGTCTTTGTCGCCTCTTCCAAGAGTTGCTCCGGAGCGACGACCTGATTCACCAGTCCCCAGTCCAAGGCCTCGGCCGCCGACAGTTTGCGGCCCGATAACATCAGGTCGAGGGCTCGCTGTCGACCGACCAGCCGCGGCAAGAACCAGGTCGACCCGCTGTCCGGCACCAGGCCAATATTGATAAACGCCTGCAAAAACGAAGCTTTCTCGGATGCGATTCGCACGTCGCAGGCCATCGCCAGGCTCATGCCCGCGCCGGCGGCCACGCCGTTGATGGCGGCGACGATCGGTTTGGGGAGCCGAGTCATCGCGAGGATCAGCGGATTGTAGTTGGCGCGGATGTGATTGCCGTAGTCTGGTTTTCCGCCCTGGCTCATGTCTTGAACGTTTGCCAAATCCTGTCCCGGACAAAACCCCTTGCCCGCGCCGGTCAACAGGACGCAGCGCGTCGCCCGGTCGCCGGCCGCTTTGGCGAACGCGTCTTGCAGTTCCTGAAGCATCGAATCGGTGAGCGCGTTGAGTTTCTCGGGGCGATTGAGCGTGATTTTCAGGACCGAGTCGCTTTGTTCGCAGAGCAGAGATTGATAGCTCATCGTTTCAGACCCTCTTGCACGAGCGACGGAGAATAATTCGTTCCCGCGCGTTTAAAGAGGCTTCACTCGCTCGAAGGGTTGGACGCAGTTGTTGCAAAAGTAGATGGCCCGGCACGGCGTGGGGCCAAAGTTATTTCGTCGAGTCGTGTTGCGAGAGTCGCAATACGGGCACGGCACGGGCATTTCTAAAACCGTGAGAACCGCGCCACCATGCACTTCAGGGGAGGCGATTCCCATCCGCTTCAATTTGTCCCGACCCGTTGCGGAAATGGAATCGGTCGACCAGGGAGGATCGAGCGCCAGCTTGATACGCACGTCGCTAAACCCCATTTCCGAGACTTTAGCTTGCACGCTTTGAGTGATCGCTGAGATTGCGGGACAGCCCGAGAACGTCGGCGCGAGCGTCACTTCGGCGCGATTCCCATCGATCTGGATGGCTCGGACGATCCCCAGCTCGACGATCGAAATGACCGGCATTTCTGGGTCTTCAATCTCATTGAGTGCGGCGAGCACATCCGATTCCGAGATCGTTGCCATAGGCGACAACCTCAATGTCGCACTCCCTATCACACAGTTCGATCAGTCACGCAGTTCGACCTGTCACACGGTTCGATGAGGCAACCATGTCCTGCGGCCGCCGCTAGGAGATTGCCCTCGACGTCGCGCTGAGGCGTGAGAGAGCACAGGCAATGCCCTCCACGAGTTGTTGGATATCAACGCCCATCTGGAGCATGTCCGAACTGTTCAACATCACGGCGCCGTGGATCGCCGCCCACGCCACGTGGGCCAGCACGCGCGCTTCTTCGGTCGGTTCCTCGCTATGGGCCGCTTCCTGTGCAGCCCGAAACAGGATATCGCGAGCCCTGCGGGCCTCCCTTCGCAACTCCGGAAAGTTCCCCGTTTGCATCAGACTGAAAAGCAAACGGTACGACACGGCGTCGGCTCGGGCGAAAGCGACATACGCCTCTGCCACGGCCCGAAACCGTTCCAGCGGCGTCGCGGACGAGACCACCGCTTCTTCCGAAAGATCGGCCAGTTCCCGGAATGCCCGCGTCCGCACGGCTGCAACGATTTCCTCACGCCCCGCCGGGAAGTACCGGTAGAGCGCGGCCCCCGTCAGGCCGACCTCCGAGCCAATGGTTCGCAGGCCGACGTTACCGATGCCATGTTTCGAGAACAGGCAACGGGCCGCGTCGCAAACCTTTTCGCGGACGATCTCGACTTCCAAGTCTGTTAGCGTGGGTCTAGCCATGTCTGTTTAATTTGACACTGTTTATTAAACAGTGTCAAGCAAAATGGGCACTTTTAATATACGTCGTTTCGAGCCGGTTTTTACAATGGCTCCAGCCAACGGGGACCTCGAACTGCCCTTCTGATCCAGCCGCGCTGCCAATCCATCATTACGCATTACCAGCGTTTCCACAACAGGCCGGGCCTCACAAATGCTAAAATTTTAACACATCGCGGGCGAGAGCCAAGAGCGCGATGCGATTTGGCAGTCAGCGCCAGATGGCAGATGCTCGATCGAGCGCCTGCGGGGCATGCCGCGAGCGGTCGTTGCCATTCGACATGGGCTGCCAGAGGGCTATGAGGCAGTCCAACTTGTTGCAACAAAAAAGCCGCCCGGGACCCCTCCCGAGCGGCTTAGCGACGAACAGAAATTCAATCCTCGAACCTCCTTCCAATTAACCCGGAATAGACCCGCTATCGAGTGAACGCCAAACCGGCATCGTTGGCCTCACTGCCGTCAGCCACGAAGTTGAAGTTGTTGGCTCCCGCCACCGCTACGTTTCCTGCCAGCTGCTTGTCCGGCGCGGAGAGGACCATGCGACTTCCGTCCATCTGATAAGTGCCGCGGAAACCGGTGGCACTTCCGTCAGACAAGACCGTCCACACGAAGCCACCGTCATTCAGCAGAGCCAGTTGAACTGTGACCTCATTGCTCGGTTTCGCGATCCAAAGGCCGGTGAGGGATGCCGGAGCGCTCGCGCCCACAACGGGCGCCGGGTCGGCCGGCGGAGTCGCAACGTCGGAGACATCGTACGCCGCCGGGGCCGGGCCCGACATATCGGAAGCAGGTCCCGCAGCATCGCCGCCACCACCGCCTCCGCCGGCATCACTACCACCACCGGACCCGTCATCTCCTCCGCCGAGTAACGACTGCAGCAAGCCGCCAACGTGAGGGCCGTGCTTCGAGCCCTTCGACTTCGAGCCTTTGGTTGAGGTCGTCCCGGTCGGCTTGGGAGTAGTGGTCCCGCTCGGTTTGGGTGTGACCGTTCCACTCGGCGTAGGCGTGGTCGTCCCGCTGGGCTTGGGGGTAGTCGGAGTTCCGCTCGGCTTTGGAGTACTCGGAGTCGTACCGCCACTTGGAGTGGTTCCGCCGCTGGGCTTGGGAGTCCCGCCACTCGGCGCCGGCTGGTTGGGTGAGCTGAAGTGCGGAACCTTGCTTGAACCTTTCGTCGTGCTCACTTGCTTGGTGCCACTGAACTGCCGCGCTTGGGCGAAAGTATTCGACTTGGGGGTCCCGTTTGAGCCGGGTTTCGCGAGACCGCGTCGACTATTGGCTAGGTTGTTGTTCGTCGAGCGGCGTGAAGTCTGACGTGTCGCAGATCGCGAGCCCGTGCGGGAAGCTTGCCGCGAAGGCGATCGAGAGGCTCGAGAAGACGATCGGGAGCCTCGCGAAGAGGAGCGAGAGCCGCCTCCGCCACCCCGTCCTCGGCCGGCCTCGACCGGTGGGACCAACAAGGAGACCGACAAGGCCACGGCAAGCAGACTGGTCATCAATTTGTGAGTGTTGAGAGACATGACTTATACCTTTTCCGTTTGGAGATCTTCGAGCACCGAGAAACTTTGGAGTGGTCCGAATTTCACGTTGAAACCGGTTCTCCGGCGGGAACAGCGGAAAAATGACTCAGGGCGGACAGAAAAATTTGAGTTTGGATTTTTTTCTTTTTCCCCCAATTGCTTGTCCGGTCAGTGAGGAGATGCCGCTGTCAGGGAGGAGGCAGCCTGTTGGGGGCACCCCCGTGGCGCCCGATTCCCGCAGATTTGCTTAGATCCGCGATGGGGTTCTGTTTATGGTGGAAACGTCGACATTAGAAGCAGAGTTTCGATCGAGAAATCGAACCCCCAGGCAACTGACCCTGTCACGCGGGAGGCGCAAATGGCGACCGACGTCCCGTTTGTCGAACTCATGCAGCGGGTCCGTGCGGGCGATCAGAACGCTGCGCTTGAGCTACACGCGGCGTATGCCGAACAACTGCAGCGGATCGTGCGCGTGCGGCTCACTCAGCCCGCCCTGCGCCGGCAGTTCGATTCGCTCGACATCTGCCAATCTGTGTTTGCCGATTTCTTCGTGCGGACGGCTCTGGGCCAATACGACCTCCGCTCGCCGGAGGAGTTCATGAAACTCTTGGCAACCATGGCGCGGAACCGGCTGTTCCATCACTCGTCGAAGCAGCGGGCCGCGCGACGCGACTTCCGCCGCATCGAAGGAGGTCCGATCGAGGATTTCGCGTTGCCCGGTGCTGACGCGACCCCCAGTCGCATCGTTTCTAGCAAAGAGCTGCTGAAGTGTGCCGAGGATCGCCTCACCGAGGAGGAGCGAAGGCTCGTCCAGCGGCGCCGCAACGGCGAGACATGGGAAGAAATCGCCGCGTCGACCGGCCGGTCTGCGGAAGCCATGCGCAAGCAGTACGAGCGCGCCCTCAATCGAGTCTCGGCGGAACTCGGTATGGGGCAGCTCGATGACTAACGAATGGAGCCCCTCCGACGGGCTGCGCCAGCTTTGCGACGAGCAGCGTGAAAGCTGGCAACGAGGTCAGCGCGCGCTCGTTGAGTCATTCTTTGACAAATATCCCGCGCTGAAGAGTGACGAGAGCCTGCTGCTTGACTTCATTCTCGCTGAGTACACGCTCCGTCAAGACTTGGGAGATCGACCAACACCCACCGAATACTTCCAGCGCTTTCCGCACCTGGCAACGCCGCTCGAACGATTGTTCGAACTGAATGAGGCCATCAACGCGCGGACCGAAGATCTGCCGCGGATTGCTGAGGCCGTCGGAACGGTCATTGGCCCCTATCGCTTGCTTCAGAAGATTGGCGAAGGGGGCTTCGGCGTCGTCTTTATGGCCGAGCAGACCACTCCCGTCCGTCGGATGGTGGCGCTCAAAGTCATCAAGCCGGGGATGGATTGCGCTCAGGTGATTGCGCGGTTCGAATCCGAGCGCCAGGCGCTGGCGCTCATGGACCATCCAAACATCGCCAAGGTGCTGGACGCCGGAGCCACGAACTCGGGTCATCCCTACTTTGTGATGGAACTCGTCAAAGGCGCGCCCATCACCGAGTTTTGCGACAAGAACCATTTCTCGCCGGAGATGCGGCTGAAGCTGTTTGTCGACGTCTGTCATGCCATTCAACACGCCCACCACAAGGGAATCATCCACCGCGACATCAAGCCAACCAATGTGATGGTCACGCTGCGCGACGGCGTGCCGGCCGTGAAGGTGATCGATTTCGGCGTGGCGAAGGCCACCTTGCAGCGGCTCACCGAGCGGACGCTGTTTACCGCCTACGGGCAAATGGTCGGCACTCCGGCCTACATGAGTCCGGAACAGGCGGAGATGAGCGAGTTGGATATCGACACACGCAGCGATGTCTATTCGCTGGGTGTGCTGCTTTACGAGCTGTTGACCGGCACCACGCCTCTCGAAGTCGATCGGTTACGCGCTGCGGGCTACGCCGAGATTCAGCGGATGATTCGCGAGGAAGAGGCGCCGCGTCCCAGCACGCGACTGTCCTCACTCAGGGGCGCCGCGACGATCCTGGCAGGGAATCGGGGACTGGAGGTCAAGCGGTTGGTGCAGGTTCTGTCCGGCGACCTCGACTGGGTGGTGATGAAGGCGCTCGAGAAGGATCGCAACCGCCGCTACGACACGCCTGGCAATTTCGCGGAGGACATCGATCGCTATCTGCGGCGTGAGGCGATCCTGGCGAGGCCGCCGTCCAAGGTCTACCGTCTCAAGAAGTTCGCGCAGCGAAACCGAGGGTCGGTCCTGACGGCGGCGTTCATCGTCGTGGCGCTCCTCGTCGGCACGATCGTTTCGACCTGGCAGGCGCTGCGCGCACGAAGCGCCGAGTCGGCCGCGATCGCCGCCGCCACTGCTGAGAAGCAGGCGAAAGAGGAGGCTTTAGCCCGTGAGGCCGAGACCAAGGCCGTGCAAGCCTTCATGGAAGATCGGATCTTCTCCGCGGTGCGACCCAAGGGACCAGATGGCGGATTGGGGCGCGAGGTCACGCTGCAAAAGGCGATCGAGGCGGCTCTACCGACGGTCAGTCAGGCGTTTCCGGATCAGCCATTGATTGAGGCCCGGCTGCGACTGACCTTGGGACAGTCCTTTCTCTTCCTGGGCAACGCGCGGACCGCGACGCAGCAGGACGAGGCGGCCCGCGCGCTTTACACCCGTTACCAGGGGCCGAACCATCCCGACACGCTCATGAGCCTGCGGCATTTGGCGGTCTGTTACTTTGCGCTGGGTCACCATGCCGATGCCGTCCAGGTGCGGCAAGAGGTGCTGACGCGCCGCAAGGCGACTCTTGGCCCAGACCATCCCGACACGTTGTCTGCCATGAGTGAATTGGCGAACACCTATGGTCAGTCGGGTCGATACGCCGATGAATTGAACCTTCAAGTCGAGACGCTCGCACTTTATCAGGCGAAAATCGGACCGCGCCATCCGGCCACGCTGTCGGTCATGCACAACCTGGCCGACTGTTACCGGGAACTCGGCCGGTACAGCGAGGCCGTCGATCTCTTCGAACAAACGCTCGCGATGCGGAAATCTCAGCTTGCTCCCGACAACCCCGACATGCTGATGAATAAGCTAGCCCTGTCGATCTGCTACCTTGCTCTGGACCGGCCTGCCGAGGCCCTCAAGCTGAGCTCGGAAACGCTAGCGTTGCGCACAGCGAAGCTCGGTCCCGAGCACCCGGACACGTTTGCGAGCATGAATCAACTGGCCAGTTGTTACGAAAAACTCAATCGCTATGACGAGGCCGTCCAGATGCGGGAAAAGACGCTGGCCCTTCGTAAGAGCGCGCTCGGCCCCGACCACCCCGACACACTCTTGAGCATGAACAACCTCGCTAACAGTTACGGCTTTGCCGGCCGATGGACTGAGGCGCTCAAGCTTCGGGAGGAGACGTTGTCACTGCAGAAGACCGTGCTCGGCCCTGATCACCCCGACACGCTCCTGAGCATGAACAACTTGGGCAACAGTTATCTGAACCTGGGCCGCTATGCCGACGCGATCAAGCTGCTTCAGGAAACGCTCGCCCTCCAGAAAACTCGTTTCGGACCCGATCACCCAGACGTCCTCCGGAGCTTGAACAACCTGGCGATGGCCTACGGCGAGGCAGGACGATTGGAAGAGTCGCTCAAAATCAGCGAGCAAGCGGTCCCGCTCCACAAAGCCAAATATGGTCCCTTGCACACCGCCACACTAACATGCGTCGCCATCCTCACTGAGACCTTGAAGCGGCTCGGCCGACTGGAGGATGCTCTCAAGCTCTCCCTGGAAACGCTGGCGACACAAACAACCAAACTCGGATCCAACCATCAACAGACGCTCAGAACCATGTCTGATGTGGCTGAGATCGACTTTGCGATGGGCAGAGTCAAGGAGGCCCTCGAACTCAATGAAAAGACGCTGTCACTCCAAAAGGCCCATCTACCTCCCGATCATCCCGAAACGTTGGACACGATGAACAATCTGGCCGATTGCTACGAAGCGATCGATCGTCCTGCGGACGCTCTCAAATTTCGCGAGCAAACGCTCGCGGGCCGCAAGACCAAGCTCGGGAACGGCCATCCCAAGACGCTGATGACCATGTGGGGCTTCGCCAGAAGCCTCATCGTGCTCAAACGTGGTGCCGAGGCGCTGCCGGTCATGGACGAGTGCCTCCAGCGTGCCGACGGCAAAGACGTCGATCCGACACTCGTGCCAGGGTTGATTGATCTGCGTCTGCGTCTACTCGAAAGCAACCAGGATGCTGCCGGTTGTCGACGGACCGCGGAGCTGTGGGAGGCCCTCAATCGCAACGATGCCGCCAGTTTCTACAGAGCGGCTCGTTTGCGGGCCGTCACGGCCGGCGTGCTTCGCGCCGCGAACAAATCGGCAGAAGCCGATGCTGAAGCCGACCGCGCCGTGAAATGGCTGAAACAAGCCGTTGCCGCCGGTTACAAAAATGCGGCTCAGATTCAAAAAGACAAAGACCTCGAACCGCTGCGCGCTCGCCAGGATGTCAAAAAACTCGTCGGCGATCTCCAACACGTCAAAGAGAGTGCAACGACAAAGCACTAGCTTAGCGTCGCCAGTCGAACATTCGCTCACAAAACCAGACATGTCACATCGACCCAAGTGTCGCAGGACCTGACGCCGACGAAGTTCCTCCTGGTGGAACGCTCGATGGCCCGCTTTGAGCGCGACCGCCGTGTATGCTTATGGTGTCGGGGTATCTGCAAGTCACTGATCGAGCGGTCCACTCGAGGCAGGCCATGCGCGCCGGCGTCGATGCAGAATCTCTGCGACAAACATCTCGTCTGGGCAGACAGGGCCGGTGTTTTCGGTCCACTCATCGGATCCTGGTTCGTCTCATTGCCCTGACCATCCTCGGTCACCTCAGCCCGTGTCCGGGCGATGATCGGCGCGTTGAACCCTCGACGCGAGTGCTAGCCGACTCGGCATGGCCGCAGTTTCGTGGACCGTCCTACAGCGGTGTCTCGTTAGAAACGGGACTGGCGAACTCCTGGCCCCCTGAAGGTCCCCCAGCGTTGTGGGTCCGAGACCTTGGCCAGGGATTCTCGAGCTTCGCGTGCCGCGGCGAGCGGATCTATACGCAAATGCAAACCCTCTTGGGGCAGTATCTGGTCTGCCTCGATGCGGGAACCGGGAAAACTCTTTGGGAACATCGCTACGGTTTCCCGTATGAGGCGGCGGGTCTATACCCGGGTCCTCGCGCGACGCCGACAGTCCGAGAGGGACGGGTCTATTTCGCGGCCCCCGACGGACTCATTGGTTGCGTTGACGCGATAAACGGTCAACCAATTTGGTCCGTCAACGTAAACAAGGCTTTTCACGGCCGCGGGACGGACTTTGGATATGCCGCGTCGCCAGTCGTCGAGGACGGCAAAGTGATTGTGCCCGTCGGCGGCAAGGGTGCGTCCGTCGTCGCGCTCTCGGCCGACGAGGGCACTCTGGTTTGGAGCGCAGGCAATGAACCGGCAAGCTATTCGAGCGTTCTGCCGATTTCATTTCAGGGTCGGAGACTCGTCGTCGCCATCTTGCAAAATGCGCTTGTCATTTGCGATTTGAAAACGGGAGTCCTCCTCAGCCAATTGAGCGAGTCAGAGGGCTACGACGAGCATGCCGCCGCTCCCTTGTATGTGGAACCCTGTCTATTGATCGCGTCGCCGTTCCGCAACGGCGCGAAATTGTATCGCCTCGAAACACCGACTGCTCGAGGAGGCAAAACGCAGGCTGCGCCCAACGAGCCGGCCGCTCGGATTGAGCTGCGTCTGGCGTGGCAGACTTTGAAGCTCTCCAACGATGTCGCCTCCAGCGTCTGCGTCGAGGGAAATGTCTACGGGTTCGATCTGCGGGAAGTGCAGTCGAAGGCTCATCGCCCGTCGCGGGGCGAATTTCGCTGCTTGCACTGGCAGGACGGGAAGGTTCGTTGGTCGACTGAGGTCACCGGGCATTGCACGATCATGGCGGCCGATCAGAAGCTGATTCTCTTTAACGATCGGGGACAGTTGTTGCTGATCCGCGCCTCGCCGGACGAATATCGTGAGTTGGCACGAACGGACGTCTTTGGCGACGAGATCTGCTGGACCGCGCCTGCACTGGACCAAAAGCGGCTGTTCGTGCGGACCCACTCGCGTGCCGCTTGCCTCTACCTGGGACCTCCCGAGGAACTCGCCCGAACAGCTCTGGCGCAAGCCATTCCCGCTTCGCAAATCCCCAAGTCGATCTCGCTGAACTGGATGAGCCTGTTGGGTCGGGAACGCGAGTACCTCTTCGATCCGCCGACGCGGCCACAGCTCCTGCGTTGGTACTTGACCTGTGTCGTCGGAGTCTTCGGCACGGCCGGGTTGGTCGCGTTGTCGGCCGGGGCTGTAATCAATCGCATAAAACCCGGTCACCTAGATATCACGGCATCGGTGGTTTTCTGGATCCTCGCTTTCGTGCTCGGCCTGGTCACAACGCCGATCGGCAACAGCCTGACGGACGAATACATTTTCACCTGGCCTGCCACGCTCTTCGCCACCTATCAACCGGCGATCACGGCTTCTGTTCGATATGCCCGTTCGTCCGAGCGATCCAAGCGTCTTCTGGCGCGCGGCGCCGGTCTATCGCTCTGCGCGGTGTGCGCCGCCTACTTCTGGCTGTGCCGGCGACTGAGCTTGCACCACGAATGGGCGTTCCTGATGGGACTGCTTCCCGCGTTCCCCATGTCGATCGTGGTGGCCCGCGCCAGCCAACGACCCTTGTGGCGGCGCGCCGCCTGGGGGCTTGTCGCCTTCAGCGTATTCTTCTGGTCCGCGGGCGGATGGATGATCGTGAGGGCGTCATCCGTGCGCTAGCGCGCCGCTGCACAGGAACCGTGGCAGACGTTGCCAAGCTGCCGATCGGGCTCGCCGTGCCTACCAAGAGGCCACCGAACCCGGATATCCGCGGGCGTGTCCGTCTGCAACGGATTGCGAACCGATCTGTACAATTAACTTCTGGGACTGTTTAACAGTGTGCGAATGTTCGGTGCGGAAACCGGCTCGAGCCAGCAATTATGAATAGCCAGCAACTTCGACGGATCGGCGTGCCGGATCGCTGTCTCAAATCGGCGACGACCGCCATTCAAAACGCAGTTTCCTCCGGCGGCGTGCCCAGCAAAGACATCAAGCGGCTGGTCCGTGCGATCGTCGACGCGCCCCGCGATCACCTCGAGCACCCCTATTTCGGCTCTTTCGCTCAAAGTCTTCTCGATGAAGTCCAACCGGCGGATCTGCGCGCCATCGACTATCAGACCTGGGGCTCGCAGATCGACGAAGGGACGCATCACCAGATGCGGCTCGCTTGCGAAGTGCCGTCAGCGCGCGGCGCCGCGCTCATGCCCGATGCGCACATAGGTTATGGACTGCCGATCGGCGGTGTGCTGGCGACGGAAGGAACGGTCATCCCCTACGCGGTCGGCGTCGACATCGCCTGCCGGATGAAGCTTTCCGTACTCGATATGCCCGTGGCGACGCTCAAGGATAAGTTTGAGCTCTATCGGCATGCTCTTGAAAAGGGAACGCGATTCGGCGTCGGGGCCGCTCACGAAACACCCAAAGACCATGCGGTGATGGATCAGGACTGGTCAATCACGCGGATTACGCGCGAGCAACGCGATAAAGCCTGGCGGCAGCTCGGCACGTCGGGCTCGGGGAATCACTTTGTCGAATTCGGAGTGCTGACCGTCGCCGAACCGCTCGCGGATCTCGGTCTCGAGCCGGGGACCTACGTGGCTTTGCTCAGTCACAGCGGAAGTCGCGGAGTCGGCTCCTCGGTTTGCAGCACCTATTCCGCCATCGCTCAAGCCAACTTGCCCAAGCAATTTGAGCAGGTGGGCCGACTGGCGTGGCTCGATCTCGAGACCGAGGCCGGGCAGGAATACTGGGCCGCCATGAATTTGATGGGCGACTACGCCGCGGCCAACCACGACGTCATTCATCGACTGGTCTCTAAGCTGGTGGGAGCCCGGATCGTCGCGGGCATTGAAAACCACCACAATTTCGCTTGGAAGGAGCAACACGGCGGGCGAGAGGTCATCGTGCACCGCAAAGGGGCCACTCCCGCCGCGGTCGGCGAATTGGGAGTGATTCCCGGCTCGATGGCCACGCCAGCCTTCCTCGTTCGTGGCAAAGGCAACCCGTCCAGCTTGAACTCGGCATCGCATGGTGCCGGTCGCTGCATGTCGCGCACGCAGGCCCGTGACAAATACCGCTGGAACGCAGTCCGCAAGGATCTCGAGCGAAAAGGAATTCACGTGTTGTCTGCAGGGGCTGACGAGGTGCCTTACGCCTACAAAGACATCGAAGCGGTGATGGCCGACCAGAAAGACTTGGTAGAAATCATCGCGAAGTTCGATCCGGCGATCGTCAAAATGAGCGACGACGGACGCGCGGAGGATTGAGCGCCTAGGCACACTTCGGAGTTGGACGTCCTGGCGGGCGTTTGACTTGATTCCGCTTCCGCACCGATTGCCCGCCGCTAGTCGACGACGCGCGTCCGAGGGATCTTGATTCTCAAATTCCCCGTTCCTCCAGAGGCTTCGGCTGGGAGGGCCAACTTGAGATAGCGTGCATACGTTGGAGGAGGTTGAAAGATCAGGATCTCTTCCACGGACGTGCCGGGTCGGATCGATGCCGATCCAGTTTGTCCGACGACCCGTACGTCACCAAGGGCCTGTTCGACGGTTGCGCCCGTGTCGTCCTTCAGTTTCGCCGCTTGCTCGAGGTTGTCTTGGCGAGCCGACCATCCGGCGTACTTCACATTTGAGGACCCAACGTTCTCGATCTTTAACACAATCTTAAAGTAGGCCTTGGGCGTTTTGCGGGCGAGCTTCGAATCGTACGGAGTGACAACAATTTGCTCCGACGTCACTCCCGTGGCCGTCACTCGCACATTTTCGTTGGCGTCGCTTATGCCAACTCCTTCCCACGGCTCGGGATCGACCGGTTCGACAATTGTTGACGACGGCGGCTCGGCCGACTTGCTCAGCGCCCATTTGGCCGTAGCGACT
>Ga0210393_10001463_pt1 | contig 19754 bp, 18 predicted proteins | sample IncBWC27OmetaG_FD_160068 | JGI IMG/M metagenome (GOLD analysis project Ga0210393, IMG submission 160068) | Forest soil microbial communities from Barre Woods Harvard Forest LTER site, Petersham, Massachusetts, United States - Inc-BW-C-27-O ... | reverse complement strand
TTGCTGCTCGCCGGCGTCTACACCCCGCCCGCGATTCATTGCGAAGTCAAAGGCGTGTTCACCAACACGGTGCCGGTCGACGCCTATCGTGGTGCCGGCCGTCCCGAAGCGACCTTCCTGCTGGAGCGTCTCGTCGATGTCGCGGCCAGCGAGATGAAGATCGACAGGGCTGAAATCAGGCGCAAGAACATGATTGATGCGTCGCAATATCCCTATCAGACGCCGGTGATCGTCAAATACGACAGTGGCGACCCGAAAGCCTGCCTCGAAAAGGCGCTGGAGATCTCCGACTGGGGCGGTTTTGCCAGGCGCAAGGAAGAATCGAAGTCGCGCGGCAAACTCCGGGGCATCGGTCTTTCCACCTACGTGGAGGCATGCGGCCTGGCGCCTTCGCGCATCGTCCAGTCGCTCGGCGCCCGTGCGGGCATCTTTGAAAGCGCCACGGTGCGGGTCCACGTCACCGGCGATGTCACCGTGCTGATCGGGACGCACAACCACGGCCAGGGCCACGAGACGACTTTTGCGCAGATCGTGTCGGAAAAATTGTCCATTCCCACCGACAAGATTGAGATCGTATTCGGCGACACCGACAGGGTGCAGTTCGGATTGGGCACCTATGGCTCGCGATCGCTGGCCGTAGGTGGTACCGCGCTGTCCAAGGCCACCGACAAGATCATCGCGAAGGGAACCAAGATCGCCGCGCATATGCTCGAGGCGGGTGAGAGTGACATCGTATTCGAAAATGGATCGTTCACCGTGCAGGGAACCGACCGGGCGAAAACGTTCGGCGACGTGGTCGGTGCGGCTTATGGCCTGGTGAATTTTCCGATCGACGTGCTTGAGCCGGGCATGGAAGCCCAGGCATTCTACGATCCGGTGAATTTCACCTATCCCGGCGGCGCCCACATTGCCGAGGTCGAGATCGATCCAGATTGCGGCTCGGTCCATCTCGTATCCTATATTGCGGTGGACGACCTCGGCACTGTGATCAATCCCATGATCGTTGCGGGGCAGTTGCACGGCGGCATCGCGCAAGGGATCGGCCAGGCCTTGTTCGAGAACTGCGTCTATGACGAGACATCCGGCCAGATGCTGTCGGCGTCGTTCATGGACTATTGCATGCCGCGCGCCGACAACATGCCGAACATGGAGATCGTCACCCTCTCGACGCCGTGCACGCATACCAGCTTCGGCGTCAAAGGCTGCGGCGAAGTCGGCACCATCGGGTCGCCAGCGACCGTGATAAATGCCGTGGTCGATGCGCTATCGCATCTCGGCGTCAGTCATGTCGACATGCCGGCAACGCCAAACCGTATCTGGCGCATCATTCACAACAGCGCCAATCAGCTGCGCGCAGCCGAATAGGAGCAGGCGATGAAGGACTTTTCATACTACAAGCCATCTACGGTGTCCGAGGCTGTCGCCCTGCTGGCGGGCAACGGCGACAGCCGGCCCCTTTCCGGCGGCATGACACTGCTGCCGACCATGAAAATGCGGCTCGCATCGCCGACCGCCATAGTCGATCTGGCCGCGCTGCCTGGGCTGACCGCGATCACGGTCAGTGGCGGCAACGTGACCGTCGGCGCGATGACGACACATGCCGAGGTCGCTGCTTCGGCTGAGATCAAGGCAGCGATCCCCGCTCTCGCCACGCTCGCCGGCTCGATCGGCGATCCTCAGGTCCGGCATCGCGGCACCATCGGCGGCTCGATGGCCAATGCCGACCCTTCGGCCGACTATCCCGCAGCGGCGGTTGGCCTTGGAGCGACGATCGTCACGGATCGTCGCGAGATCGCCGCGGACAGCTTCTTCACGGCGATGTTTCAGACCGCGCTCGAACCCGATGAGATCATCCTGGCCGTCCGCCTTCCTATCCCGGACGCGGCCGGTTATGCCAAGTTCAGAAGCCAGGCATCGCGCTTCGCGCTAGTTGGCGCCTTCGTGGCGCGTTTCGGCGGCACCGTGCGCGTCGCGATTACCGGGGCCGGGCCGGTGGTATTTCGATCCAGGGATATTGAGGATGCGCTGGCGGCCAACTTTTCGCCCGGGGCGCTGGCGCGGATTTCGATTGCGCCTTCAGGATTGAACTCCGACATCCATGCCGACAGCGAGTATCGTGCCCATCTGGTGGTGGTGATGGCTCGTCGGGCCGTCGTACACGCCCTCGGATGCGAGCCATCTTGACGCCGCCGCGGCCGTGTCTACGGCTGGTATCAATCGATCCCGAAGAAGGCGAGGGCGTCACTAAGAATCAACGGCGAGCCCGTAGCCGAGGCTGACTACGGGTCGCTCCACGCAAGCATCCTGTATAACGAGGCGGGAATCCGCCTAACTGGGGACGCCTATGACGTTGATGGATTTGAACGCAGCGAAGTCAAACTCGCCTTCAATATTGCGATTAATGCCAAGAACAAGGCCGCTGCGGTTGCCGCTCTTGCCCATCATCTAGGAAAGGAGCGCGGGTACTGCGCCTCGATTATCGCCGCGATCCAGCGTCGCCATGAGCCTATTCAGCAGCAATTGTGCAGTGACGCTGGCGTGCGATTAATGCGCATCGACTCCGAGCTAATCCTTTACGGGGCATGCACGACGCTGGCCATCCTGCGCTGCCTGTACATGACGCTCGGCAATCCCGGCGATCGTCCCCGGATTCTCGGCGAGGTGCAGGAGCTGGCGCGCCAACATGCACCGTCAGCCATCGCTCGCGCGCTTAGCGCTGAAGGCAATCGCGAGGCGGTGGCCAGGCCGACGATGCGCTTCGTTGGCGCGATGAACAGATCGCCGCCGATGCTGCGCGGTTTCGGCTTCCGCTCCAACGAGTATGGCTTCACTTGCTAGGCTTGGCGGCGCCGGCGAAATCGATGTCGAAGATCTTGCGGTTCACGATGAGGGCGATTTCCTCGGCGGGCAGCGGCTTCTGGCATTCTGAGCGCGGGTTAAGCCAGAAATTCGATTTTGGCAGTAAAGCGAAGAGATCGCGCGCTTTCGCGCCAAGACACGACTCCGGCTCGGTCAAGTAGGTCGAAATGCGCTCCTTGGCGGTGAAAGCCGGATGCCAACGGCGCCCATTGAACTCGACGGTCGCGATGTTGAACGGTTCATTGGCCTTGAGAGATCGACGACCCTCCGGCCCGACCTCGGTCTCCGGTGTCAGCACGAAGAGCTCGGCCTCGAGGAGAGCGGCATAGAACCCCGGGATCTGCTTCGGGTCGGCGGCCGCCGCCTGCATAAGCCGCTCAACGCGATTTATCGGCTCGAACATCGCGGACCTCCACTCTTAGACCACCTGGCGCCCCACGCGCCTGTTCCGAGAGCGCGCGATAAATCGTGTTGCGCGACACCCCGAGTTGGCGCGCGGTTTCGCTGACGTTGCGGTGGCATTCGATGTAGGTCGCATATACTTGCGCGCGATGCTGCTCGTGCAGCGTCGAACCCTGGCTCGGCGCGCTTTGCGCCTGCCCGAGGACGCCGGCCGCCGCGTCGAGGTCGATCGTCGGCTCCGAACCCTCGAGCGTTAGACGCGAGAGAACGTTGCGAAGTTGGCGAATGTTGCCCGGCCAGGCGCATTCCGCAAGTCGCTGAATGGCAGCATCGTCAATTCTGCGCTCTTGGTCGACGTCCGCCAGCACCTTGCGGACAATCGCCGCGAAGTCCGTTCGCTGACCGAGCGGCGGCAGACTCACCTCGAGCGCATTGAGGCGGAACATCAGGTCGGCGCGGAAGGAGCCGTTGGCGACGGCCTTTTCGAGGCCGGCGTTGGTGGCCGAGACGAGGGACACGTCGACTTTCTTCTCAGCGCCGCCGATGGGACGGACGGTCCAATCGTCGAGAAAACGTAGCAACACGGCTTGCAGAGCCGTCGGCATTCCCCCGATCTCGTCGAGGAACAACGTGCCGCCGTCCGCCTGCCGGAAGAGCCCGACCGCGCCGCCCTTGCGCGCGCCAGTGAAAGCGCCCTCGCTGTAGCCGAAGAGCTCGGACTCAACCAAGCTTTCGGGCAGCGCGGCGCAGTTGATCGCGACGAAAGCGCCCTTCCGGCCACTCGCGCGATGGGCGTGGCGCGCTAATTGCTCCTTTCCGGTTCCAGTCTCGCCCCGGATCAAAATCGGCATTTTGCGGCGCGCGGCCGCCTCCGTCTGGCGAACGATGGCCGCGACTGTCGGATCAATGGCGACGAACTCGGTCGGGTATGCCTGTTCGGCTGGCGGCCTGGGCGTCGACACGGCGCGCAGCATCGGCGAAACCTGCGGCGACTCGACGCGCGCGACATAGGTACTGCCGACGACATCCTGAAGGCGCTGGCGCTCTGAGCGCCGGCTCTCGCCGATGAAGTCCGAAATGCGCGTTCGGAAGACCTCGCTGAACGGTTGCCCCGGCGATAAGTGCAAACCGTGCAAGCTCGCGCGCGCCGCCTGGTTGGCCGCCAAAATGGAGCCGCTCTCGTCGAGAGCCAACAATCCAACGCTAAGCGTATGCAAGAACTCGCTGCGATTGTGAAAGGCGACCACGATGTCTCGCCGGTGCCGCTCACGAAAGAGGCCGTTCTCGATCTGGGTGGCCGACATTTCGACCAGCACCCGCGTATGACTCTGCCGAGATGCGCAATCAGAGGAGGCGTCGAGCACGCCCGCCAAAGAGCCGTCCGGATCGAACACCGGAGCGGCACAACACGTCAATGATCGAAAACGCGAGTAGAAGTGGTCGTCGCCGTGTACGACCGCGGGCCGCTTGAGCAACGCCGCAATGCCGATGCCGTTCGTACCGCAGCGACGTTCGTCCCACCAAACGCCGGGTCGGATCGCTTTGCCATCGGGACCGTCCTTGAAGCTCTCGTCGGCGACGATGTCGAGCAACAGGCCCTCAGGCGTCGCAAAGGCGATGAGAAAGTTCGTGCCGGCGATCTGCTGATGCAGCACATGCATCTCGGCCAACGCCAAGCCGCGCACAAAGCTCCGGCGTTCCTGCTCGGCCCGCAGTTCTCCGCCGCTGACGTATTCTGGGTTCGGCGGCCGCTCGCAATCGAGGCCGAGCGCCACGCATCGCAACCAGCTGTCGTAGATGTCGACCGCCAACAAGCCGGTCGGCACGACACCGCCGCGTCGCAAAGCGGCGCGCGCTAATGCGCTTCGCTCCGCAGGTGCGCCGACCATAGGGCCTCCACATGGCCGAGCGGCTCGTCAGGGAGCTCCAGCTCATCGTTCCCGCGCGCCGCAAGTGCGGTGAGACTATCTGAAGCAAAGCCGAAATCAATGCTTCTTCGGACCCGCATCCGATTGCTCCGAAACGGAGCAATGTTGCTCTGTGACCGATCCGATTCAGAGCGAAACGGCGAACCGCCCTTGCTCGAAACCCATGTCGTCCCAAATAGATAACGAGGTGGCACGGCTGTTGCACGACACGGGCAACCAATCGTTAGCGAAGCTGGCTTCGGTGAAGCTGACTAGTCTAGGGGCGGGAAATGAAAGCGGCTGTTTTGCACGCGTTCGACGACAAGCTGACGGCGAAGGAGTTTGTCAAATACGAGGATGTCGCGGACCCGACGATTAGCCGCCCCTCGGAGGTGATCGTTCGCATCGGCGGCGCGGGGGTCTGCCGCACCGATCTCCATATCGTGGAGGGCATCTGGCGCAGCAAGGTCGACATCAATCTGCCCTACATCATGGGGCACGAGAATGCCGGTTGGGTCGAAGCGGTCGGCAAGAACGTACAGGGAGTCAAGGTTGGGGACGCAGTCATCTGTCATCCCCTCGTGACAAGTGGCCATTGCATTGCGTGCAGGCGCGGCAACGACATGCATGCGGAGGAGAGCAGTTTCCCCGGCATCAACGCCAATGGCGGCTATGCGGAGTATCTGCTGACCGGCGAACGCTCGCTGATCAAGTTGCCGAAATCGCTCGCGCCGAAGGAAGTGGCACCGTACACGGACGCCGGCCTCACGGCCTACCGCGCTGCCAAGAAGGCGTCGCGCCATCTGCTCCCCGGAGAATATTCGGTTGTCATCGGCGCCGGCGGGCTCGGGCACATTGGCATTCAAGTTCTGGCCGCGCTGTGCGCGGCGGAAATCGTGGTGGTCGATCGCTCCGTCAAGTCGCTGGAGTTGGCGAAGGCGTGCGGCGCGCATCACACCGTCATAGCCGACGGCGGCGAGGTCGAAAAAGTACTGCATCTCACGCATGGCAAAGGCGCGGAGGCCGTCATCGACTTTGTCGGCGAAGGCGACGCGGTCGCGAAAGGGCTCGCTATGACGCGGAACCAGGGCTTCTACTACGTGGTCGGCTACGGGGGAAAAATCGACATTCCGACCATCGATATGATCACCAGCGAGAAGACGATCGTGGGCAATCTGGTCGGCACCTACGCCGAACTCGTCGAGCTGATGGCGCTCGCTGACCGGGGTCGGGTGACGCTGCATACGCGGGAATACAAACTCAGCCAAGCCAACGACGCGCTGCACGATCTGCATCATGGCCGGATCAACGGGCGCGCGGTGCTTGTTCCATGATTGATTCTGAGCAGGGTCGCAACGATCGGTCGCCGCGCGATGCCGAGGCGTCCAGACGGTCGCAGGCGAGCGCCGAGGCCCGCCAACGTTTGATCCTTGCGATGATCGACAACAACGCGCGCCAGTTGCGGTTCGATAGCGCCCGGGCGGGGGCCGACATCGAGCAGGCCGGCGCGTTGCGCGATATGGCGCGCGACCCAAACGATCGCGACGCGGCCTTGCGGTTCGAAGAGGTCAAGAGGCGGATCGCGACCCTCGAGGAGGAGCACGGTCGTCTCGTCACGGAGCGGGAGTGGCTCAACAGATCGCTGATGGAATTTACCGAGGAGGCGGAGGGGCCTTGTCATGAACGCGACTGAGAGGTCGGAGGATCCGGCGGTCGCCAATCTGAGCGAGGAGGATCGCTCGAAGGACGAATTGTTCGTGCGGCTCGCCCATGTTGCAGAAGACATGATCGCGAAGCACGGGAAGGATTTCGCGATGGGCGGGTTGATTTTAGCAGCTCGCTTCATCGCAGAAGGAAGGCCGCTCATAAAACTGCAAGGTTCGATGAGCGACTGAATGACGGCCGCGAATTGAGCTGAAGACTCAGTTTCGTGTGCGCGAGTGCGGACACGAAGTCCGATACGGAGGGCGGTCTTGGGACGCGAAGACGCGACGGATCGGAAGCGATGCGAGGCGGCTGGAAGGAACCAACAGGAGGACGATGCCATGGCAGCAAGTCTAACTTTGAATAAGATTACCGCGCAGAAAGGCATCAGCATCGGCGAAGCGGCCAATCGCGTCGCCGATCTGGGCTGGACGCCGAGCTACGTTCAGGAAGCGATGACCTTCCCGACCGATTACAAGATCTCGCGGGTGCCGCGCGATCCCATGAAGCAGGTGCTGCGTTCGTATTTCCCGATGCAGGAGGAAAAGGACAACCGCGTTTACGGCGCGCTCGACGCGGCGCTGCGCGGCGACATGTTCCGCAACGTGGAACCCCGCTGGATCGAGTGGATGAAGCTCTTCCTGGCGATCATCCCGTTCCCGGAAATCTCGGCCGCCCGGTCGATGGCCATGGTCGGCCGCCTGGCGCCCGGCGAGGAGCTGCGCACCGGATTCACAATGCAAATGGTCGACGAGCTCCGTCACTCGACGATCCAGATGAATCTGAAGAAGTGGTACATGGAGAACTACATCGACCCGGCCGGCTTCGACATCACGGAGGCCGCGTTTGGCAAGTGCTACGCATCGACCATCGGGCGTCAGTTCGCCGAGGGCTTCCTGACCGGCGACGCCATCACCGCGGCGAACATTTACTTGACGGTCGTGGCCGAGACGGCATTCACGAACACGCTGTTCGTCGCGATGCCGTCGGAAGCGGCGCGCAACGGCGACTACGCCCTGCCGACGGTGTTCTTGTCGGTGCAGTCCGACGAATCGCGTCACATCGGCAACGGCCACTCGTTGTTGATGGCGATGATCCACGATCCGTCGAACCATGATCTTCTGGAGCGCGATCTCAAATACGCGTTCTGGCAGAACCACGCCATCGTCGACGCGGCCATCGGCACGTTCGTCGAATACGGCACCACCAATCGCGACAAGACCAAGGAATCCTATGCGGAGCTATGGCACCGCTGGATCTACGAAGACTACTATCGTAGCTACATGCTGCCGCTCGAGAAATACGGCGTCAAGATCCACCACGACGACGTGGCGGAGGCCTGGGATCGCATCGTTAAGAAGGACTACATTCACTTGACTGCGCAATTCTTCTCGGTCGGTTGGCCGGTGAACTTCTGGCGCATCGAAGCCCAGACCGAGAAGGACTTCGACTGGTTCGAGCACAAATACCCCGGCTGGTACGCCAAGTTCGGCGATTTCTGGAAGTGGTATGCGAAGCTCTCGAAGCCCGGCGAGACCAACATCCTGTTTAATAGCGATGTCGGCTACGTCTATCCGCACCGCTGCTGGAGCTGCATGGTTCCGTGCCTGATCCGCGAGGACTTTGTCTGCGACGAAGTGGACGGCAAGATGTACACCTATTGCTCGGAGGGATGCCGCTGGACGCATAAGGTGGGTTTCAGCAGCGAATACAAAGGCCGCCCGACTCCTGCGATGGGCCGTTTCAGCGGTCGCCGCGAATGGGAAGACTGCTATCACGGGTGGGACCTCGCCGACGCGATCAAGGATCTCGGTTTCGTCCGCTCCGATGGCAAGACTCTCGTCCCGCAACCGCATCTGCGGTTCGACGCCAAGGACATGTGGACCCTCGATCATGTTCGCGGCCATACGCTCGGCAGTCCGTTGCGCGGCTTCCGCGCGCTGAAGGCGGGCGCGGAGCGGGACGCGGCGGTCGCCGAATATCGCAAAGGCTTCACGATCAATCCCCTTCATTGATCTTGAGCTGAAAAAGCGGAGGTCGCCCGGCGGCGACCGCCGTTGCAGAAGGATCTGAGAATGCGTCGCGGTGAGATCGCCGCGGCGCACCCTCTAAAAGCGCGCAAAAAGCGCGCAGAGCGCGCAGAGGAGGCCACGAGGATGGGCGACGCTCAGGTGTACAAAGTGCGTCTCGAGCCCGTCGGCGTCGAAATGGACGTCGAGGAGGGCGAGACCGTTTTGGAGGCGGCGTTCCGTCAAGGCATCGCCCTCATGCATGGCTGCAAAGAGGGCCAATGCGGCTCCTGTAAGTCGCGCCTCATCGGCGGCGACATCGAATTGCTGAAGTACTCGACGTTCGCTCTGCCGGATTACGAGAGGGAGACCGAGCACGTGCTGCTCTGTCGAACCCACGCCTACAGCGACCTCGAGATCGAGCTGCTCAACTTCGACGAGGAGTTGCTGTCGCGCGCGATTCCGGTCAAGACCTATTCTGCGACCGTTATTGAGACGAAGGCGTTGACGCACGATATCCGCCAACTCGACATCGAGTTAGATAAACCATTGAGGTTCTGGGCGGGCCAATATGTCGATTTGGCCTTGCCCGCCGCCGGGGTGACGCGATCGTTCTCGATGTCGAACGCGCCGGGCGACGATCGGCGACTGTCGTTCATCATCAAGAAATATCCGGACGGGGCCTTTTCGTCGCTGCTCGACGGAGCCTTGGCGCCAGGCGAGGCGGTCGCGGTCAAGGGGCCCTATGGCACCTGCAGCCGGCGCGCGGGTCGTTCCGGCGCGATGGTTCTCGTCGGCGGCGGTTCGGGCATGTCGCCCTTGTGGTCGATCCTGACCGACCAGGCCCGCAGCGGCGAATCGAGACCGGTCCGGTTTTATTACGGGGCGCGGACGAAGGCCGACCTCTTCATGCTCGACGAAATCGCTGCGATCGGCGAACGAATCTCCGATTTCCAGTTCATTCCTGCGCTTTCGCACGGCGCTCCGGATGACGGATGGGAGGGCGAGACGGGGCTCATCCACGAAGTCGTTCAGGGTCACCTTCGCGCGGGGCGGCTTGCCGACGCCGAAGACGCCTATACGTGCGGCCCGCCGCCGATGATCGACGCGGTTCTGCCAGTGCTGCGGATGAGCTCGATCGAGCCCGAGCACATCTATTTCGACAAGTTCACCCCGGCGACCCGGTAATGGGCCGCCGCAAACCGCCGAGGCAATGAGGCAAAAAGCTGACGCTTAAAAGGAGGAAACAGTGAGCACAGCCCAAGCTACGCAACCCGTGAAGTCCGGCGCTGCCGGTGCGGCGATATTTCCGGGATCAGACAGCCGGAAATTCAACTATTTCGAGCCGAAGGGCCGGAAGGCGACGCATTACGAGGACATGACCGTCGACGTGCAGCCGGATCCCGAGCGGTACTTGCTGCAAGATTGGATAATCTCGTTTCCCGACGGGACGCCGACCTATTCCAAGACCTGGACCAATGCGCTCAGCTCCGATTGGCATAAGTTCCGGGCGGTCGACCAGGAATGGGAGCGCACGCACTATCAACGCCAGTCGACAATTTGCGGCATGGTTCAGGGCGTAATCGAGAACGCGCGCAAGTCCGGCGCGCCGAAGCGTTTCGACAAGGCCTGGGTCAAGGTTTTGCAGGATCATCTGGGCGCCTATAAGCACGCCGAGTTCGGCCTGGGCACCTCGATGATGCAAGCGCAACGCTACGGTTATACCCAGATGATCAACACTGCGATCTTGACCAATTCGTCGTACAAGATGCGCTTCGCGCAGGATCTGACGATCTACCTCGCCGAGATCGGCCTCGACCTCGATGGGTTCGACGCCGGCGCGGGCAAGAAGCACTGGCTCGAGGACCCGATCTGGCAAGGCGCGCGCAAATCGACCGAATCGATCATGGGCGCGACGGATTATCTCGAACAATATCTCGCGACCAATTTCGTGTTCGAGCCGTTAGTCGGCGAGTTGTTCCGCAGCGGTTTTATCATGCAGATGGCCGCGGGACAGAACGACTTCGCCACGCCCGCGGTGGTCGCAGCCGCGGAGGCCGACTACGAGCGCAACCTCGCCAATAGCGTCGAATTGTTCCACATCCTAGCGACCGACAAGGAGCATGCCGCGCATAACAAGGCGCTGTTCAACGGCTGGATGAAGAAACATGCGGAACTGGCAGCCGCGGCCGCCAACGGCCTACAGCCGCTGTGGTCGCAGCCGCGCGTCAAGGTCGTCTCTTTCGCCGACGCGCAAGCGCAGGCGAAGAACCGGCTGGAGGCGATCTGCAGCGAAGTCGGTCTCGCGGTTCCTTGATGGCCAATTCCCAACAACCACTCGTTTCTTTAGGAGGACTCGATGACTGAAGCGGTGCTTCACAGCAATATATTCAAGTCGATGAAGGATATTCGGTTCGAGGACACCATCTCGCATCAGTGCGGGATCACCATGAACGACAGCGTCGAGGCGCGGGCCATCGCCGACGTGATGGAGAGGAAGAAAGGGGTCGCGGTGACCTATCAACCGTCGTTGATCCGCATCGACGGCGACCCCAAGCTGACCTTCAACATGGAGGAGATCAGCGAGGCGTTGGGGCGGCCGATGACGCCGCACCTGTTCGAAATCTCGACTTCCACTCACTATGGCCGTATGGTCATGGTCGACGACAACACCGTCGTGGTGTTCGGCGACCTGCAGGAAGCGCTCGCGTATATAGAGCACTAAACGACGGGGTTGACGCCGAGGAACCCGTTTCTCGGCGTCGATCGCCATAATCGGCTTCATCGACGGCAGAGGGAGGATGAGATGTATCGGACGAAATCCGGCGAAGAGATTTTCGTCATCGACGGGCACACGCACTTGTGGGACGGCAGCCCGGCGAATCAAAAGAACATTCATGGCAAGCAATTCATCGAATGCTTCTACGCGTATCATTCCAATTTGAGCCCCCCGTCCGAGAAATGGCCGAAAGACAAATTCGAGAAGTACGACGCCAAGACCATGTATGACGACTTGTTCATCCATGGATACGACGACATGGCGATTTTGCAGCCGACCTATCTCACCGACTTCTACAAGAACGGCTTCAACACCACCGAGCAAAATTCGGCGATGAAGAAGAGCCACCCCGAGCGCTTCATCCTTAATGGCGCCTTCGATCCGCGCGACGGCAACAAGGGCATCGAGGAGCTGCACGCCAAATGCGAGAAATATCATCTCAAGGGCGTCAAGCTCTACACCGCCGAATGGCGCGGCGAGTCAAAAGGCTACAAGCTGACCGACAAGGAATCCTACAAGTTCGTCGAGGCGGCGCAGAAATACGGGATCAAGAACCTGCACGTCCATAAGGGCCCGACCATCATTCCGCTCAACCGTGACGCATTCGACGTCGCCGATATCGACGACGTTGCGACATCGTTCCAGGACCTCAACTTCATCGTCGAGCACTGCGGCCTGCCGCGCCTCGACGACTTCTGTTGGATCGCGACGCAGGAGACCAACGTCTACGGCGGGCTGGCGGTGGCGCTGCCCTTCATCCACTTGCGCCCGCGTTATTTCGGTCATGTGATGGCGGAGCTGCTCTTCTGGCTTGGGCCCGACAAGCTGCTCTACGGCAGCGACTACGGCATCTGGACGCCCAAATGGCTGATCGAGAAGTTCATGGCGTTCGAGATTCCCGACGACATCGCCAAGGAGACCGGCTCGTCCCTGACGCTCGAAAACAAGACGAAAATTCTCGGCCTCAATGCGGCGCGCCTCTACGACATCGACGTCGCGGATCAGAAGAAGAAAATCCACGCGGCCGGCGGATACGCCCATCTGTCGTCGGCCGCGGAGTAGGCGGCCATGGCGGTTGCGTCCATCGAGGACCGCCGCGCCGAGGTTTGGGACCGACTGCGCGGCGTGATCGATCCCGAACTCGACGAATCGGTGGTCGATCTGGGCTTCGTCACCTATGTCGACGTGGAGGCAGGCGAGAAGGTTCGGGTTGGGTTTCGTCTGCCGACCTATTGGTGCGCGGCGAACTTCTCGTATCTGATGGCCGACGACATGCGGCTCGCGATTGGAGCGCTCCCTTGGGTCGGCGAGGTCGAAGTCACAATCGGCGAACACATGTACGCCGAGAAGATCAACGAAGGCCTCAAGCGCGGGCTTTCGTTCGCCGAAGCATTTGGCGATGAGGCGGATGACGATCTCGGCGGGCTTCGGCGGACGTTTCTCGTCAAGGCGTTCCAGCGGCGACAATCCGCGCTGCTCGATCATCTTATCGCCGCCGGGTTCTCCGCGGCGCAGCTCGTCGACATGAGCCTCGAGGAGCTTTCGGCGGCCGATCTCGACGACACGGGTTCGGCCCTGCGGCGACGATATTTCGAGCGGCGCGGCGTTGTGGGCGAGGCTGACGCCCGGCGCGCCTTCGTCGACGCGGAGGGCGACCGGCTGCAGGCCGAGACGCTGGCGGTCTATATGCGCGCGATGCGGCGAGTCGGCGTGAACGCCGAGTTCAACGGCGCCCTCTGCCGCGGCTTGCTGCGTGAGCGCTTCCGTCTCGACGCTCCAGAGGCCTGATTCGCCCGATGGCCCGCTCTCGGCGGGCGCGCGACGACAATTCGTGAGGGGATGCGGAATGCCGAAGATGATGTTGCACGACGCCGAGGCGCGCGCGGCGCTTGCGCGCGGCGTAGCCAAATTGACCCGCGCGGTGAGCGGCACTTTGGGCCCCAAGGGGATGAATGCGGTCATGGATCGCCCGCTCGGGACGCCAATCGTTTCGCGCGACGGCGTCTCGATCGCCGCCGAGATCGAACTCGAGGATCCGTTCGAGAACATGGGCGCGCAGATCATGCGCGAGGTCTCGAAGCAAACTAACGACGTCGCGGGCGACGGCACGACGACGGCGACCGTTCTCGCCAACGCCATGGTTCAGGACGGACTGAAGCTGCTCGAGGCCGGGGCCAACCCCGTCGATGTGGTCGAAGGACTGCAGCTGGCGGTCGAAGAGACGGTTGCGCACTTGAAAAAAGCGGCGCGACCGATCGAGGGCTTCAAGGGCGTGCGGGCGGTCGCCTGCATCGCCGCCAATGACGACAAGCTCGGCGCGCTTGTCGCCGAGGCCTTCGAGCGCACCGGGCCGACCGGCATCGTCGCCGTTGAATTCGGCGCGACCGTGGACACCGTGCTCGATGTCGTCGAGGGCATGGCCTTCGACCGAGGCTATATCTCCCATCATATGGTCACTGACGTCGAGCGGATGGAAGTCGTGCTCGACAACCCGATCATCCTCATGACCGACAACAAGATCCAATCGGCCGACGAATTGTCGGGAGTGTTGGCGATCGCCGATCAGCATCAGCGGCCACTCTTGATCATCGCCGAGGAATTAGCGCCGCCTGCAGTGATGGGCCTGCTTTCGCAGCGCGGCGACTCAAAAGTGAAGATCGCCGCCATCCATCCCCCTGAATTCGGCCATTGGCGCAAGGCGATGCTCGAGGACATTGCGGTTGCGACTGACGGCCGCGTGGTCGCGCGCGATCTGGGCGGCAAGGTCGCGGAGGCCTCGGCCGAAGATCTCGGAGGGGCGCGGCAGGTGCGCATTTCCGCCAATCGCACTTTGATCATTGGCGGCGAAGGCCGAGCGGAGGCGGTGGCCGCCCGACGCGAACAGGTGAGGCGCCAGTATGACGCCGCGCCCGAAAACGTCGAGCGCGACAAGTTCAAGGAGCGTCTTGCCAAGCTCTCCGGGGGCACCGCGATGATCCTGGCCGGCGGCGCGACGCCGGTCGCCCAAAAGCGCATCGCGCAGCTCATTGAAGACGCGATCAACGCGACGCGCGCGGCGATGGAGGAGGGTGTCGTCGCAGGCGGCGGGATTTCGCTCATGCAGACCACGCCGATGCTCGACCGCATCATCGACAAACTTGAGGGCGACAGCAAGCAGGGCGCGCAGCTCGTCCGACAGGCTCTGTCAACGCCGCTGGCCCTGATCATCGCCAATTCCGGTCGCGACTCAGCGAAAGAAATAGCGAAACTCGCAAAGACCGGAAATGGGCACGGCTTCGACGCGCGCAGCGGGCGCCATGTCGACATGTTCAAGGCGGGGATCGTCGATCCGGTCAAGGTCTGTTACACCGCGGTTTGCAACGCCGGGTCGGTCGCCGCGCTCATCCTCACGACCCAGACGCTGATCGCCAAGAAGCCCGACGACTACGACGTCACGGCCGGACCCGCGCGCGGCGGCGGGGCCGAAAGGCTCTAGTCGGCACGCAGGCGGGGGCGGGCCATCGTCGCCCGTTACGACCAAATCGCATGCGACTTTCTTGTCCGTCTCATCGCGGCGCTGTACGCTGTATCATTGAAGCAATTCAGGTTTGACCCCAGCCTGTCCAGGCGCTGCGGCCGCAGGGTTCGCTGCGGCGGGATTCTACGGGCCTCGCAGCATGAATGCCGATCGCGTCGGCTTTGAAATTACACCTATCCGGCTCAGTCACGTCGCCGCCTTTCGCCGTGCGTTTGACCTCGTAGCGCGCGAACGCCGATTTCTTGCCGCTTTCGAAGCGCCGTCGCTCGACGAGACGCGGCGTTACGTCGAAGAAAGGATGGCGTGCTGCGATCCCATGGTCGTCGCGATCGGCGCAGACGCGCTCGTCGGCTGGTGCGACATCGGCCGTAATTCCGCGCCGTCCCGCAGGCATCGCGGCCTCCTGGGAATGGGGGTGATCGCCGACTGGCGAAGGCGGGGGATCGGCGCGGCGCTCCTGACCGCGGCTCTCGACCTGGCGAGCCGCCGCGACTTCATCCGCATCGAACTCGACGTCCATGCCGACAACGCCGCCGCCATCGCGCTCTACGAGAAATTCGGGTTCGTCCGCGAGGGCGTTCAGTGCGACGGGGCGCTGATCGACGGGCGCTTCGTCGACGTCGTTCTCATGGGACGCGTCGACCGTGTGGCGGGTGGTTGAAGACGTGGGTAAACGGGCGGGAGCGCTTCTTTGCCGGCCCGCGCGTTCGATTGGCGACTAGCGGATCACAGAAAGCACGCTCGATCGACCTCCGGCGGCAAGGACGCTTATGAATCAGACCGTGTACTCATGAATTCGCCTTGTCCGCTTTGCCCCGACATCGATTATGGCATAAGTCCCTTTAGACGGCGGCTATCTTCGGTCGCCTCCGCGAGGACCCAATCTGAATCATCGAGCTGCACGTCGACAAGTCCCCTCGTGGATCGCTGCGGCCATCAATGAACAGGCTGCCCTGACGGAGTTTGCGAGTTTGATCTGGCTTAACAGACGAGTCCGACTTCCGTTCGTTGTGCGCTTCAAAGTGGGCATCAGTCCAGCTAGTCCGCCTCCGCCACGTTGACGCGGTTTAGGCAGCGGAACCGCTTAAGTCGGGTGTCTCCTCAGCGCCACATCCCGCGCACACGGCCACCTACGTTCAAGCGCACGCCCTGGCCGACCACCCGCGCCTGTGTGCCGACCGCAAGAGGTGGCCAACTTGTCATTTCGAACAGGCCGAGCAGGCCGTCGGGAATAAATCGGGTTCGTGAGGCATAGACGTGCCGGTCACCTTGGGCGCTCTGGCCGTGAGTAAAGAACCGCTGCGGCACGATGAGATGTAAATCATCCTTGGCGGGCGTCATGGCGACATAAAGCAAACGCCGTTCCTCCTCGATCTCGGCAGTCGTCCCGGCTCCGAGGTCGGAGGGCAGGCAGCCATCGACCACGTTGAGCACGAACACCGATTTCCACTCCTGGCCTTTGGCGGAATGGATCGTCGAAAGGATCAAATAGTCCTCGTCGAGCAACGGTACTCCCGCCTGATCGCTGGTGGCATCCGGTGGATCAAGCGTCAGTTCGTAAGGAACCGTTCGCGGGAGGGATAACCGGAATTTGGTGGCGCGCCTGGATGCCGATGCTAGCGGGTGACAGACACCTTCAGGTCGGTCATGCTCGCGGGCGCATAGACCGCCTTAGCAATCTGGTATCGTGCTTGGCTTCGAAAAAAGGCGGCGGAATGGGCGACGGCCCGCCGATGCCGTGAGGACTTCGTCTCAACATCACTCAACCGATTCAAAAAAATGAGGGCGAACGTGAGACGAGGCAGACGCCAGCGAGATCGAGCTCCAACACGAGCTAGGACGCCGTTTGCCGGGCCATATGGCCACGCCGGTGCGATAAAAAACTGATGAGGCTGTCGCGGCACCACCATCAGGAGGAGGAACGAACCAGCGGGCACGCCCGGCGATGGGATTGGGCACCAGCGCGCTGCCCTGCCTTCGATCGCATAGCTCTTGCGCGAGCGGCGGTGCGCGGTGAAGCCAATGTCGGCGGTCGGCGAGACGCCCGGATTGCTACGATCCGCGAGCTGCTCGACCGCGGATATGGCCCGACCTCGACAAGCCATAGAGGCCGGCGCGCGCGGGCAATCCGCTTGATCTCCTTCGGCTCCTGATGGAGGAGATCGATGCCATCAGCCGCCTATGGGCAGGTACCAAGCGAACACGCTGCGAGTGGTCAACCGAGATTGACGGTTTGATCGCTGCCGCTCGGCACGTTCGCGGGGTCCAGTTCCAGCACAATGCGAAATTTCAACGCACGGCAAAGGGAAGGTTCCGCCTCTAAGCACCGCGTTCGAGCATGGCCTTGAAATCGGCGCGAGCCAGCCGCGCTTCCAGCCGGGCGGCTTCGGACGCTTCGCCATGCCGAAATAGCCGTGGATCAGGCCAGCGCCCTGATGGCGCTCGGTTGTGACGCCCGCGGCCTGAAGCGCATCGGCGTAAGCCTCGCCCTCATCTCGCAAAGGATCGAGCCAGAAACGATGCGGGCGATTCAGAATTTGGAACCGTCCGCGAGGACGCCAGACCGGTAGACGTTACCAACCTAATCGCGACGATCGACCGGACTATCTCGAGGGGACCGCGTTCCATACCAACATCGCAAACGTTCGCGCGAGGCTTACGGACGGCCGTTCCAACCTGACCAATTTTGAGGCAATTCAACGCCTTCGCGGCGATGTCTCAGATATGGCGCAATCTGCCGCACAATCGGGGCAGGGCAACAAAGCTCGGTTGCTTCGGGGGGGTCTGCATCAACTCGATCAATCATTGGAAAACGCAAGTGAAGGATTTTTTCAAGCAAATCGTAACTTTGCTCAAGCTTCGCGTGACATTGAAGCCGTACAGGCGGGCCGTCAGGCGGCAACGCGCGGACGAAGCGAGGATATCATCCCCGCATATCAGGCACTTCGGCCTGAGGCATAGGCCGCGTTTCGCGCGGGATATGTAGACCCGCTGAGACGCAGGGCGCGGCGTTCGGCGTCAACAAAGCGCGCCCGTTCTTGAACGACGCATTCCGCGACGACGGGCAACTCGCTTATGCAGCGCCGCCTTGCGTGCGAACAGACCATGTTCGAAACACGCGGCCATGCGCTCGGCTGATCCCGCACCATGGACAATATGAACGACGATGACGCGCTCGCGGTCGACCCGGTCGCCGCAATGACGGCAATCGGTCACGGGATTTCCGGCAATGTGCACGGCCTTCTTAGCTCGCTAAAGCACTCCGGCGTCGGTCGGCTCAACGCACGGTCTATTGACCGAGTAGCCGGGAGTTAAGGCGCTTCGAATTACCGCGGCCCGACCGGTTCCGTTGATTAGGGCAGACCGAAAGCAGTCGGTGCGGCGTCAATAGCGAAGTTAATCCTGCCAACAATTTGTGGACCGTTGTCCTGGTTGCAACTCGCATTTAAATGATTTTTGCAAGGTGCTGTCGATCTGGCCGGGGCTCATTCGTCGACCTATCAGCGAGACAGTTCAACGGCAAACTGCCCGCGGCTCGCCTGAGAAGGAGTTTTAGGATGCGCTTTATGTATTTCGTCAAGTCCCCGCAACCGCATGTGGGTCCAACGCCCGGACTTCTGGAGGCCATGCACAAGCTCGCCGACCGGGAGATCAAGGCTGGCCGCATGCTCGACAATGGCGGGCTGATGCCGGTCCAGACCGGCGCGCAGGTACGCATCAAGGACGGCAAGCTCAGCGTCATCGATGGCCCGTTCGTCGAAGCCAAGGAAGTCGTCGGCGGCTATGCGATCTTCGAGCTTCGCGACAAGGAAGAGGCGGTTGCGATGGCGAGGGAATTCATGCAGCTGCACCTCGATCACATGCCCGGCTGGGAAGGAACATGCGAGCTTCGTGCGTTTGCCGGTTCTTGACGCGCGCCTCCCGCAGATGGGCTAGGCCGCCATGACGGCTGACGCCATTCATCACACGATCCTCGCCGCCTGGCGGATCGAGCAGCCCCGGCTGATCACGGGCCTTGCGAGGATGCTGCGCGATGTGACGCTGGCCGAGGAGCTCACCCAGGACGCGCTGGTGGCGGCGCTCGAGCATTGGCCCGCGACCGGCATTCCCGAGAAGCCGGGCGCGTGGCTGATGGCGACCGCCAAGCGCCGGGCGCTGGACCATCTGCGCCGCGCCCGGATTCTCGCGCGCAAGCACGAGATGGTCGCTCTCGAATTGGAAGAAGAGCAGCAGGCCGTGCCCGATCTGGATGCCGCGCTTGACGACGACATCGGTGACGAGCTGCTTCGGCTGATCTTCACTGCCTGTCACCCGCTATTGTCGCGCGAGGGCCGCGTGGCGCTGGCGCTGCGAATGATCTGCGGCCTGACCACCGAGGAGATCGCGCGGGCCTTTTTGGTTCCGGATGCGACGATCGCCCAGCGCATCGTGCGGGCGAAGCGGACCCTTTCGAAATCGGGACTGGCCTATGAGACCCCAACCGGCGGAGAATTGTCGGAGCGACTGGCCGCCGTGCTCGAGGTCGTCTACCTCATTTTCAACGAAGGCTATACCGCGGCACGCGGTGAGCATTGGCT
>Ga0210393_10001462_pt1 | contig 19757 bp, 14 predicted proteins | sample IncBWC27OmetaG_FD_160068 | JGI IMG/M metagenome (GOLD analysis project Ga0210393, IMG submission 160068) | Forest soil microbial communities from Barre Woods Harvard Forest LTER site, Petersham, Massachusetts, United States - Inc-BW-C-27-O ... | reverse complement strand
GCGCAACCCGGGTGTTGCCTAATCAAATGCCACTGATGTTTGCTTGCCAATGCAAAAACGTCTGGGGGGCCCGATGAAAACAGAAACGCTGGAGCGAACCGAAGAGTCGGCGGAGATAAAGCGGCTGCGCGTGCTGCTGGTGGAAAACGAGCCGCACGACGTGGAACTGATTTTGTTCGAATTAAGGAGCTCGGGATCTCAGGTTCAGCACAGGCTGGTTGAACGTGAGAAAGAGTTCCGCGAGGCCCCGGCGGAAGAGCTTCGACGCGGTGATTTCCGGCTTCCATCTGCCGGGCTGGACGGGATTGGAAGCGCTGAAAATTCTGCGCGGGAGCGGAAAGGATGAACCCTTCCTGTTGATTACAGGAACACTCGGAGAAGAGGCCGCTGTCGAATGCATCAAGCAGGGAATCGACGATCACATTCTCAAAGATCATCTCTCGCGGTTGCCGGCGGCGCTCCGGCGCGCCATGACGGAAAAGACGCTGTGCGACGAGAACGCGCGGGCCAACAAAGCGCTGCTGGTCTCGGAAATGCGCAATCGCGATCTGGTGGCGCACTCCGTGTATGGAATTTTTCGCGCGGCAAGCGATGGCGCATTCCTCAACGCGAATCCCGCACTCCTCTCCATGTTGGGGTGCGATTCGTTCCAGGAGCTTGAAGCCCTAAATTTGCAGCGCGACGTTTTCCGTTTCCCCGAGCAGCACGCGCAAGTCATGGCGAGTTGCCAGAAACTCGGTCAGGTGCACGGAGTGGAAACCGAGTGGCGGTGGCGAGACGGAGGAATTGTGGCGGTCCGGCTGCACGTGCTTTTCACGAGCGGATATTCACGGGATTCGGAGGGAGTGGGTCCCGTCGTCGCCTCCGCAAAATATCTATAGAAACCCTACAGTCCAACGGGGCTGGGGCGGCTGGTTCGGGAGATTCTGGGGCCCAACCAGCATCCGAATCGATAGGGAAATACAAAGTTAATGAATATGCCGAGCGATTGGCGTAAGCAAACGGTTACCGGGGTGTCTAAAATCGATTGGCCGATGCCCTTTTTGCGGTTGACACCTACGGTGCACGGTGCTACAAACCGCAGAAAGGCAAGCCCTTTGGTGGTGAGTCTCCTAGCGCTTTGCCACAAGCAATTAGCGAGTGAGGCCGCAGACCTGCCTGGCAGGGCAGGCTGCTGTGCCGCCGAGGGATTGCCGTTGTAGCACCCCACCACCCCGGGAGGTGAGAACGTAAGGTTTTCACCTCCTTTTTATTTCAAAGCGAGAAAAGTGAGCCTTGGCCCAGCGTTCCAAATTGGAACTGCCGCCCTAGTTCTGGACTGACGCCCTTGTAGCCAATCCCCCAGTCTTGCCCGTCGATGTCTACGCCAAGCGGCGGCCGTCGGTTACGATAGTAGACGGCTGCTGAATTGAGACTCCAGATGGAATCCAAGGCCAGGCCCTTTCTCAAGTTGAGTCATGTCACTGTGCTGCGGGGAGACCCCGGAGTCTCTGGGAATGCCCCCGCGCTTGATGACGTATCCCTGGAGATTGACCGCGGAGAACATGTTTGCATCCTGGGGCCGAACGGCTGCGGGAAGTCCACTCTTATCAAGACCATAACAAGGGAGTGTTATCCGCTGGTCCAAGAGGGATCGTCGATTTCCATTCTGGGGCGCGAGCGGTGGAACATTTTCGAATTACGGTCGCTTCTGGGGATCGTGTCCCCGGATTTGCTGGCGTCCTGCTCCACAGAGGCCACCGGGCGGGACGTGGTACTCTCGAGTTTCTTCAGCAGCACGCGCATCTTTCCGCACCATCACCCGATTCCGGAGCATCTGGAGCGAACGACAGCCGCGCTTGCGCGTCTGGGAATTTCGCACCTGGCGGAGCGTCCGGTGGCCCACATGTCGTCGGGCGAGGCCAAGCGCACGTTGATTGCGCGCGCGCTTGTGCATGAACCGCAAGCGCTGCTTTTTGATGAACCTAGCAACGCTTTGGACATCGGGGCGCAACTGCAATTGCGGGACACGATGCGCGAATTGGCGCAATCAGGTCTGGGGATTCTGCTGGTCACCCATCATGTGTCGGAAATCATTCCGGAGATTGAGCGGGTGGTGCTGCTGCGGAAAGGCCGCATCTTCGCCGATGGCCCCAAGCCCGCCGTGCTTACGGCGCCAAATCTTTCGGAGTTGTTCGGCGTTTCCGTCCGGCTTGGCCAATACGACGGCTTTTTCCATCTCTATTGAAGCTGGGAGCTATCTGTCTTCCAGCTTCCTGCGATGAAGATTGACGACGCAACGCCGCGCGACCGCGCTTCGGGTTAACGGAGCTGCCCGGGCTCGATGCCGTTCTTGCGCGCTTCGTCTTCAAGTGCGTCGATTTTTTCCTGGATCTGTTTTTTTTGCGCCTCCAGTTGCTTAACCTGATCTTCGATGGGCGTCATGCTGTAGCCCTTGTTCATGTTGATTCCGCCCGAGGCGGACGTATTGTCCGCTTTAAAATTGCGGGTATCGTTGATCTTCTTGTCGGTGGCGTCGAGTTGCGCGCGAAGCTGCTGCAGTTGATCGCGATACGAAGCGATTTGCTGGTCCTTCGCGGAGGCGCCGCCATTCGAATCGGAGCTGGGGGCTTTTCTGGAAGTCGCCGCGTTCGAAGATTTGGAGGAGTCGCCGACCACGGAGATGCCTCCGCTCACCGTGGAAAGTTCATCGTTGGTCCAGACTTTCTTGGGTTTCTTTTTTGCTTTGTCCTGCTTGTCCTGGTCCGCCGCGGGAGGCGCGGGAGTTTGCGCGGGCGCCGCCGTCGAGGACTGCGGCGCGGCCTTGGCCGGATCGGACTGCGATTGCGCGCTTAATCTTGGTGAAAACGCTGCGCCTGCCAGCGCCGTTGAAAAAAAGATGAGCGTTGCGGGGAAGAAGAAAGGCTTCATGGAACCTCCGATACGGGAAGTATACGCGCGGGAAACGCAATAAAGCGGACCGAACTGCTGCGGGTGCTTTCCTCGCCAAGTTCGCCAAGGCTGCGGGCGGTCAGGTTGAGCTAGCGGAGCTGACCGGGCTCCACGCCTTTCTTGCGTGCTTCGTCGAAGAGCGCCGTCATTTTGTCCTGCAGCTGTTTCTTTTTCTCCTGAAGCTCACGAATCTGGACGTCCACGGGATCGCGGTCGTAGCCTTTGTGCGCTTGCACCCCAACTATGGGCGACGGCTCTCCCTGGCTGAAATTCTTCAACTGCACGATTTGCTTGTCGGTATCGTCGATATCTCCCTGTAGCTTGTCCAGTTGCTTCTTGACGTTGGCGGCGTAATTGGGGTCCGCAGCCTTGGCGGGACTGGCTTTCGGGTTCGAGCCGCTCTTTGCATTGCCGACCACGGAAATCGGACCGTTTGCGTCGGACAGGTTTTCGTTCGTCCAGAGCTTCTTACGCTTTTTGGGGTCGGCCTGTGTAGTGGATAGGGGCGCCGAAGAGGGCGCGCTGGGCTGCACTGCTGCGGGAGATGCGGCGGGGTCCTGCGGCGGCGTTGGAGACGCCGACTGCTCGCCATAAGTGCCCTGCATAGATAGAGTTACGATGCCAACCAACAAAAGTGAGCGGAGCATGAAGCCTCCTGTCTCTTCGTAAGGATGCTGCAGTTGAGGGGCAGCAACGATAGGCGGAAGAGGGGTGGTTCTAGTACCTGAACCCATTATGGCGGAAAAAGTTTCAGGGGTCTGTGACCGCTGGCGAGGTCTTGCCCAATTCAGCACGGATCGTTACCAGTGCTTCCTTGGGTGGGCCGATGTAGCGATAGTTCGAATAGAAAGTGCGCTCGTGGATGGAAAAGCTCGAGAAAAACTTGCGCCCGTCAAAATCATACTGGGAGAAAGAGGGCAGCCAGAGACCGGGGGCCATTTCGTAGTGTTCCTGCATGAAGTGGCTGCCTTTGTAGACCTTAGCTAGAAAGAGTCCCAGCGAGATATCTTCGGTGACTTCGCCCTCCACCCTGGCAAGTTGCCCGGAGTCCTCATCGATCCAGACGAAACCATGAACTTTGGCGAAAATAGCCGTGGTGCGCGTGGTGGGTTTGTACGCTGGGTTGGGCAGCATCGAGTACTTGGAGAGCATGAGGCCGCCGCGGGGTTCGCGCTCGACAAAGGTGTAAAGAAAAGCGTTGCGCGTGGCATCGATTAGATCGGTGCGGTCTTTTTTTCGTTTGGCGTATTTTTCCAAGCCATCGCGCTGAGAGCGATCGCCGGAGGCCACCAGTTCCAGGGCATGTTCGAGTTTTTCCAGGGCGCTGCGGTACATTTCGGCGTCGGCAGCTTTTCCATCGGGCCCGATTGGAATCTTTACCATGCCCGTGCCGGCGGGAACGACACGCGTGATTTTTGCCTCGGCCGAGTGTGGCTCGCCGGAGATCTTGCGGACTTCCACACGTTCGGTGCGCTCGTACAGGTCCAGCGCGGCGTCACTTTTTTTCTGATTCGCGATGATCCGGTCGAAAAGTTCCTTGTTTTCGGCAGCCGTGGAAGCTTGGGGCGCGTTTGGCGCTTCTTGCGCCCGCGCCGGAATAAATGAAACGAAAGAGAGTGCTGTGACGAGCAGGAACTTTTCTTTATGCATGATCCCGAATGGCATTCTCTAATTGTGATCGCACTGGATTGGATTCCGGCGGACACCTTATTGTTGTACACCAAAAGGCGGCTGGGACCGGGGCGCGTTGGACCAATCCATTAACAGTAGATTTATACGCCGCCTTCGGCCGCGTCGCGGTTTGCCGGTAGAATTCTGGCCAACGTGCCTTGACGTTGCTTGCTGCCTAGTGATGCCCTAAGTTATTATAAAATCATGTAGATACGTCAAACTCGAACTCTTTGTATAGCCTCTGCCAGGCGCGCCTGACCCGCGAGTAGCGGAAAACCAAGCTCGAATCCGCCGGGTATAAGGAACCAACGCAGAGTGCCGAGCAGGGCGTCTAAATATTCACATTTATTCCGCCTTTAGAAGGCAACAAAAGCCCGTGGCTGTCCGTCTTTATATCAGGAAGACCGGAGGGTGGTTTGGGTGTAACTCCTTTAGATGGATTGAGCGACCTGCCGCGATTGGGTTTACGCGAGAAAGCGGCGGACCGCAAGCGGGCCGGAGTAGTCGGAGCCCTGGTTACCATGGGGGAGACCCTGCGGCTGGCCATCGACTCCCTTCGCGCGCACAAACTGCGTAGCTTCCTGACTCTCCTGGGAGTCATCCTCGCGGTGACCACGCTCGTGGTCGTTATGAGCGCCATCGCTGGGCTGAACATGTATGTAGCCAACCGCGTTGCGAACCTGGGCGCAAATGTCTTCCTCGTGGATCGCTTTGGGATTCTCACCAGCTTGGACGCGTTCCAGAAGGCCCAGAAGCGTCCGTTGATCGAGATGGAAGACTACGTACGGCTTCGCGACACGATGGGCACCGCCAGGGCCGTGGCTGCGATCGACGACCGCAACGTCCAGACGCGTAGCGGCGATGTAAAAATGGAAAATACGGATGTGATGGGCGCCACGCCGAATTTTGCCGACGTGCGAAACCTGAATGTGGCCGAGGGAAGATTCATCACCCCCGCCGACGACGAGCATCGCTCCGAGGTCGTATTTATCGGCTCGGATTTGGCCAAAAAGTTTTACCCCAACGTGGATCCCATCGGCAAAACCATCCGCGCGGAAACCCATAGCTATGAAGTCATCGGTGTGGCCGAAGCGATCGGCACCGCCTTCGGGCAGTCGCAAGACAACTACATGATTATTCCGCTCGGAACCTACGCGAAGGAATGGCACCGGCAGAGCGACTGGCTCACGATTTTCGTCCAGGCGCCAAGCGCCGAGATGATGGAAGCCGCCGAAGACGAGGCGCGCATGTTGTTCCGGGCGTGGCGCAAGGTGCCATACAACGCTCCGGACAATTTTGCGATTCTGGGATCGGATTCGATCATGGCGCTTTGGCACGATCTGACCGGCAACTTGGCGTTCGTAGCGATGGCGCTGGTGAGCGTCTTTCTGGTGGTCGGCGGAATCGTGATCATGAATATCATGCTGGCGAGCGTAACCGAGAGGACGCGGGAAATCGGATTGCGGCGCGCGCTGGGAGCCCGGAAGAAACACATCCTCCTGCAATTTATGACCGAATCGGCGGTACTGGCGGCCGCGGGAGGATTGATTGGAATTGCGCTGGCCTATCTGGCCGTTTTCACCATCCAGGCGCTCTTTTCATTTCCCATGAATACCTCGATAGGCGCCGTGATTCTGTCGTTGTGCGTTTCCACGGCAGTGGGATTGTTCTTCGGAATTTACCCCGCCACGCGGGCCGCCAAGTTGGACCCCATCGAAGCCCTGCGGGCCGACGGATAGGAAAAAAGAAATGGCTCAGGCACATGGCGAAAATTTGAAGCAGGCCCTGGACACGTTGCGCGCACACAAGATGCGCAGCGGGCTCACGGTGTTTGGCGTGGTGCTGGGCGTCAGCGTGATCATGCTCGTAGCGGGACTGCTCACGGGCTTCGACGAGAAGATTCAGGAGAACATCAAACAGTTTGGCGCCGACACGGCCTTCGTCACCAAGTGGGATCAAGGAAGACACGGCGGGCCGCCACCCCTCGAAGAAAGACAACGCAAACCTCTCACTATGGAGGATGCCCGGGCGATTCAGGAAGGCTCTCCGGCCGTCAAGAATGTGACTGCCTACCTTCAGACGCGCTGGGATCAGGCGCATTCGGTGCGCACCAAGGCCGGAACCGTGACCGCAGTGGATTTTCGCGGCGTGCAGGCGAATTTCGGGGAAGTGTACGCGAACGCCACGACCCTCGCGGGGCGTTTCCTCAGCGAGGGCGACGATCTCCACAAGGAAAAAGTGGTGATGCTGGGAGAAAACGTCGCGCCCGTATTATTTCCCGATGGGCAATCCATCGGGAAAGACGTAATGATTGACGGCTCGGATTTCCTGGTCGTCGGCGTCGTCGAAAAACCAAAGGGTGGTTTCGGCGCTGGCGACGAAGACCGGCGCGTGCTGATTCCCCTGAGCACCTTTCGAAAAATCTATCCTTCGGCGGACGAAATGGGAATTCGTTTCCAGGCGTATCCGAAGATGCTCGATCAGGCGGTAGATCAGGCGCGCGAAGTTCTCGAGAGGCGCCGCAAGGTTCCTTACGGAGGAAAAGACAATTTTTCCATCGAAACCGCCGAGCAGCAGGTACAAGAGTTTCATAACATCATGTTGATGGTGTACGTGGTCACGATTGTCCTAAGCGCGATTGGCTTGCTCATCGGCGGCGTCGGAGTGATGAACATCATGCTGGTCAGCGTCACCGAAAGGACGCGGGAAATTGGCGTCAGAAAAGCCATTGGCGCAAAGAACGGCGATATCACACGGCAGTTTTTGCTGGAAGCGATGACTCTCACGAGCGCCGGAGGAATCATCGCTCTAGTGTTCGTCAACGGGTTGATCCTGCTGGTGCGCGTGGCGCTGCACTGGCCAGGGAGCGTGCCGTTATGGGCTGCGGCAACGGGAATCACGCTGAGCGCGAGCGTAGGACTCTTTTTTGGAGTCTGGCCGGCGATGAAAGCGGCGAAACTCGATCCGGTCGAAGCCCTGCGCTACGAATAGGTGTTTCCGGAAATCCCTTCGGGCATTCCCGCGAATCTGGTTCTCAGAACAATTACTTCAGAGCGGCGGCGCTGGAAGAAAGCGGCTGTGTATGATCTTCCGCGGAGGTTGCCGAACTCGGCCAAGCGACTTCCAACGAGGTTTCACGGCGAATCAGAAGTTTCGAACGACGATTGACGCGAATCCCCAGCGTACTCGTGGCGTCGCCGCGAAGCTCCGCGAGACCTTCTTTTTCTACCAGCAGGCTCTGGTCCGGCCGGTAGACCGCCACGCGCAACTGATGCGCTCCCGCCGGCAATTCGCGCTGCAGATGCAGAAGAGAGTCCGGCCCGCTGGCCGCCAGCGGCGTGGAATACAGCAATTTCTGGTCGGCGAAAATGACCAGCGTGCCGTCGCTGGCGCTTGAATGAATGTTGATTTCCAGGGCGGCCTGCTTCGAGGGAACCGGCGCGGCTGGGGGAGGAGCAGTAGCGCTGGCGTCGGGAGCCAGAATTTGTTTTAAGGGCGCCTCCGGAGTTGCGGTTTTTGTAGCCCGCGCACGTCGCGAGCTTGCAATAGTAGCGGGCCGCGGCGATGGACTCTTCTTATCCGTGAGCGGAACTTCGCTTTGAACCACCGATTTTTCTTCCGGCGGCGGCGCGCTCTGCGTCTGCGAATAAACAAGCAAATCATCGGGCGGTTTGGGAACGGCGGCGGCCAGCACCACCGCCCGTGGAATCTCAATGCGGCGGTGAAGCGCGCGATACCCTGTAAAAGTTATTGCCAAGCCGAGCAGCACACTCGCGAAGACCCACAAATCACTCCACTGCAGCGTGCCAGAGAGCCACGAACTCTGTTGGCGCTCGGAAGTTTGCTTGCGGGCCCGCGCGAGTACGTAGAGCGCCTGGGCAAGCTCGTCGCTGGATTGGTAACGCTCCGCTGGATTCTTTGCGAGGCACCGCGAGATGATGAGGTCGAACGCGATTGGCAGTGTGCGATCGTGTTTGGATGGCAGGATGGGTTCGGTGGACAAAATTTGCGCGCACACGGCCGGAAGCGAAGTACCGTCGAACGGACGCTTGCCGGTGGCCATTTCGTACAGAACGATTCCCAGCGAAAACAAGTCGGAGCGTTGGTCCTGCTTCTCGCCTTGAATCTGCTCCGGGGAAAGATAAGCCGGCGTGCCCATGACCGTCCCGGAGCCGGAGATTTGCGCCGCGAAACGCGCGATTCCAAAATCCCCGAGTTTCACTTTTTCGTCTTCGGTCACAAGAATGTTCCCGGTCTTAATGTCGCCGTGAACGATGCCGGCGCGGTGCGCGAGGGAGAGAGCGTTGGCCAGATCGGCCGCCCAGGCGCAGGCACGCCGCAGAGGAACTTTGGATTGTGTCAGCAGGTGTTCGAGCGTATTTCCCGCCACGTACTCCATGACGAGATAAGGAGCGCCGTCTTGATTGGTGCCAACGTCGTATAACGGAACGATGGCCGGATGAGAGAGCTGGCCAACGATTTGCGCTTCGCGAAGAAATTGCTGTTCGAATCCTTCTCCGAAGCGCGTCGTAAATGTTTGCACGGCCACCGCGCGTCCGATTACGGTGTCCCGGGCCTTATCGACCCGGCTCGTTGCGCCCGTACCGAGCAGCTCGAGAATCTCGTACCGGCCGGATTGTAAAAGGGAGCTCATGCGGAGCGTAGCAGCTTGGAGGCCCGGTCGCGCAAGCTTGTGGGCTGTGACGGAACATGCGGGGCCAGCTTGCGCCGAGCAAAGGGATAGAGCAAATTCGCCAGATGGTCCGCCACGGCGATGCGCTGGCCGGGGTCCTTCACCAGGCAACCGGCAATCAGTTCATCAAAGGTCGTGGGGATCGAAGAGTTCGCGTGCGACGGGGGCAGCGGCGAGGAAGAGAGCACCCGCGAGCAGATGCCCTGCAACGTATCGGCGTCGAACGGACGCTTGCCCGTCACCATTTCGTACAGCACAACTCCCAAAGAAAAAATGTCGGAGCGCGCGTCCTGCGGCTTACCCATGATCTGTTCGGGACACCAGTAAGCAGGAGTGCCTAGTAGCGGGCTCTCCTTGGTGTCGTGGCTGGCGAGCCGGGCCATGCCGAAATCCGTGAGCTTCACGCGGTTGTCGTTGGTGATGATAACGTTCGCGGGTTTGACGTCGCCGTGGATGACGCCTTTGCGGTGGGCCACGCCGAGCGCGCTGGCAATTTCGGCGGCCCAGGCGCAGGCGCGCGACAGGGGTACGCTGCCCTTATCCAAAATGCGGTCGAGAGGCTGGCCCTCGAGATATTCCATGACCAGGTAGGGCGTGGACGTCGCTTCGTCGATGCCCATGTCGTGCAACGTGATGATGCAAGGATGCGCAAGCTGTCCGACGACACGCGCTTCCTGCAGGAAGCGCTGGCGGTTTTCTCCCCTGCCCAATTCCTGAGAGAAGAGCTTGATGGCCACAACTCGGCCGATCATGGGATCGTGCGCCCGGGCCACGCGGCTCGTGGCTCCGGTGCCCACTACTTCGAGAATCTGATAACGGCCTACTTGCACTGGGACCTTTCTCACTGCCAGAAAAGTGCCGGGTAAACGGAATACTACCGAGGGGGGTATTTCTATTAAATGAAGCAAGCGTCCCGATGAGAAGGGTACGAAGGTACTAGAGCAGTTGGGGCATACGACACAACATTAGAGCAAACTTACTTCGCCGGCGTTGCCGGAGCCGGGGAGCGCAAGAGAGTGAATGCCGGTTCCTGGGCGAATCGCTCCGGGAAAAATTTCACGTATCGTCCCATGGGCGTGAGAAACCTGTGAAAGTGGAATTCGCGCATTTCGTTGTAGGCCTGATCGGGAGACCATTGCTGCTGCACCATGCGGTAAGTGGCAACCATCACGCCGGTACGGTCTGCGCCGAGATTGCAATGCACGAAAATCTTTTTGTCGGGATTATCCCGGACTAGCTTGAGAAATTGCGCCACCTGGTCGCTGGTCGGACCGTAAATGTTGCTTGCAGGCATGCTGACGTAGCGCATGCCCAGGGTTTCAACTTCGCGGCGTTCGTCGGATTGGCCGGAGCCGGTGTTGTGCAGATCGACGACGATGTTCACGCCGAGATTTTTTAACTGTTGATAGCCATCGTGATGCGGCTGCGCGCCGCGGAAAAGAACGCCGTCGACGTTGCCGGCGTTGGGAATTCCCGCGAGTCCCAGCTTGAGCGCGTGCGGATTACTTGCGGCGCGGGCCACCGGCGCGGCGGCGGTCGCGGCGTTTTGTGCGACTGAAGCACGAGGCGCCGAGAGGAAAAAAAAGAGCGCGGCGGCGAAAAAAAGAGCGGAAGAGCGGAGATGCGGAGGCCGAACCATAAAATTTTCTAACCAATTTATTTTACACCCCTGGCGGCGAAAAATGCGGCGAAGTGGAACGAACACAAAGAGTTGCGCGAGAAAGAGCACCACTACATATGGACACAGTACGAAAACGTCAACGACATTTAGCGTTTTCCTCTTGACAGATAATTTCCCTGCGTTGATACTTCGATTCCAGATTCGGGGGACGTGGAAGCGCCAGACGGACCGAGTCGGGGATGTTGAACGGTCCGTACTGAATCCATGTAACCAGCCCGGGTTCTAAGCGAAAAAATCGAGCGCGTTGACCGCCGAGCGGTCGCAGGGAGCGACGTCCTGCTCCGCGCACGCACGCAAGGCGCGGCACCTGCTGTGAGGCTGGGTGCGAACCACCGGCCAGCGGCAGAGCGTTGGCGTTTTGCATTGGATGTTTTATGCAGCCGGAACACGGCTGCATGTTTTTTCGCTGGCCCGCTTTCACGAACTCACGAATCGAGTTGCAATCGTTTCCGCCTACCAGCTCGGGAGCGATTTGCGGCGCCTCTGCGGCATGCAGAGGAGTAAAATGAAAGGGTTCCCCGAGTGGCGGAGCCCAAAGGCGAGGAACGGGATGGCGACGGTGAAACCGGCATTGAATGGAAAGACGCTGGAAACGGGAACGGCCCCGGAGAACGCAAAGGCCGGAGCAGGCAAGGGATTGTCCTTCGCGCGGTACTTCACCGACGGAAAGAGATCCCCGTTCGACGCGGTCGAATGGGAAAAGCGCACCGCACTGATCGGCAATGAGAAGGGCGTGACGATCTTCCGCCAGGAAGACGTCGAAGTGCCCAAGGACTGGTCGCAGACCGCGACGAACATCGTCACCAGCAAATACTTTCACGGGAAGCCCGGATCGCCGGAGCGCGAAGGCTCGGTGCGGCAATTGATCGGCCGCGTGGTGAACACGATCGTGCGCTGGGGACAAGAAGGCGGGTACTTTGCGGACACCGCTTCGCGCGACGCGTTTCGCGATGAGCTGACGCACCTGCTCGTCCAGCAGAAGATGAGTTTCAATTCGCCGGTGTGGTTCAACGTCGGCGTGCAACCCAAGCCGCAATGCTCGGCGTGCTTCATCAATTCCGTCAACGACAACATGGAATCGATCATGGGGCTGACGCGCACGGAAGGAATGCTCTTCAAGTGGGGCTCGGGAACGGGCACAAACTTTTCGACGCTGCGCGGAAGCAAAGAATCGCTCTCCGGTGGCGGGATCGCCTCCGGGCCGGTGAGCTTCATGAAGGGTTTCGACGCGTTCGCCGGCGTGATCAAGAGCGGCGGAAAGACGCGGCGCGCGGCGAAAATGGTTATTTTGAACATCGATCATCCGGATATCGTGGAATTCATCGAATGCAAGATGAAGGAAGAGCGCAAGGCGCACGTACTGATCGAGCAGGGCTACGACTCGGCGATCGACGGCGACGCTTACAGCTCGATCTTCTTCCAGAACGCCAACCACTCGGTGCGCGTGACCGATGACTTCATGCGCGCGGTGATGGAAGACAGAGATTGGTGGACCAAGAACGTCATCGACGGGCAGCCGAATGAAAAATTGCGCGCGCGCGATTTGATGATGAAGATTTCGGATTCCACGTGGCGCTGCGGCGATCCCGGCATGCAATACGACACGACGATCAACCGCTGGCACACGTCGAAGAACACGGCGCGCATCAACGCCAGCAATCCGTGCTCGGAATACATGTTCCTGGACGACACGGCGTGCAACCTGGCGTCGCTGAATTTGATGAAGTACACCACCACCAGCGGGCAGTTCGACGTGAAAGCATTTACGCATGCGGTGGACGTGACCATAACGGCGCAGGAAATTCTGGTGGACAACGCCAGCTATCCGACGCCGAAGATTGCCGAGAATTCGCACAATTTCCGCCCGCTCGGATTGGGCTACGCCAATCTCGGCGCGCTGCTGATGTCCATGGCGCTGCCGTACGACTCCGACGAGGGCCGCGACGTGGCCGGCGCCATCACCGCGCTGATGTGCGGCGAAGCGTACGCACAGTCCTCGCGGATCGCGGAGCGCATGGGGACGTTCCCGGGCTACGACGTGAACGCCGATCCGATGCTGGACGTGATGCGCATGCACCGCGAGGCGATGCGCGGCATCAAGCCCGATCACGTGCAGACCGATCTTTTCCTGGCGGCGCAAGAGTCCTGGGATACGTCGGTGGCGCACGGAGAAAAATTTGGCTTCAAGAATTCGCAGGTAACGGTGCTGGCGCCTACGGGCACGATCGGTTTCATGATGGATTGCGACACCACGGGCATCGAGCCGGATCTGGCGTTGGTGAAGCACAAGAAATTGGTCGGCGGCGGCTTAATCAAAATCGTCAACAATACCGTGCCGGAAGCCTTGATGAAGCTGCAATATACTCCGGAGCAGACCAGCGAAATCGTTTCGTACATCGACAAAAACGGAAAGATCGAAGGCGCGCCGTACATCAAGGACGAGCACCTGCCGGTATTCGACTGCTCTTTCACGCCGCAGGGCGGCGGACGCTCGATCCACTGGACCGGCCACGTAAAAATGATGGCGGCGGCGCAGCCGTTTCTTTCGGGCGCGATCTCCAAGACCATCAACATGCCCGAGGAATCGACGATCGAAGACATCATGGATGCCTACGTCGAATCGTGGAGGCTGGGGCTGAAGGCCGTGGCCATCTACCGCGACAATTCGAAGCGCTCGCAGCCGCTCTCCGCGGCGGGGCAGAAAAAGGACGAAAAGAAAACGGAAGCGGCCGTGGTGGTGGAAGCCATGCAACGAGAACTCTTTGCGAGACAACAACGCGAAAAAATGCCCACGGAGCGCGAATCCGTGACGCACAAATTCAGCGTGGGCGGCCACGAAGGGTACATCACCGTGGGCATGTACGAAGACCGCCGGCCGGGCGAGATCTTCATCAAGATGTCCAAGGAAGGCTCGACGCTTTCCGGGGTGATGGACGGACTGGCGCTGACGGTATCGCTGGGATTGCAGTACGGAGTACCCTTAAAGGTATTCGTTGACAAATTGGTAAATACGCGATTCGAGCCCTCCGGCATCACCGCGAATCCAAACATCCGCTTTGTTTCCTCGGTGCTGGATTACATCGCGCGCTGGCTCGGCGGACGGTTCATCTCGGTGGACTACTTGAAGCTGAACGGCGCGGTGCCGACGGAAACGGGCGCGGTGGGCACGGCGCTGGCTCCTTCCTTGATGGCTTCCGGGACGGCGATTTCCAGAATGCCGGAGCCGTCGGGCGCGAATTCGCCAAGCAACGCGCACGAAGGCGCGCCGACCTGCAGCGAGTGCGGCATGCTGATGGTGCCGAACGGAGCGTGCTACAAGTGCGAAAACTGCGGCAGCACGAGCGGGTGCAGTTGAGAATCGCCGGGCGGTTAGGGGCCCCTACGCGATGAGCGCAAACCCCTCCGGAATCGGCGCAACGGCTGCGCGGCTCGCTCCTGCGCCACGCGGCTTCCTGCATATCGAGCGTCACGGCGTGGGACCCAGCGCGATTTACGTGGTGACGTACCGCCGGCTGGACCACGAAAATGCGCGACCGAAACCCGCGCTGGCGGAAGGCGCCCAGGCGTTGATCGAATTGCTGGAGCGCATTGGGGTGGATTTCCACCTCAGCGAAGTGCGCGGCGCGCTGGAAGATATCCTTCGGCTCGGCTCAGCCAATATCCCCGGTCTGTGGCTCAGCGATGAGGAGATGGTGGAGAAGGGCCTCGTCGAGAGCTAGGACAGACACGACGAGCGAGGCAAAGAGGCTGCGACGAAACGCCGCAGCCTCTTTGCTTTTTGTGCTTCAGGCAAATGGCAGGCTGCGCCTTCTCGCATGGGTTACTGGATCCGATTCACTCCGATGGACCATGGTCAGATCATGGTCCGACTATGGTCCGAGGCCAAACGCGCGCAGGGAAGAGGCGATACCGCGCACACCCCTGTTGGATGCAAAAGAGTGCGCAAACCGCTGAAAACAGGTGGGTTGACACTTTGCCGTTGCACAAAAGAGTCCGTAAGATATTGATTCTAAGGAGCATGCTGCGACGGCAGTATTTTTAGAGCGAAATCGTTCGTAAGCTGCTGATTGTAAGGCGGATATCGCAAGTTCATACGAGCGGGCTCAAAAAAGAGTGCCTAAATCATTGCAAGAAAAACACTTGCATCGGATCGCGCCGTAAGTTGTTTTGACGGCCTGGAGCGCCCAGAGAACCGGGAAGGTGACGCACTATCCCATGAAAAGAAGCCTAGTAGAAATGTACCCTAAAGTCAAGTAAAAAATGAGGGACTAAGCGGCGCGGCCGACGACTTCCGAAGTCCCGCTTCGGGAGTGGGGAATAGTCTGCAAGGGTTAGGAAGTGGCGGGGATGGTTGCTCGGGTTGGGCGGAAGCGGCGCCAAACGGCGCGGGCCGGCCAAAAAAGGAGCGCGGCCCAGAAGGCCAGGGGCAATCCGAACTCGAAGAGGACGCCGAGGCAAAGGGCGGCGGAGGAAAAGATGGAACCGACGCCCTCGACCAGGGAGTTTCGCAATTGGAGAAGTCCAGTGTTCAAGTTTGCCTGGAGCGGGGCGCGGTAGTCTTCGAGCAGGGTGACGCGGATGTGGGCTTGCGCGACCGTCGAGAGCAGGGTTTCGTGCTGGCGCTGAGCTTCGGCGGCGGCTTCGCGGGCTTGCGCAATTTCCTTCTCCAGGGCGACCGCGTCGTGCAGTTCGCCCGTGCGGCCGCGCTGGAGATTTTGGAGACGTGAAAGATTCGTCTCCGCAGCGGTTTGATGCCGGGCTGCCGTCGCTAATTTGACAGCGGAGTCTTCGCCGGCCTCGGACACTTCTTCCACTTGGCCGATTTCCTTCAAGTTGGAGAGAGCAGAGTCAAATTCAGAGGAAGGAACAGAAAGCGAGGCGGCAAGCGCGCGGCCTTGGCCGGAACGGCTTTCCGTCCGCAAGTCCTCGAAGAAGCCATGGTGCGCGGCAACGATTTTTTGGAGCTTTTCGGTGGACTGGTCGAATGAGGAGCAACGCGTGCGAAGGTCGGCGCTGCGAGCGATCCATGTCTCACCGAGCTTGTCCACCGTTGCGTAGTCGAGTTGGCGGCCGGTTGACCACATGGTACGCGTATCCCACGGAAACGCAGATAGCCCCGTGGCCCTCGAGCTTGCTATGCCCACGAAGATTTGCTGCACTGCGATGCGGCACGCGACGACAAACAAGATGGTGAAAGCCAAAAGGGCGCCGATAGCGAGAAGGACGCGTTTGGGCAAGGAGCGGCGGGTGATAACTTCGAGCATGGAGACCTCGCGACGCAGGATCGTTTTAATGCTTTGATTCGCGAAAGCCGCGTCTGAGAGATAGAGGCCGGGGAAACAAAAAAGTTCCCAGGAAGTCCTAGCTGGCTCAATTCACGCTTAAGACTGGTCGGCCACAAAGGACTTGGCCGGCAAGACGCACGAAAGCAACTCTTTCGTGCGAATTGAAATCCGAGGAGGAGTAGTCTATCGGGACCGGGGGCCCTGACAATCGATGCCCGTGCGTATCAGCCTGATGATTTTGTTTGCGGGGTTGCTAGCTCCGGCAATTTACGCGCAGGATTGTGGGGAGAACAAGGAAGCGTGCGCGGCGAATCCTCCGGGGCTTATTTTTGAGCTGGGCACCAAGGGAGGCCAAAAAGCATTTCATCTCGGCGAGATCATCGAACTGGAAGAGCGTTACTCCGCAGACGCGCCGAAGAAGTATTACGTGCTGGCGCAACCAGCGAATGTGGAAGGCGGATACTCGACGAAACTCAGCATTCTGCCGGATGAGGATCTCATCGACCGCACGACGGCAACCGGCAGAGTCAGCGCTCAGGCGATACTGATCGCGAATTGCATGGGGTATGGGATTTCGGGCGGCGCCTCCGGCGTATGCGCAGATTGCGGCGGCCGCTTGATGCTGGGGCGGGAGCCAATCCGTTTTCCGTACGCTTTGAACTATCGATTTACGATCGCCAAGCCGGGGCATTACACGATCGCGGCGCGCGCCGGCAATATCGTGCTTTCCAATGCGGCGAGCGAGCAGGAGAAGGCGCTGGAAGTTACTTCCAAGCCGCTGGAAATCGAAATCTTGCGAGACGAAAACTGGGCGTCGCAACAACTCGCGCAAGCAGTTTCAAGCTTCGAGGCCGCCAAACGGAACTACCAACTAGAACGGTGGGACGAACGGCCGGTAGCGTCTCTTCAAGGCGATGAACTGATGCGCGAGACAAAGATCGCCAAAGAGATGAACGACGCGGCGCAGGTTATCCGTTTTCTGGACACGGAGGAATCCTTGGCCCAGGCCGTGCGATTTTATGATGGCTCGTTGACCCTAGCGGGGTACGCAAACCCATTCTGGAATGCCGTTCTGGAATCCAGCCATCGAAAGCTGGCGGTGAAGCTTCTTGCGGACAGAATGCTGGGAGAGGATTTTCTTGCTTCTGAAGATTTCGTGGACGTTCTCACGGCGATGAGTATCCAGCAGGAGCAGCCCGAAGTTTTCAATCGCGGGGATGACGCCGCGCGAAAACAACTTTCCTTGCGAACGGTGGAGATTCTGAAGGGATACGTGCTCGGTTTAGGAAAGAGCTTGGCGGCAAAAGAGCCGGCGGCGCGGGAAGCGGGAGCGAAAACTTTTGAGCACTACGCGGCGCAGAAGTATTGTTCGAACGAGGCACTGATCGAAACAGGTGTGGCGCGGGAGATCCTACTGCGAGCAAGGAACGCAATTGAATAACAACAGAATGGCTCATTAGCGCTGTCGCTTCGAAACGCGCGGCTTGTTAACGCGGACGGGGGCGCATGGGCGGCCGACTGGTGAGCAGCCGGGGGCGCATGCGGAAGCGCGGGCCGAGGGGTGGAGGGACGTTTTGGAGGAATTGGCCGCAGCAGGGGCAGCGGCCGTCATTCCCGATGGGGTTGGTGGCGTCGGCGCGCATCCATTGGCCACGGGCTTCGCATTGCGTGTTGATGCATTGGACGGTGAAGCCGGGCATGTATTGCATGCAATCCCCCTCGTTGGCGGCGCGCGAACTCCCCTGGCGGGCCAGACGCGACGCCAAAAAGCGCGTGGCCGGAAATCGTGTTGGCGCGGATTGTGAAGCGAGCGGACTGTGGTGTCAAGGAAAAAGGCTACAAGATATAGTGGGAGGGTTGCGGAGGGCCTGAATTGGCTGAGAGCCAGATGCGGCCAGGGAAAGAGGTGAGTCCGCGAAGAGGGGACTTAGCCGCCGCGGAGTTGCCTGGCGCGTGCGGTGAAAGCAAAAACAAGCAGGATCAAACCGAGAACGAGATAGATGGCGGCGTCGCGGATGACGAGAGCGCCGTTGGCAGCCCCGGTGAAATCCAAACCGGGCGTGTGGTTCATTGGTCCGACGTACCAGAGCAGGGTGTAGAAGGCTTCGAAGAACTTGCCGGAGCCGGTGAGAATCCCCAAAAACAGGGCCAGCGAGGGAATAAAGAAAAGCGCGGCGACGAAGGCGAAGAGCTCCGGAACGCGGCCGGCGAGGGCGAGGCGCGAGCCAGCGCCGAGTCCAGTGAGAAGGGCAATGGTGACTCCTGCAAGCCAGCAAGCCGGAAGCTGGCGTTGCACTATGCGGGCGCAAGAGAAGAGCAGCTGGCGCACGCCGTAGCGCGTCTCACGGGCACCCATGGCGGACCAGAGGAGGGCCGGCCACAGCCAGGCGACGGCGAGAAGCGGACCTCGGGCGACATCCAAGGGCGCCGCGAATTGGGCGATGGAGAGGCCTGCGGCAACCGCCCACCACCACCAGCGGGCGTCTTTCAGGGCAAGAGTGAGCTCGGCGGAATAAATTTGCGGAAAGTTGGTTGATAGAGCGGCACGAGTCAGCGGAGTGAGATGCGTTGGTGCGGCCCCGCGTTTAGGCGTTAAGCAATGTGTTCCGTTGCGATCCGAGTCGCCGGCCGGCGATGGGTCGAGGGAAAGCGTCTTCCGGCCGAGTGACGGAAACAAAGAGCGATCGCTATCAAAGCGGTCGAAGACAACCGCGGCTATCAACGCAAGCAAAATGGCAAAGCCGATCCACAGAAGCCGCAAGAGCACGCTGTGGGCGGACCAGGGGATTCCGGAGAAGCGCAAGTTTTGCGCGACTTGCGTTTGGCCGACCTCAAACCCCAGGGAGATGGAGTTTTTGTAGCCGGGAATGGCCGCGCGAGCCGCGGGCAACACAGAATTCATGGAACCGACGACACCCAGCGGGTCAAGCCACGGACGTTTGAGCATTTCCGGCATGGCGAGGGAAAACACCCAGACAAAAAACCACGCGACGTTGCCGAAGCCTCCGCGAAAAAAGGGGAGCGATTCGAACACCAGGGCGATGCTTGCGGTCAGCGCCATGGCGGGAAGTGCGATGAGAAGAAAGGGGGAAAGAAGCGCCCAAGCGTTGAAGTGGCGATCCTCGGCAGCGAAAAAAAACATGGCGACAGCTCCGAGAGCCAGAACGAAAACGATAGAGGTCAAAACCGCAAAGTTGCTGGCGAGTTTGCCGAGCATGTAGGTGAACCTGGAAAGGGGCGTGGCGGCGAGGATGTAACCGACGCGCGTAGTGCGATCGCGGTCGATGGCATTTTTTACGATGTAGAAGCCGACGAGGGAGACGAATGTGGTGGTGACCATCGAAACCATGAGGCCGATCCAGCCCGCTGTGTAGACGCCGCGATAGTCGTCGAGGCGGAGAAGAACTTTTCCGGTAGCCGCGGCGTAGCCCAGGTAGACCGCGAATAGCAGAGTGATCAAAAAACTGTAGCGGCGGAGGCGTTCGAAGAAATCGGC
>Ga0210393_10001460_pt1 | contig 19763 bp, 19 predicted proteins | sample IncBWC27OmetaG_FD_160068 | JGI IMG/M metagenome (GOLD analysis project Ga0210393, IMG submission 160068) | Forest soil microbial communities from Barre Woods Harvard Forest LTER site, Petersham, Massachusetts, United States - Inc-BW-C-27-O ... | reverse complement strand
CCCCACGTGCGTGGATCAATCGGCCGCTCGATGATGCTGCGTTTCCCGAGAGTGAATGTCGCCCGCGAGCGGCGGCGCACCCATGCGCCATCTCGATGGCGCTGTCGCCGCGCGGGCGCGGAGTTCGTTGGTCGCGGCAGGGAGCTTGTTTCAGCGCGGGAAGACGAGGCCCACGGCGAACGTCAGTAGAGCCGCCGGGCCGCGCCGCGCTCGGGCGGCGAGCCAGGTGCGATGCCGCCACATCCACAAACAGAGTGCAATCAGGGTGCCGCCGGGAAGCATGAGCACAATCGCGGCGTACGAGCGGAGTTCGCGTAGCCTCTCCCACGGGGTCATGATGTGACCGGCTTCGCTCGCGAGACCCCGCTCTCCAGGGGGAGAGAAGCGCGACGCCTTCCCGCCAGCGCGAAGGCGGTGACAACGACGAGGAGGAGGGGAATCGCGATCAGTAAGGTCACCGCGACGCGAAGCAGAGCACGCAAAACAAGTCTCCCGAGCCCCATGTCCAGGACCCGCTGCCCGGACACAGAGAACTCATGTTGGTGCAGCTTCATGGGCACCAGGCTAGGCCGGGCGCAGCGAGTGAGCAATCCGCGCCCGATGGACGCAGCGTTTCGCAGCAGGAAATCTGCGGTCGCGAGAGTGGGCGGCATTTATCGGCGTATGCGCACCAATCGCCGTCACTGCATGAACCAGCCGTGGCTTACGATCAGTGATTGACCTGTCAGCGCATTCGACTCGAAGGATGCGAAGAACAGCGCCGCCTCGGCCACATCGCGCACAGTGGTGAATTCGCCATCGACCGTGTCCTTGAGCATGATGTCCTTGATCACCGCGTCCTCGGAGATGCCGAGCTTCTGCGCCTGCTCCGGAATCTGCTTGTCGACCAGCGGCGTACGCACGAAGCCCGGACATATGACATTGGCTCGCACGCCGTGCTTTGCGCCCTCTTTGGCGACCACCTTGGAAAGTCCGATCAGGCCGTGTTTGGCGGTGACGTAGGGTGCCTTCAACAAAGACGCTTCCTTTGAATGCACCGACCCCATGTAGATGATGCTGCCGCCCCCTTGCCGGTACATGTGCTTGAGCGCCGCCCGCGTGGTCAGGAATGCGCCATCCAAGTGGATGGCCAGCAGGCGTTTCCAGTCTGCGAAGGGCAGCTGATCCAGCGGGGCGACGATCTGAATTCCCGCATTACTGACCAGCACGTCGATGCGTCCGAAAGTTTCGACGACGGCGGCGACGCCGGAGTCGACCTCCGACTCACTCGTGACGTCCATGCCGACGCCCATGGTACGCGCGCGGCCGCTGTCCAGTTCCTTGGCCGTCGCGTGCGCCGCCGCGGCGTTACGATCGGCGATCACCACCGAAGCGCCCGCCTCGGCGAAGGTCCGGGCAATTTCCTTACCGATGCCGCTCGCGGCCCCGGTGACGACGGCGACTTTGTTCTCTAGTTTCATTCAGGTAACTCCGTGAGGGCTCAAATGTGGTCTGCTGACGTGATTCGGGGCGGTTTGCGGAACGCGGCTCATTCACGCCCGTTCTGCGCCAAATCGAAGGTCATGACACCCTCGAGGTTGTCGGGACGCTCGAGCACCTCGACATGGCGCAGGGTGCGGATCGTGTCGCGGTACCCCGCGCGCCAATGGTCCTCCATGCTGAGACGCGAGAATTCATAGTCCTTGGAGTCGCCTTCGTACTGCTTGGTGCGGTAGACGAGCTGCACCAGGTTGTAAACTTTCGATTGCGTATGCGGCTTCAGGAGCTTCAATTCCGGGCTGTCTCGGAACTCGTCCGGGAGCTTCTGCAGCAGGCTTGCCAGTGTGTTGCGGAGTTTTTGTGCGTTCTTGAAGCGGTCGGAATTATTGCGGGTGCGGCTCGAGTATTGAATTTCCTTTTGCCGCGTCATCACTTCCGGCATGGTCCGCGGCAGCGTGCCACGGGCGCTCCACAGGTCAACCTGGAAGGCGAGGGTGTCGCGACGCGGTTCGCTCTCGAGCACCCACTGAAGCGGTGTGTTTGAGACGAGGCCTCCGTCCCAGTAGAATTCGCCCTCGATCTCGACCGGCGGGAATCCGGGCGGAAGTGCGCCGCTCGCCATCACGTGCTCGGCGCCAATGGTGTGAGTCGTGTTGTCGAAGTAAAGAAAGTTGCCGGTGGTCACATTGACTGCACCTATGCTGAAGCGCGTCTCGCCGGCGTTGATGCGCTCGAAATCGACCAGCCGCTCGAGAGTCGCCTTGAGCGGCGCGATATCGTAGTAGCTCGTCGCTTCGATGCTGCCGGGCGGTTGCAGCCAGGCGCTCGGCACGCGGGGGACAAAGAAGCCGGCTGCCCCGCCGACCAAAGTAGCCCCGGCGCTCAGCCGATTCAGCAGTCCGCGCGTGAATTCGCCGCGCAGGAGCGACGGCGCCATGGCGAACCGCGCGATGTCATCCCACGGGCCCCCTGCGGTGATGAGCTTCCAGAACTCGCGCAGCTTCTCGACTCGTGCGCCGGGGGCATTGCCGGCAATGAGCGCGGCATTGACCGCGCCGATCGAGATGCCCGCGACCCAGTCAGGGGCGAGATGGGCTTCCGATAGCGCCTCGTACACACCCGCCTGATACGCGCCCAAAGCACCGCCCCCCTGCAGAAGCAGCGCAATGCATTCGAAGGGAGGGCGGGCGAGCTGCCGGTGGCTCTTGCGGGCGGTTCTGTTGGGTGTCACAGGGGGGGGCATGATCGGAAATCTCGTTTTCGTGCGCTGACGGTTTGCTCACAGTATGAGCAGTCGGCGCAAGGAGCAATTCGCTCAGCGGAGATGCTGCATTTACCGCTGACCGATTGTTCTCCTCACGTCGGGCTCATAAGGTGCTTCCACAGCAGGCGTCGTTCGCAGTGCGTCAGCGAATGGGCCAGCGTTCCGAGGAGCACCAGCCTATGCCGATGTTGAAGGTGGCCGTCATGATCGTTTGGTTGAACAACGCCGACGGCTCCATCGTGGCCCACGCTTCGGGTATCGCAGTTGACGTGCCGGCTTGTGAACAGCTGGCCGCCCAGAAGATCGCGGAAGAGTCCGGCAACCCCGATCTTGAGGACTCGACAGCGAAGTTCTCGTGCTGGAACACGAGCAAGAGGATTCATCCCCGCCAGCAGAAGCCGGTGCACGGATCCGTTGCTCTGTGAGCCGAGGAAGACCATGAGCGAAAAGGAAATCTTGGTGAGGCAGCCATGAAAGAGAAGGAGGTCCGGGACCGAGCCTTTGCGATGCCCTTGACACAGCCGGCGTATCCCCGCGGACCGTATCGGTTCGTCGATCGCGAGTATTTCATCATCACCTATCGGACCGATCCCGAGAAGCTGCGCACACTGGTGCCGGAGCCACTCCAGATCGAAGCCCCGTTGGTGAGATACGAGTTCATTCGGATGCCGGATTCCACCGGCTTCGGCGACTACACGGAGAGCGGACAGGTCATCCCGGTGTCATTCCGCGGGCGCAAGGGCAATTACACGCTGTGCATGTTCCTCGACGACCACCCACCCATCGCCGGTGGCCGCGAGCTCTGGGGTTTCCCCAAGAAACTTGGAAGTCCGACGCTGCGCGCCGAAACCGACACATTGATCGGCACGCTCGACTACGGTCCGGTTCGAGTAGCGACCGGGACCATGGGTTACAAACATCATGCCATGGATATCGTACGCGCCACGGGTGCCCTCTCGGCGCCCAACTTTCTGCTCAAAATCATTCCGCACGTCGATGGGAGTCCGCGAATCTGCGAGCTGGTCGAGTACCGCATGGAAGACATCCAGGTAAAGGGGGCATGGACCGGCCCTGCTGCGCTATCACTCACACCGCACGCGCTGGCGCCGGTTGCGGAGTTGCCGGTCTTGGAGGTAGTCGCGGCAACACACAGCGTGGCGGACCTGACGCTCGGGCTCGGGACGGTGGTGCATGACTATCTTCGTTGAGCGGAGCAGTGTGCCGGTGGGGTCCCGCCGGATTGCGCTGCTACGGAGCGGCCGCCGATACGGCGGGATCACACGACTCATCACCCCGTGGGACATCGGAGAGTTGACGCGACCATTCGTGTTCCTCTGTTACTCCGAGCTCGCGCCTGGGGCCAAAATCGTTGTGGGTGTGCAGCCCGGCATCGGCACTCTAACGCTCGTACTGAGTGGAGTCCTGGAATTTGAGCAGGCACTGGGCAACAAGGGGACGGTCGTCGCGGGTGGCTTTGTATGGGCGGCGCCGGGCGAGGCCGCATGGCATACCGGTGGCCGCGCCGCCGCCGAACCGCTCCGCACACTCCAACTGTGGATTGAACTACTGCGCAAACCCGCGAGTGTGATCGCAGAGAGCCAGTGCGTCGCGCCGCACGAAGTGCAGGAGGAGCGGTCGGTCCGGGTTGTCCTGGGGCAAATCGGTCGTGCGCGAGGCCGTATCCGCCATGCTCCGCCGAACCTCAGCTACTTCCATATTCGGCTCAAGGACGGCCAACGTTGGCGCTACGCGGCACCCGATGGACACAACGTCACCTGGCTCGCAGTCGACCGCGGGGGCCTAATATTGGAGGAGGACGGACGCGTCTTGCGGGAGCAAGTCGCGCTCTTCGAGCGCTCACGGGGCGTGATCGCGGTTCAAGCGGAGGGCGAGAGCTCGTTCGTCCTTGGGTCGGCGCGGCAAGATCCGAACGCCGTCATCCAGAGCGACCACTTGCAGATTGATTCGATGAATCCTAAGTTGGCAGTTAATCCAACACCTGTTCTCGACCGGCGGCTCGCGCGCGGCAAGCGGCCGTGATTTCGCGCTGCCCGCGAGCTGTTGGTCGAACCCCGACGAGCGCACGCATCGAGCAGCGGTATCACGGCGAGTGTCGCGATGAGCAAGAGCATGTAGTCGTCGAGGTAGGCGATGATCTACGACCGGGGCGAGTGGACGGGCCGACTTTTGGCCGGCGGGTCGGCGTCGACGATTTGGACCATCGGCCCACTCGTTTGCGGGTAGAGGGCTTCATTGGTCACAAACAATGTCGCTCCCGGTGTCAGTATTCCATTAACTCGGGTCGCGAAGTCGGCGGGCATTTTTATTCTGGCGACCGCGTTCGGATCTACCTGAGTACCTTGTTCTCCGATGTGACCGGGTACGCCGATCCTCAACCAACTAAATTTGGTCGGATCAGGAACGTAGGGATCGGGCACGCTGCTCGGACCTTCGCTGAGCACCAATGCGTGATTGACGAGCGGCGTATCGCCGGTGATGGTCAATCGTGCTCGGCCGATCTCTATCCCATTGCGATAGACGACGATGAGTTGACTCGCCTGACTGAGCACAATGCTGATTGGCCCGCTGGGAGACAGCTCAGGTTGCCAACGGTCATCTTCCTTGGGCGCAAAGGCATCGGGCTCGATCGGCTGCCCGCCGGCAAACTTCACCGGAGAGAGATAGCCTGGATGCACGACCTGCTTTGGCGCGGTCTGCTCGGTGCCAATGACCACCGTCATGCCGTTGGGCGAGATGTCGAAGAGCCGCTGAGCGAACTCGCTTGGCAAGTGGATGCAACCGTGAGATTCGGGATAACCGGGCAAGCCCCCGGCATGCAGTGCAATGCCGCCCCAGGTGAGCCGCTCCATGTAGGGCATCGGCGCCCCGTCATAGATCGTCGATCGATGCTCTTTTTGCTTTTGGAGCACCGTGAAGACTCCCGTAGGAGTCAGGTGACCCGGACGGCCAGTGCTCACGGTGGTAGCACCGATCAGGATACCGTTGCGATAAACATAACCTCGCTGTTCAGTGATGCTGATGACCACGACCACAGGACCTGTGGTCACGGCTTCGCCCATCCACAAAAACTCGCCCTTCTTCAGCTGATCAATGGGTGTGTCGATCGGTACGGAGGCTTTGGCGCCCCAAAAAGGCACTGAATCGGCCAAGGCAGGCGCCTGTAGGGCCACACCAGCGATGACGCTCAAAGCCAGACAAAGCAAATGAACCGCTCGCCCCATGTTCGACCTTTGAACTTACCCTGAAGAATCAAGTCAATGATAGCCAAGCTTAGCTGTGCCGGAGTCCTTCGTCTTGGTAGTTTCCCGCCGTTTTTTCATCAATCTTGCGTTTGCCAGCGTTGCTTCTGGGACCGTGGGAGCTAGGATCGCGCTCGGACGGCCAGAAAGTGTCGACCAGATAGATCCCAGTTTGCTGCGGCGTGCGCTCGATGCTCTGGAGCAACATCACGACCGCATCAGCTACCGAGATTTCATCGGCGTCGTCGATTTCTCCCTTCCCTCGCGTGCGCCGAGGTTTCACTTGGTGAGCCTCGCCGAGGGCCGCGTGCGTTCGCACTGGGTTGCCCATGGGAGGGGCTCCGACCCCGCTCATACGGGATGGCTCGAGCGCTTCTCGAATGCGCCCCGCTCAAACGCGACCTCCGCCGGAGCCTATAGAACGGGCTCTCTTTATGTGGGTGCCCATGGTCGCTCGATGCGGCTCGAGGGACTCGACCCGACGAACAGCAATGCCCTGTCTCGCGCGATCGTGGTACATGGTGCCTGGTACGTGAATGAGGACATGATCGGCCACTCCGGCATGCTGGGTCGCAGCCAGGGCTGCTTCGCCGTCGCCGACTCCAGCTTGCCCGAAATCATGACATGGCTTGGGCCCGGCCGCCTGATCTACGCGGGCAATAGCAAGGTGCCTGGGTGATCCATTGACGCTTGCTGTCGGCGCCAAAGGCTGCGGAGCCCAAGAAACATTAACTACATGTGGGCGATTTATTAATTAAGTGGCAAAGACTGCAAAAACTACCCTAGTTTCTCCCGATTTTCGGGCGGTGGTAGATCGCTGCCATTGATGGTTTGACGTGCCGGGCCAGCGCGAGTAAACAGGGAATCAGGGGTATCGCAGGAGTAGCGCCATGCTCAGCAAATTTGTGATTCTCGCGGTAGCAGTGATTTTGGCGGCACCCATTTACGCTGGAACCGGCGGCGGTAGTTCCGGGGGCGGAAGCTCCTCAGGGTCAGGTGGCGGCGGTGGCGGAGGTGGTGGTGGACATGGAGGCGGGGGCGGCGGCGGAGGTGGTGGTGGCGGCGGAGGCGGTGGACATGGCGGCGGCGCTAACGGTGGCGCGGGACACAGCAGCGGATTGAGTGGGAGCGCTGCAGCAGCCACCGCGCACAGCGCGGGAGGTGGGCACGAGCTATCATCGCACGCGCCCATTTCACGCACCGACGCGATGCACGCAACTCATCTCGCGGGCAGCAAGCACTCCGAAGGCGAACACACGACCAAATCACCAGGCATGGGTCATCACTACCGCCACCCATATCGCCGTGAGCCTAACTACGGCGATCAAATTGATCTTCCCATGGGGCTAGAGTGTGTGCCTGCCGCTGATCTCAATAAGAGGTCGTGGTTCGATTGCAATGGACCCACCAAGCGTCTCCCGGGGCACAAGTCGTCATAGCGTAGTGTGAAGTCATGCCCGCGGCGAAGCAGGCATCGCCGACCCTCGCGTTTGCCGCAATGCTTTGGGCGGCGGGTATGCCGCTGTGCTCGGCCGATCCGACCGGGGTTGCGACGAAGGATGAAGTCATCGCCAAGCAGTTTGCAGACGCGCTCGACAGCAGCAACTCGCAGGACCCGCAATCACCGGATACTCTCAATACCCGCCTGGGGTATGCGGCATTTCTTGCGAAAGCAGAGGGCGGCGATTGCCACCTGAGCTTGGAGAATGCGCACAATCAGCTCGAGATTGCGCGAGCGAGCCAGGCTGGAATTGCATTGCCATTCGCGCTAGCGCGAGAAGCGGCCGTCGATTACCAAATTCATATCGGGCGTGCCTCCTGCGATGGCAGTACAGTCTCGCGCGATCCGGAATTGCGGGCGGCGGTCGAATCCGCGCTTCATGCCGTCAGTTTTTATCGAGATGAGTTCGACGCTGTCTCCATGGTGACCATGCAATTCAACGTTGGTGTGACGTATCACGAGTTAGGAGAGGACACTGCGGCCGTCGCGGCGCTCCAGACCGCAATAAAGATGGATCGCGAATACGGTTTTCGCGAAGATGCGAACGACAATTATCGGACGCTCTTGCAATGGAATGGTCAGCCCGCCGGGCCCGACGAGGTCGCAGCACTGATGAAGGACTTCCCGCAACGCTCGACGAACCTGTCATTCGGATGGTTCGATAGCAAGGCGGACTTGACGCTCACGCTTGAGTACGAGCAGCTGTCAGAAGGCGGAAGATTGAGCATGCATGGTATGAAGGCCGCCGAACGTCGAGTTCAGCCGCGGGCCAACGGCTGGTCCGTATCCTTTGAGCCCCGCGGCACGCACTACGAAATTAGTAGTTGGCCAAACGATGAATCCTTAACGCAAGGCATGGTGGTCTCGCTGACCCGCATGGCCCTTCAGTTCCACGATTTCGATCTCGCGCGAGCGGGCGATTTCGCCCAATCAAACGCAGCGCATAAGTTCGAGTCGAGCATGCGCTCCGATGTCAAAGCAGTGACGGGGTTTCTCGCCCAAAATAATGCACCCTCTCGTTTTACGAAGGAGATACGCAGGGAGTCCGACAAATATGGCAACTCAAAAAATGGCTATTCGGTCGAGGCGCTTGTTGCGGAGGCTTACAATATTGAGACGGGCACCTGGATTGGCGCATCGCTCGACCAGGGGGTTTGGTACGAGATGAGCGTGCCGCTGTCCCTGCCGCTCGCGCCCGGACTCTTTGTGACACACCAAATCGAGTTTGCGTTCACCCGTCAGGTGCCGTGCACGGCCGACTCCACCGATGAGGCTTGTGTAGAGATCGTACTGCGAGCAACTCCTGACCCGGAAGAACTCAGAAGATTGCTGTCGAACGTTGCGGAAAGACTGGGTCTGCGTCTTAAAGAGGCTCTGCAATCGTCCTCAGCGACGTACATGCGTCTGGTGGCGGAGCCAACAACTTTGCAATTTTGCGAAAGCGATTTGCGGCGTTATGCGTATTGGACGATCACGGGGACTAAGATCGATCACCCCGTGATGGAATATGAGAGAACTCATGCGGTAAGCGGGCCGGTAGAGCGATCGGAATGAGCGGGTAGCCATCGTGCGTTCAAGGATCTAATCTGAAAATCCACGTTTTGGTGGTTCGATTCCGTCCCTGCTGGGCTCTTCCTCGGCGCTGCGCGTCCGACTAACCGGCTGCATCATTTTGTTGGCCACATACTCGCCAACCTGCCGCCCAAGGCCCGTGCCGACACGGGTTGAGAAGCGGTAGTGAAAACCCGCCCAGATTCGCGCGTTCGCGACTTCGGTCGTGAAGTCATCGAGGTTCGACCAATGATGTGTCACGCCCGGTGCGGTCGGGCTTTCGAGTGAGAGCTCCGGCATCGGCCGGCCCAGCGACTCCAGGACCACTCGCGCTGCGCCGCTCAGAATGCAGTGGGCGCAGGGGTACTCCGGATGCATAGGTGTGTTATCAATGGGTTGCCAGGTCGCATCGCCCACAGTGTCCGGATTATCATCGAGATCGGCGTTGCGGATCGCGGTCACCGGCCGCCAGAATTCGTAATGATACTTCGCGTCGAACACGGCGATGTAGGCGTCCGTCAGGGTGACCGCGAACAGCGCCATGAAGCGCGCGCTGTCGATGAGATTGAGATGCCGCTCGAGGACCAGCTGTCGCGCCAGCGGGTGATAGGACTGCGGGCCCGTCATCAGCCAGAAGCGCGCGGTTTCGGTCTGCTGCGCGCTGCGCTTGTTGCTCGTTTTGCCGCCCAGCTCCTTGATCTCGTTGTAATCCGCCGCCCATTCACGACTCTTCAGCGAAGGCGGCGGACCGGGGCGAAACTGCGACGGTGAGGCGAGGGCGAACGGCCGCATGGTTGGCCAGGTCGAGCACACCATGACCGGGGTAGGGACATACTGCCCCGGCTTGGTCTTGGGACGGTAGGAATCGACTGCGGTCGCACCGTCGTTGGCGCGCGCCGCTAGGATCTTGAGCGCAACGGCCTCCCCGAGCCGCGCGCCGTTAGCGAGCGCTTCCGGGGGGGCGTTGAGGTGCGCGAGATACTCCGCCAGCGCGGCCTTGAAGCCAGCGGCGGTCTCCGGATGGAGACCCGCGAGCGCGGTCGCCGCGGCACTGGCCGCCGCCGCATCGGCGGAGGTTGGTTCCGTGGTCGGCAACTGCTCGAGATATGGCTGAAAACGTCGCTCGATGGAGTTAACCGCATCGAACATGGCGAGATCGACGATGGCGACCTCCCGTTCGCCAAGAGCGGCTGCAGAGGCCGCTGCTGTCGCCTTGGTGTCCCAATCGGTGACGGTGTCGGCTCGGCAACTCCCGGTGTGGGCCATCATCGACACCAGCCCACACGCGACCGCAGATAAGAGCCTGTTCACGGTGACCACCTCCCTCGGTTGAAACGCCATTGCACGCAGCGTACCGACCCCTGCAGCTGGTAGTCCTTGGGGACTCCTGCTATTTTTCTGATGAAGTTCTCAGGACCTCATGCGATGTTGTCCGATCAATACCAGTTCGGAGCGTACCGCCTCGACGCGCAGAGCGGGATGCTCTTTCGAGACGGTGACCATGTGGCCCTGCCCCCCAAGGTGGCCGAGCTCCTGGTCGCCCTTGTACAAGCCGCGGGCAGGGTGCTCACCAGAGACGATTTGGTGCAGCGTCTGTGGCCCGACACGGTCGTTGAGGAGGGAAGCCTCACCTCCCACATTTCCCTGCTGCGCAAGGCTCTTGGAGAGGGTCCGAAGGCGCAGGACTTCATCGAGACCTTACCGAAACGCGGCTACCGGTTCGTGGCGTCGGTGAAGCGGCTTGCATCCCCGGCACACGACAGCGGCGTCGAAAGGACCATGCTGGTGGTCCTGCCGTTCGAGAACTTCACCGCGGGCGAGAGATACGATTACTTCAGCGACGGGCTGACCGAGGAGATGATCACCGAGCTGGCCCGTCTGAGCCCGGAGCGCCTCGGGGTAATCGCCCGGACCTCGGCGATGCAGTTCAAGTCGACTACGAAAACCATCGCGCAGATCGGTAGCGAGCTGGGTGTGTCTCATATCCTGGAAGGTTCCGTGCGCCGGGTAGGGGAGCGGGTGCGCATCACGGCCCAGCTCATTCGGGTCAGCGATGAATCGCATCTGTGGGCTCAGAGTTACGAGCGAGGCCTTCACGATGTGCTCGAGGTTCAGGCCGAAGTGGCCCGGGCGGTCGCGCGGGAAATCCAACTCAAGTTGACACCGCATGAGCAGCGGCGCTTGGACCCAGACAAGACGCGGTCAATCAATTCGCAGGCGTACGAGTTGTATCTTCGGGGTCGCCATTTCTGGTACAGGCGCACGGAAGAGGGCATACGCAAGAGCATTGCGTGCTTCGAAGAAGCACTGCAGTACGATCCAAGTTTCGCGGCTGCCTACGACGGGATCTCCGATGCCCATACCATGCTCGCCTGCCGAGGCATGACTCCCGCCCTGGAGTCATTCCACAAAGCCAAGGCTGCGGCCAGACAAGCGGTGCGGTTACAACCAGAGCTCGGGGAAGGATATGCGTCGCTCGCCCACGTGCGCTTGCACGACTGGGATTGGGTGGCCTTAGAGGGTGATTTCCGGCAAGCAGTGGAGCTCGACCCCGGATATGCCATCGCACACTACTGGTACGCGGAATACCTCATGGCGATGGGCAGGACTCAGGAAGCGGTCGGTAGAGTGGAACACGGCTGGGAGTTGGATCCGCTTAACTCTGTACTCAACGCCTCGGTTGGCATGATTCGCTATTTGGCCCACGACTACGATGGGGCGCTGGTAGTCCTGCGGAGAGGGCTCGAAATCGACCCTACCCACTACGTGTCATATCTGCGCACGGGGCTCGTGTGCCTCCAGAAGAACTTGCTCAACGAAGCGATCGATGCGATGCGGCAGGCGGTGACGCATTCCGGGGGCAGCACAGAGGCTCTGGCGGGGCTGGCGCAGGCGCACGCTGTCATGGGAGACAAGCTCGCGATGGAGAGGATCGTAAAGGAACTCGGCGAAAGGGATGACCGCTATGTCTCGCCGTACAATATCGCAAGAGTCTATGGTGCGATCGACGACAAGCAGCGAGCGCTCGAATGGCTGGAGAGAGCCTATCGGGAGCACAACCCGGATCTCATCGAGCTGACTCGCGAGCCCTCCTTCGCGGGCCTGCGTTCCGACGCGAAATTCCGCGAGTTGGTGCAGCGAATTGGTTGGCGCAGCGGGGCTGCTGACTGACACGAAGATCACTCCGCAGCCCGCGCATGGATCCAAATGTCGAGGTATTCGACGACCTACGTTACATTTGTAACTTACTACCAGCACGGTGTAACCCGCTTGTAGCCGCGTACCCAAACACTGATACCCATCGTGAAACGCTTCGAAGCAATCGATGCCAAGTCGCGTGCCCTGACGCCTGCAGCCACGGCCGCGCGGCTGGCGATGATTGGTGTCGTGATGTTGATCGTGGCCGTCGCATTCGCGGGGGTCGGCGGATGGCTCTCGCCGCATCGTCTGACGCAAGACCGGATGATGCAGGCTTTCCAGGAACTCAGCGGCGCGCATCCGGGCTTTCGCCACAACCACGCCAAAGGGCTGTGTGTTTCTGGATGGTTTGATAGCAGCGGCGCGGCGGCTTCGCTGTCGAAGGCCGAGGTCCTGCAAGCCGGTGGACGCGCTCAGGTCATCGGCCGTTTCGCTCTGGCCGGTGGGATGCCCGCGCAGGCGGATACGCCCGCGCAGGTTCGTAGCATGGCGTTGCGCTTTCTACCGCCCGGCGGCAGCGAGTGGCGTACGGGTATGAACAATATCCCGGTGTTTCCAGTGAATTCGGCTGAAGGGTTCTACGATCAACTCCTCGCCGCCAGACCCGATCCGACGACGCGCAAGCCCGATCCGGCCGCGATGCAGGCTTTTCTGGCACATCACCCGGAAACGGTTCGCGCCACGGCGCTCATCAAGGCGCGCACCATTTCCTCCGGCTTCGCAGACAGCACGTTCAACAGTCTCAACGCGTTCCGTTTCGTGAACGCTGCGGGGGTGTCGACCCCGGTGCGATGGTCAATGGAGCCGTTGCAGCAGGTCGTGGCGGAAGCGCCGGCACAGGTGGCGCACGCCGACAAGAACTACTTGTTCGATGATCTGATCGCGCAACTCGGACAACACCCATTGAAATGGCGTCTGGTGGCCACTATCGGGCAGCTGGGTGATCCGACGAGCGACGCAACGCGACCGTGGCCCATGGAGCGGCAACGTGTCGATGCGGGCACACTGACGCTCGATGCAGCGTCCAGCGAGGATGGTCCAGGAGCCTGCACCGACATCAACTACGATCCGCTGGTGTTACCCCCGGGTATCGAAGCTTCCGACGATCCGCTCCTGAGCGCCCGCTCGGCGGCTTACTCACGCTCGTTCACCTTGCGCGCCGAAGAGAAAGCCAAGAAGGCACCGAGTGCGGTGACGGCGCAGGAAGTGCGCGCCGGAGGCAGGCCATGAGCGAACAGCAGGCGCGCCTCATCGACAGGCAGGCACGCTTCCCGGCGATCTCCCGGTTTCTGCACTGGTTGATGGCCTCAATGGTCCTGGCGATGTTGCTCATCGGCATCGGTATGGTGGCGACGGAATCCAGTCGTTACGATGTGCTCGTCTCGATCCACAAGCCGCTGGGCATCGCGGTCCTCGTTCTAGTGATCATCCGCCTAGTCAATCGGCGGTTGAATCCTCCTCCGCCGCTGCCGGCAAGCCTTCCGCGCTGGCAGCGTATGGCCGCCGAGGGTTCACACCACCTGTTGTATGTGCTCATGCTCAGCATGCCTCTGATCGGTTGGGGCATGCTTTCAGCGGAACCCTATCCGGTCATGCTTACCGACGCCCTGCGTTTGCCGCCGATCCTGCCGCAGAACGCGACGCTGTATGCATGCCTGAGACAGCTGCATACCATTCTGGCTTATCTGTTCTTTTTCACCTTCCTCGCTCATTTTGGCGCCGCACTCTTTCATGGCCTCGTGCGCCGCGACGGCGTGTTCGAAAGCATGGCGTCGTTCGGTGGGAACTCGCCGAGGCAGCCGTAGCGGCAGGAGCCTCCTCCATAGCTCGAGCGATTTAACGGACTCGCGTCATCTCAATGAGATATTCCTCGACGCCCTTTAGGGTTTTCGATTTTGCCTTCATGATTCTCTCAAGCCATACGCCATCTGCCGCAAGTCTTACGGCACGAAGTTCGATTCTCGAATCTGTTTTCGAATGTCTCTTTAGGCGTTCGCTCAGCCAATCATCCCAGACCGATCCGACCTGATCCTTGGCGGCCATCAGACTCAAAAGCGCTCCCCAAATTTTCCGTTCAGCGGCACCTTCGGAAAATGCGGCCCTAATATATGCACGAGTGAAGCAACCGTCGGAATTCTCTTCCTGCGCCATCAGTCGGTCAAACTGCTTGTCCAATCGCATCAATAGCATCTGCATCAGTTCAGTCACCAACGTCTCTTTGCTGTCGAAGTGATGAAAGAAGGCCCCCTTGGTAACGTTCGCCGATTCGCTCACGTTGTTGACGGTGACATCCGCTATACCCTTGGTGGCAGCGAGTTCGAAGGCGGCATTTAGAAGGGATTCTCTAACGAAGAGGGGGTCCTTCTTTTTCATGTACGCGTTTTTTACTTTAATCGGCTTCATTGTCGAAAGTTTCCTCAACGACTCAAAAGTGTATTCCATTGCAAGAGCCGGCGACACAAACAAAAATAATTGCTTTAGAAGATACCGAGTGGTATCTTTCGTAAGAAGCTCTTAAAAACGAACCGCAATGCTTTGTATCAGTGTTGCTTCGTTCCATTCGGGACTCAACAGTCTCAGTGAAATCTTCGTCTCTTCAGACTGCGAAGATCTCGAGGTGGCAGGGCAATTTTGCAGAACAACTTGTGAGGTAAATTATGAGCGGTTTAGGATTGAGCGAAATGAAGACTGTCGTTGACTCAGAATTAGCAGTGGGTCACCTTGTTTTCAAGGTGACTGACCTTGAGAGTAGTTGCGAATTCTACTCGAATCTCGGCATTCCTCCATTTGCCATTGAGGAAGGGGTCGCAATTATTGAACTACGTGGAGGCACTCATCTTATATTGTTGGAGGTTGATCAGCCGGCCGGAGAAGGCGTAGCGGAAAGTTTGACAGGACAATTCCACGAGCGATTGTCTGAGCAATTTGACCTCATGATTAAAGGGAAGGGCCTGAATGAATTAAAAAAATATCGATCGGAGCTCATCGGTCGGGGAATCGCAGCGGGAGAGATCCCTGATGAAACGTTTTTTGGACATCATCTTTTTTGCCTGAAGGACCCCGATGGGAACGGTATAACGATTTATACCAGCCACGCAATTCAGTGATCAGAAAGCCTAATCGCTTCGCATAAAGCTTAGGTGGACCGCTCACATGCAATGGGAGCCCTGGGGGAAAAGAAGCTCGTCCAGTTGCGCGAACGTCTCGGGCATCCCACCCTCCATCCCGGCAATGGCGCCGTTGAGAGCTTCCTTCGAGGGATAATGTTCGTGCATGACCAGCAGTGTCTTGCCACCTTTTTCCTCGAAGGTCACCGTGGTGACGGCCCCGTCGTCACTTTCGTCATTGGTCCAGGCGAGGCGCGAGTGTGGTGTTACTTCGATGTACCGACCGAAGAACGCCATCGGCTTTGAGGCCTCGTGGCCGAACTCGAAACGGTACCGGCCCCCGACACGAACATCCGCCTCGCAGGAAAGCAGGGACACGCCTGTCGACTTCGGTGCCCACCACCGCTTGAGCAGCTCGGGCTTGGTCCACGCCTCGAACACGATGCGCGCCGGGCCGTTGAAAGTTCGCGAGACGACTAGCTCACGCTCGGACGTCCGTTCCACCGTCGTGCGGTTTTTCACGGGGGTAGGGTCACTCTCTCTTCTTGCGTCCATACCATTTCTCCTTCCGATTCAGTTCCTTAACAGCCTTGTCCAGCTCATCGAAGCGTGCGTCCCGGAGCTGGCGGTACCTCTCGATCTCCAACCATTAACTAGGTGACGAAAACGTCGGAGTCGACGCGAGTGTCGCCGCATGAGTCGATCACTGAGTGCACTCAACGGATTACTCGGTCATTTTGAATCCGCGCTCCAGCGCCGAGAATTCGCTTTTCATCCTGTTCACCGGCTGGCTGCCCTCAGCATTGAGTGTCATCGTGTAGCCGGTGTTGATCCTACCCGAGGCAACGTCTTTCATGTTCATCAGGGCGTTGATCTCAGAACGGCCGGCGTAGAGGAACGGGACCCCTTCCCAAGGATGCGTGCCCATGATCATCGTCCGCCAAGACTGCGCGACTTCCTCCGGCAGGGCGGGCGACGGCCTGGTTCGCCGAACAAGCCCGATCCATTTCTGCTTCTGTTCACTGTCCGCAAGGTACACGCCGCCGAGATCCCATATCGTTCTGACTCCGTCACGAATGTAACTGTATTTCAGCATCATCACGCTGTCGGCACTGATCTTGAGAACCGCTATGGGAATTAGCATTTCAAATCGCGAAGACCGTATTCCCAGTCCGCGGCTGTAGTCGAACTGTATTTTTACGTTCGACAATGTCGCCGGCACGGCGAGCGGATTGGTGAGAAATGTCTGCCACTGCGCCAGGGTGCCGGTATAAGAGACATAGACAAAGCCGCAGACCGCTTCCATTTCCTTGGCTACGGTCTCACGCAGGGCGGTAGGCCCTTGCGACATCATCATCACCATCCCATCGGGGGTGGGTAACGCGACTGTGATGATGACGGTGTCGTTAAACGGCACGAACCAGGAGCGAATCTGCCACTTCCGCAGGTAGTCGTCCACGAACCACGACTCCTCGCTGGCGTTGCCCATTGACGTTACGCGCACAGAATCGGTTCCCACCGGCCGCGATACCGGATAGCCCTTGAGCAGCAGATCCATGAACAGCTTCGAGTCGGCGATCAGATCGGTGCCGCTGATGTCGTCCGGAGCCTTGAGCTTCATGAAGAAGACGTTGTTGGTGGCACCTTGCAGCAAATAGCCATTCTTGTCCAACTGTACTTTGCGTGGAGCGTCGCCGACGAGCCCCCACGTTCCGCCGTCGGACTGACTGATTAGTTTGGGGAATGCCTCTGCGTACACCGTGGTCAGCAGCTGTTCCGAGTTGCCCGATGGGAACATCGCTTCCGCATGATTTTTCATGAAGTCGGCATGGGCTTTGGTCAACCAATTGGCAATAACCTGACGCGAGGATGGGTAGAATTCGTCGAGCGGCTTCGGCAGCGCCAGTTTTTCGTTGAAGCTTACCGGGTCGGTGGTCTTCATCACCACAGTGCGATAACTTGAACGCGCCTCGAAGACGGCATTTTCTTCGTCACCGTCGAGCACTTGGTTGATGGCGAGAGCGAAATTCAAGTTCTCGTTGGGCGACTTGCGCAGTACGACACCGACCACTTTCCCATTGCGGTCGATCAACGGTCCGCCGCTGTTGCCCGGCGAAGCCGCCGCTGAAAACCGGAGCCACTGCCACCGCCCATCACGTTCTTCGGGTGTGTCCGACGTGTACAAACCATCACGGACCACGACGCCATCTCCAAAGGCGTTGCCGACGGCAAACACCGGTGTGTTCAGCGGCGGCCGTGATCGAGTCAGCAACGGTACGATGGCGGGAGCGCCTAGCACGCTGAACACGACGTAGTCTTCGCCGTTCGAATATTTGATGATTTTATCGACCGGGTAGATCGTGCCGGCTGCATTGCGCAGTGCGAGGGGACCGTACTGGCTGCCGTTGCCGGCAATGATCACGTGGGCGGCGGAGACGAATCGATTCGAACCTATCGCGAACGCCGTGCCGATCGACTGGAACTTGTCCATGCGCTCGCGGTACGGAATAAGTTCAAGCGGCAGAGGCTTCTCGTAGGTCAACGGGTCCGTTATGGGTTTGGCCAGCACGACTTCAAAGGTCGCGTTGCTCAGCTTCTCCTGCACGCCGGGGGCAAGCGTGGCGGCGGCGGCCGTGGCGCACCCGAGGCTCGCCGCCAAGCCGTGCAGCGCCAGGCCGCTCGTGATCACCGAGCGCACGCGCATCCATGTGCTTTTGTTCATTGAACCTCTCAGCTCGATGGCGCAAAGCGATCCTATCGGAAACTCGAACATCAAAACCAGATGGTCTCTCACTGCGGTGCTGCATGCAATGGATCTCTTCTCGAACGCGGCCCATCGCACCTCGAATCGTGCGGGCGGCTCCTCCTCAGTCGCGCGCACGGATCGCGAGGCTCTGCGTGGCCCTGCCGATGAGACCCTGAACGTCGTAGAGCACCGATTCAGCGAGGCCACAGCCATTCGGGCCGAGACAGGTTCGCGCATCGAGACAAATCCATTCGCCCACAGGCTTGCGAAACAGATTAACGGTGAGGTCCAAATTGACAAAACTGTAGCGGCCAAAATCAAGAATTGCGCTGATACCATTGCCTGAATCAGCGGCGACCGCAACGCGCTGATACGCGCTGGGTTCCTCGCTGTCCAGTAATGGGTGGCGCATGCGGAACCAGATCGCACAAGGGCCCCTGAATATGAGGCCACGCGCGGCCCGCGTCTCGACGAGATCGGCATACCCCACATGCTTGCCAGCGAACGGAAAGAGGGCGGCCGGCGAATCGTCTGGCTCTTGCGGCGCGCGCGGTAGGGGATGGCCGGGCAGACCCTCGGGCAGCTGTACGTCGTTCTCACGCTGGGCCAGTGCCGTGACGTGCGCCACCTCTTTGTCATCCACGATGAGCCGGGCAGAAAAATGGCCCGTATTGCGCCCCACGTAGTGGGTGACCACCTCGACGCTGAGGTCGCGGATCGGCACCGGGCGCAGCAAGTTGGCCGTGAGCCGCGAGAGAGAGTCCAGCCCGACGTTGAGCGCTGCGTGTTCGATGGCTCGGCACATCAGCGCGATCGGGGGACCGGCGTGCTGGTGGTCGGGGTGCCACGGGCCGCGCGTCAATGAGCTTGGACGATAACAGGCACCCTCCAAAGCCAGGTAAGCACTGCTGGGGATGGATTCCATAACTTTATTCATCAGTGGCCCCGGCCAAGATGCCAAATCATACATCGATGAATACGTCCTTCGATAAAGGAGGGCGATCCGCCTCTGGCGGACCACTCAACTGCGTCGTATCGCCGGACTTCCTCTTTCCCTGGTCTTAGATCCCCCGTTAGAATGCGCCACGACGAAATCGCCGGCAACTCACCGTAGCTGCCGGCACGCGAGGACTCCGCTGATTCCATTGCCGAAGGGAGCGATAAACACCCGCATGACGTGGACCAAGAGCCAACGCAATGTGGTAGTTGCGGCGTACCTGGGGTGGACGCTAGATGCGTTCGACTTCTTCCTGATGGTATTCATGTTCAAGGACATCGCGGCGGAGCTGCATTCCAGTATGCAGGTCGTCTCGACGGCGGTCCTCCTGACCTTGGGCATGCGACCGGTAGGTGCCTTTCTGTTTGGTCGCCTCGCCGACCGATTCGGTCGCAAACCCACCCTCACCTGGAACATTCTTGCCTATTCCGTTCTCGAGTTGGTGTCGGGATTCTCGCCAAATATGACCACACTCCTGGCCGTGCGTGCCTTGTTTGGTGTCGCGATGGGCGGGGAGTGGGGTGTCGGCTCCGCCTTGACGATGGAGACCATTCCCGCCTCTGCACGCGGCTTCGTGTCGGGGTTGTTGCAGTCCGGCTATCCCTCAGGCTACTTCCTCGCATCACTCGCCGTGTATTCATTCTATGACCGACTGGGATG
>Ga0210393_10001458_pt1 | contig 19768 bp, 17 predicted proteins | sample IncBWC27OmetaG_FD_160068 | JGI IMG/M metagenome (GOLD analysis project Ga0210393, IMG submission 160068) | Forest soil microbial communities from Barre Woods Harvard Forest LTER site, Petersham, Massachusetts, United States - Inc-BW-C-27-O ... | reverse complement strand
GAATTCCTTGGGCTCGTCGAGCCCGAAGGCCCGTCGAAACAGTCTTCCATCGCGGGCCCCCAGCACGGCATCGACTTCGGCCGGTGTCCAAACGTAGTAGACCCCTTCGACGCCGTCGGTTTGCGCATCAAGGGACGAGATGAAGCCGCCGGCAGGGTCCGCCATTTCGCGAAGCACAAATCCGAAGGCCTGCTCAGCGACGCGGCGGTATTCGCGTTTTCCGGTCCGGTGGTAGACATCGGCAAACAATTCGGCCAGTTGGGCCTGGTCGTAGAGCATCTTCTCGAAGTGGGGGACGTGCCAGCGACGGTCGGTGCTGTAACGGTGGAACCCGCCCGCCAGCTGATCGACGATGCCTCCCGCGGCGATGTGGTCGAGCGTATTCGTCACAACCGCGTCGGCTTGCTGATTGTTCGACTGGGTATTGTTCGATTGGCGGGCCGCGAACTCCAACAAGCCGAGCTTTGCGGGTTCGGGAAACTTGGTAGCGTTCGGCTCGTGCGAATCGAAATCGATTCCTCCGAATTCCGGATCGCGCGACTCGATCAAAGACTTGACCGTCGCCGTCACCAGCTCTCGATTGAGTTTGACGGGTGCCGGATTGAAACCCGCGCGAGTCAACCGCCGCACTTCGTCACAGATCAAGTCGGCGCTTTTGAGGACGCCCGCGTGGTCGCTCTGCCACGCGTTGCTCACCCGGGACAGGACAGTGGTGAATCCCATCTGGCTCGCGCGGTCTTGAGGAGGGAAATAGGTCCCGCCCGCGAACGGCTTGCCGTCGGGAGTAAGAAACATCGACAGGGGCCAGCCGCCGGAATCTCCCGAGCCGGCGGCCTGCGCATAAACCAAGTAGGCCGTCATGTAGATGTCGTCGACGTCGGGGCGCTCCTCGCGATCGACTTTGACGTTGATGAAATTGGCATTCATGATGCGCGCGATGTCTTCGTTCTCGAAGACCAATCGCTCCATCACGTGACACCAATGACAACTGCTGTAGCCAATCGAGAGGAAGATCGGTTTGCCTTCCTTCCGGGCCTTCTCGAAGACCTCGGGCGACCAGGCGTACCAATCGACGGGATTATGCGCGTGCAGCAGCAGGTAAGGACTGGTCTCGCGGGCCAGCCGATTCGCGCGGCGCGCTGCGGCGGGATGCTTGACCTCCGCTTTTGAAGCTGCGGTCGGCGGCGCTGCGCCAGGGTCGGCTGGGCAACTGCTGGGCAGACAAAGAAATCCGATTCCGAGCAAGACCAACGTATGGCTAGAAGTCAGCCCACAAGATGGCCGAAACCGATCCAGAAATGTCACCGATCGCATGCGTTCCTTCTCCCGATTCGTCGCGCGGCGGCCGAGGAGGGACGCGATTTCCAGCCCGCTCCCCCCGGGGTCGAGTCGTGCAGAATTGTAGCAGGAGGAGGCGCAGTGTCCCTAGACCGACTGCCGCCGTTAACAGGCGTCTGAGCCCGGCAACTCGAACGAGCCGGACGAGGGTCAGGCGGGGACGGGCGTCTTTTGTAGAATCTGGCGAATCACCGCGCGCGACCGGTCGCGCTGGCCTTCGCGCACCAGTCCACGGCAGACAATGCGATGTGCCAGCACGGGAACGGCCAAACGTTTGACGTCGTCGGGAATCACGAAGTTTCGCGACTCGAGGAACGCCAGGCACTGCACGGCGCGGAATAAGACGATGGCGCCCCGCGTACTGACTCCCAGGTCCAGTTCCTCGTGCGTCCGAGTGGCGGCCACGATGTCGAGCATGTACGAGTTGATCGAGGGATGCACCTTCACCTCGCGGGCGACGGCCTGCACCCGCTTCAACTGGTCGGCGTTGAGGACCGGCTGGAGACGGTCGACGATTTCGCCGGCTCGATGCGCCTCCAGGATTTGCATCTCGTGCGCCCGGTCGGGATATCCGATGTCGGTGCAGATGCAGAAGCGGTCGAGTTGATTTTCGGGCAGCGGATACGTGCCTTCGTACTCGTGTGGATTTTGCGTGGCCAGCACGAAGAAGGGGGGTTCCAGCGGATAGGTCCGGCCTTCGACCGAGACCTGCCCTTCGTTCATCGCCTCGAGCAGGGCGCTTTGCGTCCGGGGCGTCGTCCGGTTGATTTCATCCGCCAGCAGAATGTTGGTGAAGATCGGCCCGCGACGGAACTCGAAATCGCCCAGGTTGGGCAAGTAGACGCTCGAACCCAGGATGTCGCTGGGCAGCATGTCGGGCGTGAACTGCAACCGTGTGAACTTGCAGTCGAGACTCTTCGAGATCGCCTTAGCGAGCAACGTCTTGCCGACGCCCGGCGCATCCTCAATCAAGAGGTGCCCTTCGGCTAACAGGGCGACGACGGCCAGGCGAATTGGCTCCGGCTTCCCCAAAAGAACGCCGGCAATGCTTCGCTCGAGTGCTTGGACCAGACTGTTTTCGTCGGACACGCCTGCCTCCCAGATGTGTTTTCGAAGCACCCCGCGAACCGGGGGGGCGGCCGGAATTCGTACCGGATGCGAACGGCCCGCGCCTGGCCGGCAGACACCCACCTGCTGAAAAGCAGCCACTATAAACAAGCGAAGGCGAACGCGTCAGTCAACGGCCAAGCCTTGTCCATGGGGCCGCCCGCCAGCTCGTTGACGTTTGGGGGGATTCGCCCTGCCCGTTCGACTTGAACGAAGTCAGCAAGACGTGGGGCGGCAAGGTCTTCCGGCTTGGCAAGATGTAGGGGTGCCGGTTTCACCTCCGTTTAGCCTCGCGACCGTGATTAAACGGCAATTGATGGTTTGGAGGGATTCGCCAGGACGAAGAACAATTGTCTGCGAAAACGCGCGGCCTGAATCCGCGTCCCTTGAGTCCTGGTGGTTGAACCCGCCGTCACGGACCAGTGCTCCCTAAAAGCGAGGCGCCAAGGATGGCACCCGTCGGCCCGCTGCTGCGTCTGTGGAAACCAAGGCCGACCGAAAGCGTCAGTGCGCGGCGGTCGGCGAGTGCGGCTCTGACGACGATTGCGCTCGTTCTTGCCCTCTTCGTGGCGACCCCGCTTCCCGCGGACGAATTCCCGGGGTCGCTTTTGGGTGACTCCCGGTCGCCAATCGCCACTGCACCCGCTGTTGTCGACGTGCAGTCGCGGCCGTCTTGGTGGGGGATTCCGAACTTGGCGCCACGATTCGTCGCCATCGACGAAAGCCCACCGACCTCTGGCTTCTCCACTCCCAGCTGGCTGAATCCCGCCGCTGCGAGCAGCAGTTCGAGTTGGTGGACGGCATTGAGCCGCTGGGAAGCGCGACTGTGGCACCCCGAACGGCCGACCATCACTCTGACTTCGGCAGAAACGTCCTCGATTGGCTTCGACGAGGAAGCGCCCCCCCTGCCGCAGGATGGGATTACAGTGCTCGCGCCCAATCAGTCCGACATGACTCCCGCTCAGGCTGGTTCCGACTTTCAACCAATCGATATTTGCGCCCCGCCGATCCGCTTCACCGACGATGCCTGGGCCTTCTTGCCGCGACTCGGCCGTGACGCCTGGGGACTCGTGAACTGGGACAACGCGATTATTCTCGGCGTGGCGCTCGGTGGGTCGCTGGCACTGCGCGGCGAGGTCGACCAGGACGTTCGTAACTGGACGAACCAGCACCCCGACCGCTGGGGCGAGGGATCGAAGATCATCGGCGACTTAGGAGTGGCCCAGTATCAAGTCCCCGTGATCCTGGGCGCGTACGCCTTCACCGTCTGGGAGCAGGATCAATACGGGCATGACATGATGGGCTCGCTGATCAGCGCGTACAGCCTGTTCGGCGTGAGCACCCTCGCGATCAAGGTGGTCGCCGACACGAAACGTCCGAGCGATCAATGGAACGGGGGTAATTACGGCTTCCCCTCCTGGCACGACGGCAGCATGTTTTGCATGGCCGCCGTCATCGACGAATACGAGGGACACTGGGTCGGTGTGCCTCTGTATATCCTGTCGGGTCTGATCGGATTTAGCCGCATTGACACCCGCGATCACGACCTCTCCGACGTCGTGTTCGGCGGAGTGCTGGGCTACGTGATCGGGAAATCGGTGGCCGGTCGCGCTTTGTACGGCGATTCGCGGGCGGTGCACATTGTGCCCTATTTTCGCGACGGTTCCGCCGGCCTGATGTTCGACACCAGCTTTTAGGTGTCGCGCGACTTCGGTCGATCGGGCCATCTCGTCGACGGCCACCGCTCATTTTGTGGCTGATTTGCCCACGCTCCACGAGCGGCCTTTGCGCTCGTTTCGTACAATTCCCCGGCGATTGCTGCGATCGGCGGGGCGAGACGTGCAATCGCTCCTTGAGTTGATAAATTGGAGCTTGGGTATTTGGGGCCGGGGTGAGAGAGCCGCATGCCAGTCAAAGTTCGCTGTGCGTCGTGCGAACGCGTCGTCAACGCGCCCGATCGCGCGCGGGGTAAAGCCGTCAAGTGTCCGCAGTGCGGCAAGCCGATCCGCGTTCCAGCCGAGAAAGCCGCGCCAGTCGCCAAGAAAGCGGCCGCCCCTCCTCCCAGCGGCAGCATGGTGATCGCAAACCTCGACCTCGATCGACTCGAGGACGCGCAAACTCGCATTTGCCCGAAGTGCAGCGCAGAGGTCGGGGCGGAAGACGTCGAATGCCCCGAGTGCGGTGTCACCCTGGCCACCGGCCTTCTGAGCGCGAAACAGCAGACCGAGCGCAGCCGTAAGGGCCCCGATCCTAAGAAGTACTACACGGACTTCTTCAGCGACAGTTTCGAGTTCTGGAAAAAGAACAAGCGACTGTCGATCAGACTCAGCCTGAACTCGGCGATCTTCACCGCCCTGGCGATGTTCAGCGTCTTCATGTCGTTGTGGTCCGCCAAACCGCTGGTTCGCATTTTCTGGTGGTTCATCATGACGATCACCATCTTTATGCCGCCGGGGCTGGCGTGGAACCTGCACACGGTCATCATCGACGCCACGCTGCGAAAAAAGAAGAAAATCCAAAAGTACCACTTCGACAAGCTGCTCGGCACGGCGCTCGGCTTCAAATTTCTACTGTGGTTTCTCGATGTCGCTGCGCCGCTGCACATTTTGGCCGTGGTTTGTCTGATCTTGCGATTTCCCCTGGTCGCGCTCGGATTGGAAATCGCTGCCGTCGTTTTCGCCGCGCTGCTGTTTCCCCTGGCAATGTCGCATATGTCGATGCCGATCACCCTCCATGGGTGGTTGGTCAACAAGATGTCGGGGGCCTTCTTTCGCACGTTTCCGGCGCTGGCGTATTGGGCCTTCTTCCTCTTGCTGATGATGATTGTGCCGATCGGCCTCATCGCCGGCGGGGCCATCATGTCGGGCGACGGCCTGATCGAACTCGTCGACGCTTCGAACAACAACTCGATTCTGCACACCAAGCTGGATGAACTCGAAAACCTGCCTAAGAATGCGATCCCCCCTCCCGAACTGCAGGAATGGCACGGGAAAAAACCGATCGATCTCAACTGGAATCCGTTTTGGATTCCGGCCGGCCTGATGGTGGGCGCTGCGGGCTTCTTCGGAGCGACCGCTGTCCTACTGATGCGCGCCAACGGCCTGTATGCCCGCTATTTCCTCGACTACCTCGATCTCGAAACGATGGAGCCCGAGGTCAAGTACGTGGCAAAGGTCGCCCGTCTCGAAGACCTGGAGGGGCCAAAGCAACTGGGTTGGAAAACGGTTTTCGCCTCGATCGGATTGGCCGCTGTCTTTGGTTTCGCGCTCGGAGGTGCCGGTGCCTCGGTCATGGGCAAGAGCTTTGTACTCGGAATTGGCACTGGGCTCTTGGTCGCTGGAATCGGACTGGGTTTGGTTGGCCACTTCTGGCTGTTGATCGAGGCCTTCAAGGACAGCATGGCTTGGTTCGGCGCGATCTTGATTAGCACGAACTTCGGCTGGTCAGCCTTTATCTTTATTGGACCTTTGGGATTTGCGCTGACGCCGATCCTGTCCATCATCTACGGCGCGATCAATTGGTCGAACGCAAAATTCCCGCTGGTGGTCGGGCTGATCGGGAATTTCGTGTTCGCTCCGATCGGGCTCGCGATCATTATCTACGCGATCGGACCGGAGTTCTTGGGCTTCGGTGGCGAAGTCGCGGAATAAGAAACGCACCGACTCGCGTCGCTGAGCTGCGACCCACCTCAACGGTCGGGGGAGTCGACAATAGGGAGCCCGGCGGCGGGTACAGGCGGAATCTCGAGCCGGCAGCATCCCAGATCGATGTGCTGCGTGCCGCTGGGTCCCTTGGCGGGTTCTAACACGCCTTCCCGCAGACGGTAGACCTTGAACCGTCCCTTCTTTTCCCGCTCTAGCAAGCCGACCGCATGCAGGATGCCGAGGTGATGTGAGACGGTGACCACCTCGATTTCCAAACACTCTGACAGCTCGCTGACACATCGGGGGGCCGACCGCAGCGCGTCGATGATCCGCAATCGAACGGGGTCGGCAAGAGCCCGCAGCATTTCGGCGCAATGATTCGATTCCAGAGAATCTTGCGGCACGGGTTCCCCATGTGGAAGAGAGGATGGCTGCTGGGAGCGGGCCGGAGGCAAATTATAGATCTCCAACAAAATCGATTCAAATCGACCCGCGGCGTGGTTCGGACTTCAATCGCACAAACGAGTCCTCGAACGATCCGGAACAAAGACGGTCCCACGCAGAGGGAGAAATCCAAACGCGATCACCGCGACGAAAGACTCGACCCGCATCGTCGATCAGTTCGCGAAACGGGCCCTTGTACATCACGACAATCGATTCTTCCTCCGCCTGCGGCGATTTGACGGCTTGGATGATCGTTTCACGCAGCTCCACGCCGCGCAGTGTGAATGAGGGAGCACTGCCGAACTTCAGCAGCCGCACGTCGCAGAAACCGGCTCGTTCGACCGCGGCCAGGAGTTCCACGTCGATGGGCACTTCCTCAACCACTGCGGCTGGACCGGGCAACGGCAAGCTATTGGCAGGCAGCGGCGCGTTGGACGTCAGGTGATGGAGAACGATCCGGCCGCCCGGCTTGAGGGCGCGCAGACAATCGACCAGCATGGCATCGCGGATCGCGGGGTCGCACGGAACATTGAATGTCCCGCGCAGGCGAATCTCGTTCAGCGTCTGGTCTCCAAAAGGGAGCGGCCGCGGAAACGGGCAACCCAGCCGATGTTCCCATTCGGTCGCGGCAGGCGCTGCGCCTACAGGTTGGGGCGATTTCGCGGGAGTCGGATGAGACTCCGTCCGCAATTGTCGCCGGTCGAGGCTCACGACCGACTGCGGCGCTTTGCGATCGCTCGCACAATCGCCGTCAGACTCGAGCACATAAAACTCCCACAGCGTCTTGTCGGGATCTTGAATCCAAAACTTGGTCTGTCGGGAGTAGCAGCACTCGACCCCTTCTTCGCGAATGCTGCTGAGGCCGGAGACCTCGAGTCGTCGCTGCAGCTCCACAAGTTGCTCGGCGTCCGCCACCCGAAAGCCGATGTGGTTGAGCGCGCCGCCGCCAGAGGCACCGGCCGGCTCGAGCGACAACACCAGCGGAGGATCGTCCAATTCGAACTTCGCGTAGTCGGGGTGACGCTTCGCGGGGGGAGTTGCGAAGAGCTGCTGATAGAAATCGATTGACCGCGCAAGATCCGACACATTCAGCGAGAGGTGGAACTTCGTCAGTTTCTTGTCGGTGGCGGTGTCCATCGGAAGTTGTCTCACACACCGACACGGCGGCTCACAGAGAATCCGTGGGCTCAGAGAAAATACGTGTCGGTCAATCCATATTCGGCGTATTTTCGGCGGAGGAATCGCTGAAACTCGCCGTAGTGCGCGGCTCGCTGATCGCCGCCCTCTGAGTGGGCATTGTAGCTCAAATACAATTGGCGGCGCCAGCCGTTGGATCGATTGGGACCCGATCGGTGAGGCGTAAAGCCTCCGAAGATCGCCAGGTCACCCGGTTGAAGCTCCAGGAGCACACCCTCGGCCCCATCGACAACTTCGTCCGACAACTCGTGATAGTCGCCATCCTCAGGCGCCAGGGTCCCTTGCCGGTGTCGCGCAGCGAAGACCTCGGTACAGCCATTGTCGGCGTTGGTCGCATCGATCGGGACAAGCACAGTCAAAAAACTACGCGGAAAACTGGGCCACGCAATGTAGTCCTGATGCAGCGCATAGCCCATGGCGCCAGGCGGCTTGAAGATCAACTTGTCTTTGAGGAGGCAGGCCTCCTCTCCATACAACTGAGCCAGGAGATCGAGAATTCGGGCGTCGAGGGCCACATCCCGAAACGTCGAACTCAGATCAATCACCGGGTCGAAGGTCTCGAAGAGGCACTCGCCTCCGGCACAGTGTCCCTGAAAACGGCAGCGCAGGTTCTGCTTGTCGATCAAATCGCTGCGTTCGAGCAGTCGCTCGGCTTCGGACGCAAATGTCGACACTTCCTCAGGCTGAAAAACCCCACGGACCACGACGAACCCGGTCTGGTCATAATTCCGGCGCGCGTCGGCCAGAAGTCCCGATTCGGCCGACATCGCGGAGAGGGTGTAGAATCCGTCGAGCGCGGTCACAGCCATCTCCCTCTGACAACTTTCATCATCGATTGAGACGTCCACGGGCTCAGCCCGGCTTCTTCTTTCCGCGATCGAACATCACCGAGTGATCGCCGCGCGTCGTGACGGGGTCTTTGCCAGAGACAGACAGCTCAAACAACCAATCCGCCTTGCCCGGCGGAGTCAGGTTGATTTGGAAATGCTCGTCCTTCGCATTCTTATCGGGGTCGTTGTACAGATTCTTGAGAGCGTCGCCGTCGGGCTTGGGCTGCGCGAACAGCACCACGTAAGAACCCGCGGGTAAGCCGTCACCCGTGCTGTAAGTATTGAACTGGAAATGGCCGTCTTTGTCACACCGGGTGGTGAAAGGCAACTGGCGGCCCTTCGGCGGGTTCTTGGGATCGTAGGCGATCACAAACACAGGATTTCGACGGTCGGGCCCGGGCGGCTGGCCATCAATGGTGACCGTGCCCGAAAACTTGACCACCGTTTGCTCGGACTTCCCACTGAGATCGAGCGCCTTCTTCAGCGCTTCGCTCTCGCTCGTGGTGTGATTACATCCTGCGGGAGCCAGGCTAAGCAGCAATACCAAGCCGGCCGACAGAGGAAACACACGTCGCTGCAACATAACTCGCCCTCGTCTCGAACAATCCGGCCGCGGCACAATCGCCTGCCAAAAGCAGCGGTCCAGTGGCCGCTCGGTGCGGCCACTGGACACGATATTCTACTTTCCAAAATCGCCGGCAAAGGTGCCCGCGACTCTAGAAGGAGCTGTCCGTAACCGGCGAGCGGCCGCTGAACGAGATCATGCGGCAGAACGGGAGAATACCGATGTTCTCACTAATCATATGCGCCGAGCCGTCGCACATTGCAAGACCGCACGAGCCCGGATGAAACGCATAGAGATTCATCTTGGCCTGATTGGTGCAATTGATGAAGCAGACCGGCGCCTGCCCCGTCAGCGGAGCGGTGCCGCCCGCAAACGTTGAGCCGTACAGTTGGCTGTAGGCGTTGTCGAGGCAACCCCAGCAGCCCCCCGCGTTGCCCTGAGGGGCCGGGAAGCCCGAAGGAGTCACAGGCACCAGGTTCCCGCCCTGGCAGGGACAGCTCGCAATTTTCTTCACGCCGCGCTGCCAGAGATCGGGACGACCGGCGAGTTCTCCGCAGAAGATGGTCGTCGAAGTGCCGTCGGTGATCTTGTCGATCGAGGTGGGACCGAATCCCTTGCGGATGCTCAACCAGTTGAGCACGCCCGCGCGTCGGTTGCACCCCATCGGAGTACAGAACGATTTGCTCCCTTGGGGATCGCAGGGGGTCGTTTGGCTGTCGTAGGACTGGGCCAAGCCGGCGCAGTAGCAGTTGATCGCCGTATAGTCGCTGGCTCCCGCCCAATAGGGCTTGAGTCCAAACGGGTTGCACGGGATCAAACCACCGGTGAACTCGGTGATCAGGCCGTTCTCCTGGAATGGGTTGTTGGTCCGCGGCGCGGACGGACAAACGAATGCCGGAATCTGGGCAGCTGCCGGTCGTGTCAGTCCGGCACAGCACGATCCTGAGTTGAGGGCGGTATAGACACCGCCACCGAACGGCGGAGCTTGCAAATTAGCCGGCGAAAAAATCGGCGCGTTCATGCAGATGCGGTTGTAGACGTTTGTCGCCTCGAGGAATACGAGCAGCCGTTCGCCCCAAACATGGATATTGCCGTCGGTATGGCAGTAACCGCAGCAGGGACTGGTCGGACAAAAGAGGCAAAACGCGCCGGAGCCACCCGAAGCGAACGTGCCCAACAACAAATCGAACGCGGGCGGAAACGTGTTGTTGACATCGTGGTAGTTGTGCGCGGCCAGGGCGATCTGCTTCAGGTTGTTACGGCATTGGCTGCGCCGGGCCGCTTCCCGAGCCGCTTGTACGGCCGGCAGAAGGAGAGCGATGAGGGTCGCGATGATGGCAATCACGACCAGCAGTTCGATCAAGGTGAACCCCCGCGGACGCCGGCGGGCGACGCGTGACGATTGGGAGAGACTCGAGGCGAGCAACGGTGAACTCCTGCAGCAAGAAAAACGAAGGCGAGAAAATTCGGCTGCGGCAATGGGCCGAGATCGATTCCGCTCGATCGCCCAGAAGCGCTCCCGCAGAATTGCTGAGTCAGGGCGGCCGATTCGCTTGCGCTGTTCGCCCAAACCCGCCGCCCATCATTCTTACGATCGTGAGAATATCAGTATCTGATGGAGTTTGGACCGTCAAGGACGCTGGGCAAAATTTAGCGCAGAGCGACTCCGCTCGGAGTGGACCGGCGACCGCAGAGGCGGGTGGAAGTTGACCGTTGGGCGGTCCCCATTAGAATGAACCTGAGCTTGCCGCTCCTCTCTCCTGCCGTTCCGGTGCGGGCGAACCGAGTGGTTACGGTTGCAGACCAGCAGAGCATGGGTCTGCATCGCCTCGAACCGCCCGCCGGCGAAACCTCAGCGATTCTTCCACTCGAAGGACGGCTTCGCGCTCGCTCCTTCGAATGCCTTCCGTCGCCGGAGGCAACCCCGAATACAGACGATCGGTCCGGTCGCGCCCTCGCTCCTCCGCGCAAGAGCACGGCTCATGATCGGCGGCTGATGTTCGTCGGACGGTCGAGGCGCAGCCGCGGGTTTTGGGCCCAGACGGCCCCCCGAACGAACCACGCTGCGAATTAGACGACTGGAAGGACGACGGCGATGTCAAAAGACCTATTCGACGAATCGACGATGACCTTCGGCGAGCACCTCGAGGCGCTCCGCATCCATTTGTTCAAAGCGGTCATCGGCACCGTGATCGTCATGTGCGGCACGCTCTATTTTGGCAACCACCTCGTCGACGTGATCCGCACGCCCATCGATCGGGCCCTCAAACGCAACAAGCTGTATAACGAGGAAGAAGTCACCGGCTTCTGGACTCAGGTCACGTCGTTTCTCGACCGCACGAAGAAGGGCGAAGCGGCCCCCGTGCCCCCACCGCAAGAGCCGACGACTGCCGGCGACCGGAGGACGATCATCGTCCACGTGAAGCCCAGCGATCTGCTTCGCGCCCTGCATCAGGGCGACCCGAAGCGATTCCCGGAGACACCGGCCGCCGCAGGGGAACAGGCCGTTGCGATACCGTTGGCCGCGCAAGAATTCCGTGAATTCCGCATCACGACCGAACAAGCGGATCGCCCCGTCACGCTCAACGTGCAGGAGGCCTTCATGATGTACATCAAGGTCTCGCTGGTCAGCGCGTTGATCTTTGCGAGCCCGTGGATCTTTTATCAGGCGTGGCAATTCGTGGCGGCCGGCCTGTACCCCCACGAGCGCCGCTACGTGCACGTGTATTTGCCGATGAGCCTCGGCCTGTTTCTCGGGGGAGTCCTCTTCTGTTTCTATTTGGCACTCCCCATCCTGCTCGACTTTTTGCTCAGCTACAACACGTGGCTGGGCGTGACTGCCACAATTCGTCTTTCCGAATGGGTCGGTTTTGTTATTCTTCTCCCGTTGATGTTCGGCATTTGCTTTCAGCTCCCGCTGGTGATGTTGTTCCTCGAACGGATCAACCTGTTTCAGGTGAGCGACTATCGGGCCCGGCGTCGCTTGGCCATCTTCGTAATGGTCGTGGTCTCGATGATCGTGAACCCGGGCGGGGATGTTGGATCGTTGTTACTGCTGTTTATCCCGTTGGTGATCTTGTACGAGGTCGGAATTCTGTTGTGCGATTTCTGGAAGAGGCAGGACCCCTTCGAGGAAGCACTCCCCAGCTAAGGATTGCCAGGCGATTTGCCGCGGAGACTGCAGCCACTTGAGCGACCTGGAAGGTCCCGACGCGGGTTGCCGCCGGGACGACAATCGGTAAAACCGGAATCGGTTCTGTTGAAAACTTGAGAAGCACGGCCCACGTGAGGTCCGCTTCGCCGCTAGAATTGACTTAGATGCGCGCTGCCCGGGGAGACGAACCGCGGGCCGCACGATTTTCCATGATTCATCCACTCGCCCTTCGCGCTAAAAGCCAGCGGAAAGGAATCGAAGTCTAGGGAGTGAGCATGAAGCCTGTTTTTGCCGACGGTGAGTCGCTCCGTCGCGTCTTCGCCGCCACCACCGAACACGCCTTCGAGGTCGACTTGGGGCTCGCTGATCCGCCCCTGATCGACTACCTGGTCGACTTGTTGATTCGCTTCGTGCGAATGGACGCCATCTTCAAGATTCGCGACCCCCGCGGTCAGCGGCTGAACGAAGTCGCCGAGATGATGGTCGAGGCCGAGCAGCGCCAGTCGAACCCGCAGCGCGAGGTCTATCGCCACATCGGCGACTTCACCCTCTTCTGGGCCGGCGTTTACCCCGAAGCCTTGTCGTCGATGAAGTCTCCCGATCGGCAGGACCACCTGGTCGACTACTTCGTGCAGGGCAAACGCTCGTATTACCTGGCGAGCACCTTCGACCAAAAGCCCTTCGACCAAGAAGCGCCGATTCTCCGCCGGCTGAGCGAAGAGTTCGAACTCTGCACATTCGGCCTCAACCGCGTCCGCCATCTCTGGGAGCAGGAAGCCGCCGAGTATCGGCAAAGCTCGACGCTGCCCCGACTGGGGCCTGAGCCGCCGGGTGAGTAGCCTTCCGGCGACTCGTACGCCGCACCGCTACCTGACAGTCCCTCGCTTACGCATCGGGTTGGTGCCCAATGCCTCACTAACCCGAAGCGTGAGCGAGGGAATTGCGGGGCATCAGCAGCGCGGCTAAGAACAACGATCGCCGCTCAATGCTCGCCCCTGGACTCTGAATAGTCCCATCTTTTGTCGCGCACGGAGTAGGTGCCGGTATCCGATCGCCAGTGGGGGTCCGAAGTTCGTTTGAAATAATTCAGTCGTCCGTCATCGGCAAAAGTGCCCGTTATCACGACGCCCGGCAACACAAGGTCAGGCCACTCGTAAGTGGCCATTCCGCTGTTCGTTACCTTCTTGCCGTCGATCCCGAGACTGCGATTCATCTCTGTAAGTGTCGGGCGCTTCATAAGCATCTCGCGGTCGCCCGCCCACATACTCCCACGTGTGCGTTCGTGTTGTGTTCCGACGCTTTCGATTCCCGCAATCGTGAGCGCAATGCAAAGACCGAGAAGACACGCGGCCAAACCAGCTAGCGCCCAGAGGCTTCGCCTAGTGACTTTGAAAAAATTCATCCTGTCCAATCCCGTGGCGAGAGAAATGGGCCGCCGTTCTTTTGGGATCAACGATTTTGCGATTCTAAAAGCACTCTGTGCTGAGCCGTGGTTGCTTTGGGTTCAGAGTTTGTTTCTACGGCCGTAGAAGCCGGGATCGGGCATCGCTGTCTTTGCTGTTACGATCATGGTAGCGCGCTTTAGGACTGAATGCTGGGCGGCTCAACCCAAGAGACGCGGCCCGAACGCATGGTGCCGCAAGCGAAGGCCAAGAGTCGCAAGAAGACGATAGAATGACGGCATGAGCGGCGAACCCCACAAGGCCGATTGGCGCATGACCGAAGAGACGGTGCCTGAGAGGCCGAATGACTACGGGGTGTGGTGCGACAAGGTCAAGATGCGACTTCTGATACTTTTTGTCGCTGTCGTGATTCTCATCGTGCTGCTGCCGTATCTGGTATTACTGTCCGACCAGTACCGCCCCCACACCCAGGATGTGCGCCCACTACCGTGGTGACTCCCCAGGGCCAATCATTCGCCGACTTGGCCTTCTTTGTTTAGTGCATAATTCCGTTCATCGATCCTGGCCGCGGTCCCGGACTCAAGGTCCGGACACTTCTGTGACCGGGACCAGGGAATGGGACGGGACTCGAACACTCGACGGGACGAACCTCAGTCGCGGTCCCGGTCCCAAAGTCAGGTCCGCCTTAACAATTGCGAAGTGGCCCGGCCGTAGTCCTTGGAGGCCAATAACTTAGCACTCGCGAAGGTCAGGTCAGGTCCACTTCTTGAATGCGGACCCGACATGGGACGGGACACTTCAGTTGACCGAGCGATCCCGCAGTCGTCCCGCGCAAGCCGGCCGCGACAGGGACCGAGAACGAGCACAAGTAGTTAGAATAAGGGGCTTCCCTTTAGGCTGAAGCTGTCGGCCCGTTCCTTTGGAGCTGAGGAAACCCCGCCCGTGCACACCTCTTTGAAATGCGCCGCTTGCGGGCGAGTCCACGCCATCGATCGTCTGCAGAATGTGTGCGAGGCGTGCGGGCGGCCCCTGCTGGCGGGCTACCCGCTCGACAAGCTGGCCGCCACCTTTACTCCCGACGTCATCCGTGGGCGGACCGAACGGTCGCTCTGGAAGTTTGCCGAGGTACTGCCGATCGATCGCCGGGACGAAGCGATCTCGCTCGGCGAAGGGCTGACTCCGCTGCTGTCGGTTCGCGGGCGAGGGCCGCTGGCCGACTTTCGCCGCCTATTTGTCAAAGACGAGTCGCTCAATCCGACCGGCAGTTTCAAAGCCCGGGGCATGTCGGCCGCCATCACGCGGGCGAAAGCGCTCGGAGCCAAGACGGTTGCCTTGCCATCGGCGGGAAACGCGGGCGGCGCGGCGGCCGCCTACGCGGCCCGAGCCGGCCTCACCTGTCACGTGCTGATGCCCGAAGACACGCCGACGGCCAACGTGGTCGAAGCCGTCGTCGCCGGGGCTCACGTCGGCTTGGTGAAAGGTTTGATCAGCGATTGCGGCAAGTTGATTCGTAAGGCGTGCGACCAATTCGGGTGGTTTGACCTGTCGACGCTGAAGGAGCCCTTCCGCGTCGAGGGGAAGAAGACGATGGGCTATGAGCTGGCCTTCGACTGTGCCGACGAAGCCACCGGCCAGCTGGCGCTCCCCGACGTCATTCTCTATCCGGCAGGCGGCGGGACGGGACTGATTGGCATGTGGAAAGCCTTCGAGGAAATGGAACGGCTCGGCTGGATTGGTTCGCAGCGGCCACGAATGGTGGCCGTGCAAGCTGAAAACTGTGCGCCGATCGTGCGGGCCTTTGAACAAGGTCAGCCGCACGCCGAAACTTTTCCCAACGCACAAACGGTTGCCTCCGGTTTGCGCGTGCCGGCAGCGATCGGCGACTTTCTCATGCTGACGGCAATTCGTGCCAGCGAGGGAACGGCAATCGCCGTTTCCGATCGCGAATTGCTCGAATCCACGCAGGAGATGTCGCGGGCTCTGGGGAACTTTGTCTGTCCCGAGGCGGGGGCCGTGTGGGCGGCCGCTCGGCGGCTCGCCGATCAAAAATGGATCAAGCCCGAGGAGCGGATTGTCCTCTATAATACGGGCACGGGCTTTAAGTACTTGCACCTCTTTCCGTTGGACAATCTGGTTCCACGGGGCGACCTGCCCCTACTCGATCCGGCTCGACCCGATGCCTTCGACGCTTGGCAAGGGAAGATTGCGGCATGTCAATTCTCGACGACTTAGGTTCTGCATCGAGGCCGCTGCCTCGGGCTAATCGCGCGAGTGATTCGGCGGACGCCATTTCAACCGCGCGCCTTGACGGCATCTCCGGAATCCGCGACCTGGTCGAGTCGCTGGAACAAGTTTTGTTTTTGATCTCGGCCGATTGGAGCCATGCCTTCTACGTCAGTCCGGCGTATGAGCGAGTGACCGGTTACTCTCGGGAGAGCCTGTTCACCGATCTCCGCGGTTGGACCCAATTGGTACATCCCGAGGATCGGGAGATCGTTCGCGAAACCGTGGGGGATCGCGCCTCCGGCCGGATCCACGGCCGCGTCGAAATGGAGTACCGGATCATCACTGCCAGCGGCGAAATCCGCTGGCTGCGCAGCGTCGTATCCCAGATCAAGGGGCCCGACGGCGAACCCGATCGGTTGGTGGGCCTGGCCGACGACATCACCGAGCGAAAGCTCGCGGAGATTGAACTGAAGCGCAGCGAGGCTCAACTGGCACAAAACGTCGAGCTGCGCTCCGTCGAGTTATCGCGCACCGTCGAGAACCTCGAACGCGAGATCGAACAACGCAAACAGGCCGAGGCGGCGCTCGAACGCACGAACGTGCGGTTTCGCCGACTGTTCGAGGCCAACCTGATCGGGGTGCTCTTCAGCGATATTCATGGACGCATCCACGACGCCAATGATGCGTTCCTCGAAATGACGGGTTACTCACGCCAGGATCTCCCTCTGCGCTGGGACGTGATGACGCCGCCGGAATGGGTCGATGCGAATCGCCGGGCGAACGATCAGATCCAGCAGAGTGGACGCGTCACGCCCTGGGAAAAGGAGTACATCCGGAAAGATGGTTCGCGAGTTCCCGTGTTTGTGGGGGGCGCGTTGTTGGAAAGCGGCGGAGTTGAAACCGTCTTTTTCGTCGTCGACCTGAGCAGGCTCAAAAACGCCGAAGAACAAGTCCGCGATGTCCAGTTGCGACTCGAACACGCTTCACGACTCAGCGTGATGGGAGAATTGCTGGCCGACATGGCCCACGAAATTCACCAGCCTCTGGGTGTGATTGCCAACTACGCTAACGGCAGTCTGAGGCGGCTGAAGAAGGGCCAACTGACGGTCGGTGCGCTCAAGGATAAGCTGCGCGAGATCGCCGCTGAGTCGATGCGCGTCGCCGAAGTGCTGCGCCGCATCCGCGAATTCATTCGTCGACGGGAACCGGAACGCGAGCTGGTCAATCTCAACACCATCGTGGCCGACGCGCTGCAGTTTACGCGCCTCGAGCGGCGGCAGCACCGCGTTGCGGTCGTGCTGCGGCCAGAGACCGAGTTGAGGCTCGTCGAGGCGGACGGAGTTCAGCTCACGCAAGTGCTCCTCAACCTGTTCTCAAACGCAGTGCACGCCATGTCGGCAGCGAACGTCGAATCTCCGAAGATCACGATCTCGACCCACATGACGTCGGACGGACACGCGGAGGTCGTCGTCGCCGACAACGGCCCCGGAATTGACGCCGACAATCTGCCCCGAATCTTCGATCGCTTCTTTACAACCAAGACGAGCGGCCTGGGGCTCGGTCTGTCGATCAGTCGATCGATCGTGGAATCGTGCGGCGGACAGCTCTGCTGCGACTCGAAGCCGGGCGAGTCGGCCATTTTCCGGTTGACACTGCCCACTACGAAACCGGAGCCTCAGACGCAGTCGGAGCCGACTCAGCCTTCCGCCTGATGCGAAGAATGCGCCCGCGATGATTCGGCACTGCGACCGCGCCGGGTTTTCGACGAGGTCTGTGAGCCGGCGAAGAGTTCGTGCAGCAACTGTGTGGCTTGAAGCGTGATGCCGGGCGATTGGCTTTCGCGCGGGCCGGCGACGTTCAGAATTCGAATCGTGTTTTCCCGCAGCCAAACGCGGATCTCGGCGAGTGCCGTCGGCGAGTCCAAATCAACTGACAGGTACGGCTTTCCGAGTCGAGCGACTGTCCGTTGAGTCAGGAGCGTCCCACCACGGGGCTCGCCGCGGGAAAGAATCAACGTCGCGTCGGCCTCGCGGACGTTCCGTTTGGTTCGCGCCGCGTAGGCGGCCGAGGTCATTTCGACCAGCGGATAGCGGCTGGGAATGCGTCCGTCCTCGGCTCGACGTCCCTTGGGGCACCAACCGCCGCAGTGGATGCCCATCGCCAGTGCCACGTCGAGGGCCGCCCGGTCGACGCCCGTTTGACCGCCGCTGATGATTTTTTCGACTCGCGGCGGTGACTGCCGACGCCGCTCGCGAGTCACTCGGCCCGTTCCTGGCCGAACGCCAGCCGCATCTGCCGATCCTCGATCGACTCCAACTCTTTGAAGAGCAGGCTCGGCTGGATGTCGCGATTGTTCTGATACTTTTCGCTGTGATACTCGGTCACAGCTCCCTCGACCGTGTGATAAAAGATTTGCGCGATCTGCACGTTGGGATAAATTCGCACGGGGTGGACGGCGAACATCTCCAACGTCCAGTAGCCGCAGAAGCCGACGTCGCCGAACCCGGCCGTCACGTGCACGAACAGGCCCAGGCGTCCGATCGAGGAGCGGCCCTCGAGCATCGGCACGAGGTTGTGGGTCTCGGTCCGTTCGATCGTCCGGCCTAGGTACAAGCGGTTGGGATCAAGCACCAAACCTTCGGGAGGAATCGTGTGCCGGCGATAACGATTCGGCCGGCGCATATCGAGGACGATTTCCTCGTACGCCAACAGTTCGTTGTGCAGCCGCAGGTTGTAGCTGTTCGGATTGAGCTGCTGCTCGACGAACGGATCAATGACGATGTCCCGATTCAGCCGCGCCCGAATTTCGTTGCCGCTGAGAATCATGACTCGGAGTTCGCCGGCGCCGGAACTGTGTGAAGTTTGTTAAGGCGAAAACCAAGGTAACCACCCCAAAATCGGCTTGCAACAGGAGCCGTCGAACAGAGCCTGTCCGGCAGTCGCCCGCCGGTGGGCAGGCTCCAACAAAAAGAAGAGCCTCTCCCCGCGCTGTGACGGGAAGAGGCTGCCTCGCGGACTTGGTCGCAGAACTGGTTGTTGATCGGAAGAGGTGATTTACTCCGGCGCGCCGGAGGCAATCCAGGCGCGAATGGTCTCCTTTTCGGCCGAAGTGAGCGGCCCATGGGGTGCATCGGGGGGCGGCATTTCGTCGTGCTCGACGAGTTGCCAGAGTTCAGACTCCACAGGCCGGCCCGGAATCACGATTTCTGGACTGGCCGCCAGCCGTCTTAAGTCGAGCACATACCCGAACCGCCCCTGAGGCTTAGGCAAATCGGACCCGTGGCAGCCAGCGCACTTCGCTTTAAAGACCTCACGCACCTCGACGGCCGGATTCAAAGCCTTCGGTGTCGAATGGGCGCCTCCCACCCAGAGTCCGAGCCCCGTGAAGACGGCGACAAACGGGATCAACGCGAGCCACCAAGTCTTCATGTGCACACCGTTCTTATGCCTGATGCGGTTGCGGCCGAGTCTGTTTCGCGAAGACACGAATAGGAATTTGGAGCCGCGACCGTGAGGGAGCGGGCTATTACGGGCCGGGAGGCTCGAGGGATTCTGCTCGCTTACCATCGCACCAAATGGGATGACGCACGGATGTGAGTCGATGAGAAAGCGCGGTTTGAAGCTCGCTTCGACTTGTGATAGCCCGCTCCCTCACGGCCGCGGCTCCAAGCGTCGAGGCGAGCCATCTAGTCCAGCGTCGAATCGACGATCGCCAGCGGGCTCGCATTCTCAACGTACGAGACGGCGGTCAGGCCGAGCGTCGAGCGGAGTTTTTCCGCGGGCAAATCGCGCATCGGCCCGGGCGTTCCTTTCCCCGGTTGCGATTGGGGAAAGGCGGTCGAGCGCGCCGTGTGGAAGGT
>Ga0210393_10001456_pt1 | contig 19777 bp, 15 predicted proteins | sample IncBWC27OmetaG_FD_160068 | JGI IMG/M metagenome (GOLD analysis project Ga0210393, IMG submission 160068) | Forest soil microbial communities from Barre Woods Harvard Forest LTER site, Petersham, Massachusetts, United States - Inc-BW-C-27-O ... | reverse complement strand
CGGACTTGCCGTCGCGATCGTCGCGGTTATTTTCTACAACTATTTCTCAGTCAAGGTTGAGAACATCAGCGCCATCCAGCACATCAACGACGATCGCCTGATCGACGCTGCGCTCCAGGGGAAACAAGCTCGTGGCAATTAGCGGACCTCATGGCGGTGAAGGTGGCGGCGTATTCGCCGACATCAATATCACGCCGCTGACCGATATTTTCCTGGTTCTGCTGATCATCTTCATGGTGACGACTTCGGTCACTATCGAGTCCGCGGCGCATGTCGATCTGCCCAACGCGACCAACACGGCGCCGGAGAACAAGGGCGTTATCGTCACCTACACCTCCCAGCATGAACTGTTCGTGAACTCCAAGGACGTGCCCGAGCGCGAGCTCGGCTCGAGCCTGCGCGAGGCGCTGGGCAAGGTGGACCAGAAGATCGTTGTGTTCCAGGGCGATCGCAAAGTGCTGCTCGGCGACATGGTGCGGATTTTGAACATCGCCAAGGGCGCCGGCGCCGAACAAATCGCAATCGCGGCCAAGCGGTCGACGGAAGCGCAAATGGCCAACTCCAGCGGTGGTGGTGGTAATTGATCGCTGCCCGTAGAGGTATTTGCGCATGGCAAGAGGAAAAATGACTGGCAAGAAAGGCGGCGGGGTGTTCGCCGACATCAATATCACCCCGCTGACCGATATCTTTCTCGTTCTGCTGATCATCTTCATGGTGACGACGGCCGTGACGATTGAATCCGCAGCTCACGTCGATTTGCCCAAAGCCAGCGATCAACCCGCTGCGACCGATAAGCCCAAGGGCATAATCGTTACCTACACGGGCGAGCATTTGATCTATCTGAACGACAAGCAGGTCACCGAGCCCGAATTGGTGCCCCAGTTGCACGACGCGCTTCAGAACTCGACCGACAAAATCGTGATTTTCCAGGGCGACCCGAAGGTTATACTGGGAGATATGGTTCGGATCCTTGATATGGCCAAACAGGCAGGCGCAGAGGCGATAGCAATCGCCGTGTCCTCACTGCCTCCGGGCGGCGGAGGCGGTGCAGCGCCGGGAGGTGGAGCGTAGAAATTTGATTTTCGCAACACCCACGCGTTGCCGCGACGATCGCGCGGCCTTAAATTCAGTGAATGAGGATCTCGGCCTCGGCCGCGCCGGCAAGCGTCGCCCAAGCGGGGAGCACATTTTTATATGATCGCAGTAATCATTGGCTTGCTCGTACTTTCGACGTTCGTCGTCGCTTTCATCTTCTATCGCATAATCGGCAAGCGAGAGCTTGCCGCCGAGGCTAATCGCGATGATGACGAGGCGGATGCGACGCGTCTGCAGAAAATGAAGGATGCGCTCGGTCTGCTGATCGGGCCCTTTCCCCTGTCGGTTGCACTGCACGTGCTCGCGCTGCTTTTCCTGATCATAACGGTCCACGAACAGCGTGGCCGCGAGTTGATCATGGTGAACCTGGAAGCCGGTGGCGGCGGCGGTGGCGGCAACGAGATGCAGGATCTCGACATGCCCGAAGTGCCGATGCCCGACACTGCTCCGCAGCAGATGGAGCAGCCGACCGCGGTAGATACGTCACAGGCCGTCGGTCTCGCCAATGACTACGTGCGCGCTGCCGGCGGCGGTGGTATCGGCATCGGCCGTGGCGGTGGCATGGGCTCGGGGTACGGCCATGGCATCGGCTCAGGCTTCGGCGGATTCATCGGCGAACTGCGGCGTAAGGGTCTCGACGTGGTGCTGGTAATCGATGGCACCGGCTCGATGCGACTGATCATCGACGACGTCAAAGCCAAGATGCAGCAGTTGGTGCAGTCGATTCACCGTCTCGTGCCGATCGCGCGAATCGGAATCATCGTGTTCGGCGGCAAGGGCGAGAAGATGAGCATCCAGCCGCTGACGCTGTCACCGCAAAAGCTGAGTGACTTTTTGAACGGCATCCAGGCGATGGGCGGCGGTGAATGGGAAGAAGACACCCTCGGCGCCGTGGACACCGGCATCAACAAGATGGACTGGAAGCCGTACGCCAAGAAGGTGGTAGTGCTGGTGGGCGACTCGCCGCCGCGCACCGAGGACTTCGCGCCGCTGCTCGCGCTGATACGACAGTTCAAAGCGAACAACGGCACCTTCAACACGGTGGACGTGGCAGCCGAGGAGCACGAGCGTTTCGAGCGCGAGTTCTGGCTGAAGGTCCATCGCGAGGAGCCGCCGAAGATTTCGCCGCTGCCGGCTTTCTATCGGCAGACGCAGGCTGCGTACAAAGTGCTCGCGACGGCGGGTGGCGGCTCGATGAAGTCGCTGACCAAGGACGCGCATATCAACCAGCAGGTGCTGATCCTCGCGTTCGGCGATCAGTGGCAATCGCAGGTCTCTGCTTTCGGCCGCGGACTTAACCAAAGCAGCGGCGGAGGCAGCCAGTAAAATATTTGCGTCCGGCCCATCGTCTACTATGATGGGGACAGGGACGGCATGAAAAATCTCAAGATGCTCAGCGCGGTCGCCCTTGCGGCCGCGCTCGTTTTTCCGCTGATTGCTTCGCGGGCGCATGCGATGGACTTGCAGCACGCGCGCGCGCAAAAAGATCTCTCGCCTGCATTGCAGCAGTCGCTCCAGGATAAACTTTCCGACGTAAGCGGCCCCTACTTCGACGAGCAGGACGAGAAGAAAGCCAAGGGCCAGATTTATATCGACTTCATGCAGAAGTTCGAGTACCTGCCGACTTACGGCCCGCACAATCATCTCGTCGTCAGCTGCAAGCTCGGCGGCGTCGAGTACGACCCCTCGAAAAAGGGAACAGCCAAGGGCCTTGCGACCGGTAAGCTCAGGTATCTGGTGTTCACCTACGCGCTCGATGGCGGACAATGGGTATCAGTCGCGAAGCCCAAGTGGGAGGCGCAGGACCTCGGCGTCGCGGGCGCGAAGGAGATGCGACAGAACCTCGCTCACGGCGAACAGCGAAAAGCCGCGATGGAAAAATCCGCCGAAACCCACGCCGCCGCAGCCGCCGCAGCAGAGGCCGCCCAGAAGGCAGCCGACCGCTCCAGCCAATAGCGCGGTACGCTCGATTTCTACTAACTAGCTTCCAGACGCGGCCGCCTGATCGACTGCGTGGCTCTGCACGCGGCTGTGATAACGGCCGTAGCTGAAATAGATCACCAGCCCGATCGCCAGCCATACGATGAGGCGAATCCACGTCGCCTCTCTCAGGCTGGCCATCAGATAGAGGCAGAAGAACGCGCCGAGAATCGGAACGAGCGGAACCAGCGGCGTGCGAAATGGGCGATGCATATCCGGTTCTGACTTGCGCAAAATCCAGACTCCGAGGCACACCAGCACGAAGGCGAACAGCGTGCCGATGCTCGTCATCTCGCCCAGTTCGTCAATCGGCAGAAACGCAGCCGCAATCGCAACCGCAATTCCGGTCAAGGTCGTCGGAATATATGGCGTCCTATGTTTAGGATGAATCTTGCAGAATGCTTGCGGCAGCAAGCCGTCACGGGAAACCGCGAAGAAAACCCGCGATTGCCCAAGCATCAGCACCAACAACACGGACGTCAATCCTGCCACTGCTCCCAGCGAGATCAGTCCCGAAATGGCGTGCATCCCGCGCTGCAGGAACGCGGACGCGAGCGGCGCGGTGATATCGATGTTGTGGGCCGGCACCATCCCGGTCAAAACTCCGGCGACCAGGATGTAGAGCACGGTACAGACGAAAAGCGAGCCGAGAATTCCGAGCGGCAGGTCGCGGTTGGGATCGACAACTTCCTCGGCTGCGGTCGACACGGCGTCGAATCCGATATACGCAAAGAAAATAACTCCGGCGCCGCGCATCACGCCTGACCATCCCATCGGCGCGAACGGACTCCAGTTCGCCGGCCTCACGAAAAACGCGCCGACAATGATCACCGCCGCGATAACGAACAACTTGATCCCGACGATCAACGAATTGAGCCGCGCGCTCTCCGAGATACCGATGTAGAGCACGTACGTAATCAGCAACACGATCAGGAACGCGGGCAGATTCATGATTCCGCTTGGTGTCGACCACGGCGCGTGCGTCCACTCGCTCGGCAGATTTATTCCAAGACCCTTGAGCAGAATCGCCAGGTATCCCGACCAGCCGGACGCGACGGTGGCGGCGCCGACGGCATACTCGAGCACCAGGTCCCATCCGATGATCCACGCGACCAGCTCGCCCATCGTCACGTAGGAATACGAATACGCGCTGCCGGCGACCGGGATCATCGCGGCGAACTCCGCGTAGCAGAGGGCAGCCATCGCACAGGCAAATCCCGATACGACGAACGAGAGGACGATCGCGGGGCCCGCGTATTCGGCCGCGGCGACGCCGGTCAGCACGAAAATTCCCGCACCGACGATCGCGCCGATTCCCAGCAGCGTGAGATCGAGCGCTCCCAGAGCGCGCTTGAGGCCGCCTGCATGCGACTCGGCATCGGCCATCAGCGCGGCAGCCGGCTTGCGCCGGAAGATTTGTGCTCTCAGCCCTGTATCAGTCATTGCGCCGCGATCACCACGCCGTATATCCGCCGTCCACCGAAATCACCGACCCCGTAACGTAGCTTGAAGCGGGGCTCGCAAGGAAGATCACGGCGCCCCGAATCTCGTCGGCCATCCCCAGCCGCTTCATCGGCGTGAACGCTTCCATCCGCTCCTTGTTCGCGGGCTTCGCGATTCCGCCTTCGGTGGCTTCCGTCGGGATCCATCCCGGCGCGATCGCGTTGACCAGGATTCCGTACCCGGCCCATTCGACCGCGAGCTCACGCGTCAGATTCGCCAACCCAGCCTTGGTCGCCGCGTATGCCGACAGCCGATAAACCGAACTAGCGACCGACGCGTAGATCGAAACCATGTTGATGATGCGGCCGGGCTGCTTGATCTCGATCAGGCGCCGCGCAACCCGCTGCGCGAGCATCATCGGTGCGGTCAGATTCACCGCGATCGTTTCGTCCCACGCCTCGCGCTTGAAATTCTCGGCGCGTCCGGTCGGCGACACGCCCGCGTTGTTCACCAGGATATCGACGTCGCCCAAGGCCGCCGACGCTTCGTCCATCGCGCGATCGAGGTCGGCCTCGCGCGTCACGTCGCCGCCGATTCCGATTGTTTTGACGCCGTGCGCGCGCGCAAGCTCATCCGCGATTCGCGTGACGCGATCTCTGCGCCGCGCGACGAGCGCAACGTCGGCGCCCGCCAGCGCCAGTGCCTTCGCACATTCGACGCCCAGCCCCGACGATGCGCCGGTGACCAGGCCGCGATGTCCGCGCAGGGAGAAAAGCGATTCGAGCGAGTCCATATTGAAGTTTTCAGTCGCCGAAGACTTCGCCGGCGGCTTGCGCGGCCGCCGCGACCGATCGATCGATGTCGTCGCGCGAGATTCCATAGTGCGTCACGGCGCGGAACGACGTCGCCTCGCGCGACGATATCAGAACGCCGCGCTCCTTCATCGCCGCTGCAAAACGCCGCGATGCGTCCGCGTCGCCGTCGACGTCGAACACCACCATGTTGGTGCGATTCGCGACTGCCCGCACATTCAGCCCCGCGACCAGCCCGAGTCCCTGCGCCAGCGCGCGCGCATTCTGATGATCTTCGGCGAGCCGATCGACCGCCTTCGTCAGCGCGACGATTCCCGCCGCCGCAATAATCCCGGCTTGGCGCATTCCGCCGCCCAACATTTTGCGCGTCCGCCGCGCGCCGGCGATAAATTCGCGGCTGCCGCAGACGATTGAGCCGACCGGACAGCTGAGGCCCTTCGACAGACAGAACGAGACCGTGTTTGCGTGGCTCGCGATTTCCTTGGTCGTCGTCTCGAGCGCGAGCGCCGCGTTGAAGATCCGGGCGCCGTCGAGATGTACGTTGATTTTTTTCCGCTTCGACAACTCGGCAACCTCGGCCATGTGCGAGAGCTTGATCGGTGCGCCGCCGCATCGGTTATGCGTGTTCTCGATCACCACCAGCGCCGGCTGCGCGAAGTGTTCGTCGTGCGGCGTGCCGAGCTCGTGCGCGAGTTCGGCGGTGTCGAGCTCCCCCGCCTCGGTGTTGGCAATCGCGGTGAGCACGATGCCTCCCAGAGCCGACGCGCCGCCTGCCTCGTAAAGATTAGTGTGCGACTGCGAGCCGACTATCGCCTTGGTGCCGCGCGCGCAATGGGTCAGCATCGCAGCTAGGTTGCCCATCGTGCCGCTCGGCACGAGCATCGCCGCGTCCTTCCCCATCATCGAGGCGGCCATCGCTTCGAGGCGGTTGACGGTTGGATCTTCGCCGTAAACATCGTCACCCAACTCGGCCCGCGCGATTGCCTCGCGCATCTCGGGCGTCGGCAGAGTAACGGTGTCGCTGCGCAGATCGATCAAATCGCGATGCCCCTCGCGCGAGGCCTACTGCCCCGGCGGGTAAAGCGTGGTGAAGTTGCCGCTGTTCGTATCGACGACTTCGACGGCGTTCTCGGTGGTGTCGGAAAAGTACAGTTGCTTGCCGTCGCTGGTGAGCGCGCAGCCCGAGCCGATATGCCCGTTGACGAGAGTAAGCTTGGTGACGGTGTTGGCGTTGAGATCGATTTTGCGAATCGAATGGTTGTCTGCGTCGAGCACGTAAAGGAAGGTGCCGTCGGTGCATAGCGCGCCCGGATTGTTAAACTGCGCCTGCGCCGCGGGACCGTCTTTGTCGCCTTCCTCGCCGGTGCCGGCGAGCGCGCTGGTCTCGAGCGTGTTGATATCGATCTTGCGAATGACGTCGTTGCCGGTGTCCGCGACGTAAATAAATTTCTTGTCGACGGCGACTCCGCGCGGGCCGCTGAAAACTGACTTGTCTGCGCCGCCGTCAGTCTTGCCCGAGGTGCCCGCTTGTCCGCCGACCGTCTTGACCTTGAAGTCTGCGAGCGTGATGCGGCGGACGGTGCTGTTGCCGCTGTCGGCGACGTAGAGTGAGGTGCCGTCGGTCGCGATCTGCGTGGGCAGGTTGAAGTGCGCGGCGTTGCCGGTGCCGTCATCGCTGCCAGACATATTCGCCTGGCCGGCAACGGTGGTGACTACGCCGCCGACAGTGATTTGACGAATGTCGGAGTTGTTGGTGTCACAAAGATAGAGATTCTGCCCCACCATCGTCATTCCGTCGGGGCTGTTGAAGCGCGCCGAATCGCCGGTACCGTCGTTGCTGCCCTGCTGGAAGAGCTTGCCCGCGACGATTCGCAGCGACTTCGACACGGCGTCGATCGCCTCGACGGTGTTGTTGCGGCTGTTCGCGACGTAAACGGCGCGGCCGTCAGTCGCCAGCCCGGCTGGAAAATCCAGCCGCGGTCCTGATTGCGCCTGCAGGCCCTGCAGCTCCTGCGCGATTGCGGGCGCGCCCACCGTGAGAATCGCGAGCGTCGCGGCCGAGGCCAGGAATGTCGTGAAGTTTGCCGAGACTCTCATTTACGCGACCTCGCTGAGATTGGTTGGGTCAATCGCGTCGATTCATTGATCCTGCCGCAGCTTATGGAAAGATCGCTTTTACCACTTCGTCGATCGCGCGCTTGCTGTCTGCCTCGTCGGTCAGCGACCAGGTGACGGCGACCGTCGCCGCGCGCCGTGGCGCGATTCCCTGGCGGATCAGTTCGCCGGCGTAGATCAGCAATCGCGTCGAGACGCCTTCTTCCAGGCCCGACGCCTTTAGATGGCGTACTTTCTCGCCCAGCACGGCCAGCTGCATCGCGATGTCATTCTCGACGCCCGCCTCGTGCGCGATGATCGCGACTTCCTTGTCGGCCGGCGGATAGGTGAACTCGATTGTCACGAAGCGCTGGCGGGTCGAGTGCTTCAGATTTTTCTGGATGCTCTGGTAGCCGGGATTGTAGGAAATCACCAGCAGAAATCCGTCGTGCGCCTCGATCGTCTCGCCGCGTTTTTCGATTGGCAGAATGCGCCGGTGATCCGACAGCGGATGGATCAGTACTGTCGTGTCCTTGCGCGCCTCGACCACTTCGTCGAGATAGCAAATCGCACCGCGCCGGACCGCCTGCGTCAGCGGACCGTCGACCCACACCGTTTCGTCGGCCTGGATGAGGAAGCGGCCGACCAGATCGCTGCCGGTGAGGTCTTCATGGCAGGCGACGGTTATCAATTCGTTGGGGCCGTCGGCGAGCGAGGACAGTTGATGCGCCATGTGCTCGACGAAGCGCGTCTTGCCGCATCCGGTCGGTCCCTTGAGCAGGATCGGCAGGCGCGCTTTGTAGGCGGCGGTGAAAATTTCCACTTCGTCGCCAATCGGCAGGTAGAACGGCGCCGCGGCGGGGTCGAGATGTTTAACCTCGGGTCCCTCTGCTCGCAGCCTGGTGTCGAATTTTTTTAACTCAATCCCCATCTGTTCCTTGTGGCGATCCGGTTAGTCAAGGCGCGATTGTAAGAGACTTCCGCGCAATCATTCAAGGCAAATCTGCGGGCTAAAAGTGCGCACCCGCGCTCAGCCGTGACGCTTGTGATAGCTCGCCGTGCCGTCGCGGTTGTCTTTCACTTCGTAGCCGCGCCGTTCGATTTCTTTGCGCAGCGCGTCGGCCAGTATGAAATCCTTGGCCTTGCGCGCCGCGGCGCGGTTGTCGATCAACTGCTGCACGTCGGGCTCGATCGAGTCGGCGTGCGCCGCCGTGCGATGCTTCGCCAGGTCGAGACCGAGCATCGCGTCGAGTGCCTGCAGCGTCGGCCACGCACGGAGATCCTTGCGCCGGTATGCTTCCGCGACCAGGTCGAGCGCTACCGCCAGAGCCTGCGGCGTGTTCAGATCGTTGTTGATCGCGTCGTGAAAGCGCTCGTAGTACTCCGCCGCCCATCCTGCTGCTTCGACGCCGTTGGCGGCCGCGTCATCCGGCACGCTGCGCGCGAACTCGCGAAAATAATCGAGATTGCTCTGCGCCGCGTGCAGCGACTCGTCGTTGAACGCGATCTCTGATCGGTATTTCGCGCCGTAACAAAAGATCCGAAACGCGAGCGGATCGATTCCCGCCGTCCCAAGATCGCTCAGCAGGGGGAACTTGCCGGCGCTCTTACTGATTTTCGTCCCCTCTTTGCCGACCAGGAAAGCGTTGTGCACGAAGTATCGCGCGAACGGCTGATGCGTCGCGCTTTCCGACTGCGCGATCTCGTTCTCATGATGCACCGGGATGTGATCGATGCCGCCGGTGTGGATATCGATAGTCTCGCCGAGATATTTCATCGCCATCGCGGAGCATTCGATATGCCATCCCGGGTAGCCGCGCCCCCAGGGACTGTCCCATTGCATCAGATGGCCGGGCTGGCCGAGCACCCACAGCGTGAAATTGTGCGGGCTGTGTTTGTCGGCGGAATGCTCGATGCGTTGCGCAGCGTCCTGCTCGTCGAGGCTCTGGCGCGAGAGCCGGCCCACGCGATTTTCGCCGCGATACTTCTCGACGTCGAAGTACACGCCGCTGTTCGTGACGTAGGCAACACCTGCGTCGATAATTCTCTGGATGAGCGCGATCATATCGCCGATGTGATCGGTCGCGCGCGACCATACCTGCGGCGGCTCGAGATTGAGCGTCGCGCAATCGCGCTGGAACTGCTCGAGATAAAAGTTCGCGACCTCGAGCGGCGATTTGCCCTGCGCGCGTGCGGTTTTCTCAATCTTGTCCTCGCCCGCGTCCTCGTCGCTCGTCATGTGCCCGACGTCGGTGACGTTCATCACGTGGCGCACTCGGTAACCGTTGAACTCGAGCGCGCGGCGCAGGCCGTCGACGAAGACGTACGCGCGCAGATTGCCGAGATGCTGCGGCAGATAGACCGTCGGCCCGCATGAATAGAGCGTCACCTCGGGCGGGTTCTGTGGCTGAAACTCCTCGACCGCGCGGCTCAGCGAATTGAAAATGTAGAATGGTTTCACGAGTGCGAGCGCCAAGTTTATCGTGCGCTCGCGACATCGGACAAGGCGCGCGCGGAGAAGGGTAAATCACGAATCTAATGTGAAACCCGCGGTGGGTTTCACGCTTCCTTCGGCAGGGGTGACCCTGCACCCAATGATAAGAGAAGATGCGGGACTTCGTCCCTGTTAGGAAGTTTTTTTGGGGGTAGGAGACGACCGTCTGTCTTCTCTCCCTGTTAGGGAGAGGATGATGGTGAGGGTCCGATTACAGCGCTATTGCGCGATTCAGGATTCTGTTCCGCTGTGTTCCTGCAGCGCCGGTTCCTTCAAGTTGCCGCGAGCGTCGCGCGAGTATCGCGAGGCCGCGATGCGTTTGTATTGGCGATTGGCGAGCCACGCGTAGCCGGGGATGTACCACAGGTAAGCGAGGTAGCCTCTGAGGCCTTTCTGACGGCGCAGGATTTCGTTGATGGCGCGCGCGCCGCGATAGACGCGGCCGCTCTCGTCAACTGCGTGCAATTCTTCGAGCAGGTTCTCGAGCTTCAAGTCGGGAAATTGCGTACGCACTTCTTCGAGATGAAGATCGAGCGGCTCCATTTTGCCCGAGTTGTCGAACTGGCGGATGCCGTCAAGACTCGCGCGGCACATCTCGCACGAGCCGTCGAACAAAATCGCCAGCATCCCCGGCGATGCCTTGCCGACGCTGGCCGCTTGATCTTGCGTGCTCATCCGTCAGCGCCGGCCCGAAGCTCAGCGCTTTGACCACCTCGGATTCGCGTTCATCCGGCGCAGCCGCGCGTTCTCCTGCACGATGCGCCATTCGTAGCCGTCGACCAGCGAGACCCACGCCGCCTCCATCGTGTTCGACGACTTGGCCAGCGTCGTCCACACCAGATCGCCGTCGGCAAATTTCTTGACCGAGACGACGTCGGCCTCGGTCGAAGCGCCGGTCGCATGCTGGTAGGTCTCGATCACTTTGACCGGCTCAAGGTACGGAAAATATTTCAGCAGCGCCTTGCGCAACGCGACGTCGAGCGCATGCAGCACGCCGACGCCCGACGCGGCCTCGGTTTCCTCGACGTCGCCGATGCGGATGATGAGCGTCGCGTCGACCGTCATCTTGCCGTCGTAGACGTCATCGATCACGCGCCGCCGCACTACTTCGAAGGGAGCCGAGTAGCCGGCCGAAGCGCGCAGCTTCGCCAGTTCGCGCGAGGCCTGAGGCGGTTCCGCTTCGTAAAAATCAACCTGGCGTTCAGTGCTCATCGGGCTTACCCGCAATTTCTTGTAATTGTTCTGTTTTGATTATCATAAGCAACGCAACGGCTTTCAAGGACAATCGTTGCTGCCATAATAGTTGACTTGTGAAACGAGTGGCTATGCGACGCGCGCATTCGCGGTCGCCTTCGTGACCAAAACCAGCAATTGATGAATATCCGCGACCGATCGCCACGCTTGTCACCTGCACCGCGCGACTCGTGCTTCGGATTCAGGTTGTGGATAATCGTCGCAGCGCTGTTCACGATGGTCGCGGGCACCCCTCCCGCGCGCGCATCGCAGGTCCGCATTCCGCTGACGATCGATTACCTGACGCTGCGCGAGGCGCTCAAGCGCCAGCTCTACACAGCGGCCGGCGGACGCGCGCAGCTGTGGAACGGCCTCGACGAGTGCCAGTTTCTCTACGCAGAGAATCCGGAGTTCTCTCAAGCGACCGAGCCCGGCGCTGCGACGGTGAAGCTCGAAACGGCCAACAGCCTTGGGCTCGGCGTCGCGATGGGCTCGCAATGCGTCGGCGCCATCAACTGGAGCGGCATCGTCGATGCGCTCGGCGTTCCGTACATCGCGCCCGGCCTCCAGCTTAAATTTCATTTCACCGATTTGGATCTGTATGACTCGGCGCATCAGAAGACAGCGATCGCGAGCCGCGGCTTCGACCTGATCAAGAGCTATCTCATTCCGCGGCTCGACGATTTTTCGTACGATCTCAGGCCGTCGGTGCAGCAGCTCGCCGCGATGATCAATGACTCGATTCCGGCGGACGCCGCCGACAGGGTGCGCGCTGCCGTCGCGAGTCTGAGCGCCGAGCCGAATATCGCCGCGCTCGACGACGGTATCCGCATCACGCTGGTGATGACGGTGCCCGACGGGCCGGCGCCTGCCGCGAATCCGCCGGCGGCATCCGCGGCTACGCCCGCCGAGCTCAAGGCATTTCAGGACACGCTCGATCAATGGGACGCGTTCATGGTTTTCTCGATCAAACAGCTCGGCGACGCGGTCGGGGACCAGCAGTTCCGCGATCAGCTGCTGCAAATCCTGCTCGACAGCCGCTATCGGCTGGTCGAAGCGCTCAATAGTCCGCCGTCCGCTAACGGGCCTGACCCTGTCCGCCTGATGTTCCTCGACGAATGGCATCAGCTGCACGACGGGGTGCGCGAGGCGGCGCAGCGAGGGAAGCTGGGCGCGCGTGCGCTCGAATTCCTGTCGTTCATCTCGGCGGGCGACGCGCTGTTCGCGCTCGACCAGGCAGCTCCCGCGCTTGGGATGCGCATCTCGGCCGCGGATCTCCGCCGCCTCGCGCACATCATGGCGCCCACTGCGACAGGCGACCCGCTGCAATTCGACAATCACGAAGACCCCAATCTGAAAAAACTCTTTGATGTCCCCGAGCCGCCACGGAGCCGCCATCCGATCGAAGAAGAGAACGTGCCGCCGTCCGCTCCCGTCGCGCCGCCAAACTCGCACGGCACCAACAGCTCTGTCCCTCTGCCAATCGCCAGGTTGCTGCGCTTCATCTCGCCCGACGAAGCCGACGCCGCTGAAGACAGCGGAGCCGCGCAAATAAACCGGCTGCAGGATGTTGCCGACCGCCTGTATCAGCTGGTCGTCAACGAACAAAATTCTGACGCTTACCGCGCTGACATGGGGGTGCTGCTAAGGCTCAGCGCTCAGTACCAACTAGGCCAGGTCACTTCCGGCTTGAGCGCGCTGGAGACCGACAACGGCCGCGTTTACGTCTCGCTGGTGCTCAGCACTGCATGGCAGGAGAGCTGCTGGCGGCAATTCGTGATGGACGGCACGCGCATCCGATGGCTCGAATCTGCCACCGGCGACATCGGCCTGATGCAGGTGAACAAGCATGTCTGGCGCGGCTTTTACGATATCGAGCGGCTGAAGTGGGACGTGCTGTACAACGCCGGGGCAGGGTGCGAGATTCTCGCGCGCATGATGCAATTTGCGTCGATGTCGCAGCCCAAGTTCGATCCCGTGTTGATTTCCAGCCACCTCGCGCGCTCGGCCTACGCCGGCTATAACGGCGGTCCGGGCGCCTGCAATCGATGGCGACGTCGGGAACCGGCTGCACTGAAGCAAATCGATTCCAGCTTCCTGGACAAATACGAGGCGGTCGAGAACGGAACTCAGATCGACATCCTGAGCTGCGCCAGCTCCTGGGGCCATTGACGCTCCGGCACGCCGTCTCAAGGATTCGACGGCGGTTGAGAACCGCCGGCATTCGAGTCATCCTGGCGCGATTCCTTTTGCACCGACTGCACGACTCCATCCGGCCCGTAGGTGAGGCGATAGACCGTGAGCCGCTGCTCGGTCGCATGAATCCGCGCCTGGTGCACGACGGTCGCGATACCGCCAGTGAACACGCCGGCCGCGATATTGCGCGCATAGACTTTCGGCTTCACGAATTTTGAACCGTCGGGATTGAACTCGTACACGTCCTGCACCTGGCCGGTCTGATCGCTGGTCTCGTTCGGCTTGCCGAACGCGGCTGCGATCTGATCGCGAGTAGCACCGACGCACATCAGGCCCGGGTCTTCATGCACCGACGTGTCCTTCATCGTGGCGTTCTGCTCGAAGGCAGTCGGGCTGAGGCGCTGCGCGGGATCGAATCGCGAATCCAGGTCATCTTCCGTGATCCCGGACGCGAGACAGCCCGCCAGTATCACAGCCGGAACCAACAGCAGCAGCCGTTTCATCTGTGTCAGGCTCGCGTCTCAGGGCGAGGGACTCAGATTCACGTTGCAGGTCGCGGTCACGCTGCCGCCCGACGTCGCGACGATATTTGCAAAGACCTCGGCTTCGATGTCGTAGCATCCCGCGGCCAGCGGCACGCTCATCGGTAGCGGAACGCTCTGGCCGTTCGACGCTTGCAGATTGAGGATCTGGTCCGCTCCGATCGGCGTGATAGTCACGAACGAGACCGCCGTAATATTTCCGAAGTCCTCGTTCGGGTCCGCCTCGATCAAGCCGCTCAGCGTGTAGGTCGTGTCCGCGCTGATACAGAATTCAGCCGAGAAATCCGTTAGGCCCTGGTTCTCGGCCATGCACGGCAGCGGTTGATCGGCGCATTGAGAGAGATCGCCTGAGACTGCCGCAGTCGCGTCGACGGAAATCGACGAACCGTCAGCGTCCGAGGTCTGACCGGCAGACGCAGCTCCCGACATATCGACCTGGGTGTCGACCAGGCTCAGGTTGCTGTTAAACGACGGCGTCGAGGCGGCAGCCGCCTGCTGAGTTTCGACCGGGTTCGGCGACACCCCGTTCGGGTTGTCCAACACGACGTAGCCGCTTTCGGTTTCAGAAATCGCCATGAGCGAGTAGGTCGCGCTGCCGGTTGGCGTCGCGGTCGGTGTGCCTGAAATCGTCGCGCTGGGCGTCGATGTGGGCGTCGCGGTCGCCGTCGGCGTGATGCCGGTTGGGGTGGCCGTCGGCGTCGCAGTCGGTGTGACGACCGTGGCGGTCGGTGTCGGGCTCGCAGTCGGAGTTAGGGTGGCTGTCAGACTTGGCGTGGCAGTAGCCGTCGAGGTGGCAGTAGGGGAGGGCGTCGAGGAGGGCGTCGCGACGCCGACCCCATTGAGCTTCACCTTGTGATTTTTGCTCTTCGATAGATCCGTGAAGGTGAGCGTTCCATTGTTCGTGCCGCGTGCCACGGGGGCAAAGCTCACGCCTATCTGGCAGGTCCCTCGCGGCGGGATACCGGCCGCGCAATCGTTGCTCACGATGCTGAAGGCTTGTCCCGTCGTCTGCAGCGCCGAGATCACATCGTTCGTCGTCTTGCTCTTGTTATGCAGCGTGACCGATTTTGTCGCGACGCTTCCCGTGCGGACCTTTTTGAATTTCACTGTTTTCGGCGCGACGGTGAGCTGCGGCGGCTTTGGCTTGGGAGTCGACGTGGCGGTCGGCGTGGCGGTAGCCGTTACCGTCGCAGTAACAGTGTCAGTCGCCGTGGCGGTTGCGCTAGTCGTCGAGGTTGCCGTTGCCGTGGCTGTCGCCGTCGCGGTTGGAGTGGCAGTATCGGTCGCCGTCGATGTCGCCGTGGCGGTGTTGGTCGGCGTCGCGGTCGCAGTCGCGGTAGCGGTCGGCGTATTGGTCGCAGTGGCGGTCGACGTCGCCGTGGCGGTATTGGTCGCGGTCGATGTCGCCGTAGCGGTTCGCGTGGCGGTCGCAGTTGCGGTCGGAGTCGCCGTCGCAGTTGCGGTCGGGGTTGGCGTCGGGCTCGATTCGAACGCACCGATGTCGCATGCGTTGCCGCCATCACCGGGCCGCGGGTCGCCGCGCTGATCGGTCGGCGGGCAATTGGCAATCGGCACTGCGTCAATCGCGGGGCTGTTTGGTTGCAACGCGAACGTGTCTGTCTGTCCGCCGTTATTCTGGAGCGCGTCGAGCAGCGGCAGGACGCTGTCGCCGATCGCGTCGCCATTGAGGCCGGTGCTGCTGCCGAAACCGCAGGAATTATCGTCGGCGATGTTGAAGGTGCCGTTTCCGATCGTGCCCGCACTCTCCACCCCGCAATCGGTGCCGGTGCTGTTGGCGAGAATCGAGTTCACAACTTCGACGGTCGTGCCGTTGGCGAAAATCGCGGCGCCTGCCCCCACGGCGCTGTTGTTAGAGAACGTGCTGCTGGTCACGGTCCCGCCGTGACTAGTGAAGACGGCGCCGCCGTCGGTCGCGCCGTTGCCTGAAAATGTGCAGTTGGTGATGTTCAGCGTGCCGCCGATCGAATTGAAGATGGCGCCGCCGCCGACAGCATTGTTACCTGTAAACGTGGAGTCGGTGACGGTTAGATCGCCGTTGCTGAGGACGCCGCCGCCGTTGCCGGTCGAACTGCCATTGGAAATTGTCAGGTCGTTCAGGGTCAGCGTGCCAGTCAGGTTGAGGAAGATGCGACTGGCGCTGCCGCCGTCGATATCGATCGTCTGGCCGGTTCCATCGATCTCGAGGACTCCGGTCGGTGACGGAAGCGTGCTCGCCACGGTAATCTTGCCGCTCAAGCTAAAAACGATCGTGTCGTTGGCGGTGCCGGCGACGCAATCGCCCTTGGTGGTATCTGATCCGCTGTTGGAGTTGGTGATCGCTTCGCGCAGGCTGCACACGCCGTCGCCCGCAGTGCTCGAATCGGAGAGCGTATTGACGGTTATCGTGTTGGCGGCGTGTAGCGAATTGCGCAGGGTGAGGACGGATAGCATCGTCAGCAGAACGAGCGCAGCCAATACCGCCGGCCGCACCATGCCCCTGGCGAAGCGCCCGGCCGCAGCCGGCAGACTAACTCCTCTCACCACCGATGCATTCACGCTTGGCCCACCCTGCTTTGTCAAGCAGGGATGGGCCTTGCCACTGAGATTTGATCTCTACCCGAAGCAGACTACGCGGTCATGGTCCGGTCCCGGTCAGGCTGATGATGTGCGGGCTGGTCGGATCGCTGCCGACAGTTACCGACATGCTGGCGCTTTCCGCCGATCCTCCCGCAGTCGGGGTGAAGGTCACCGCGATCGTGCAGGCGGAGTTGGGTGATGCGGTGGTGGTGCAGGTGCTGGTCGGCGAAATCGTGAAGTCTGATCCGTTGGGGCCGCTGATGCTCTGGGCCAACGACAGCGGGAATCCCGACAGGTTGGTGACGGTCACGGTCTTGGTCTTCGTCGGCGTCCTCGAGGTCAGCGTGCCGTATGCGAGCGTCGCGGGTAGGACGCTATCAGGGATCGTCGGTCCCGTGCTGAGTGCGACGGTGTACGGCGGCAGTGGATCGGGGCTGTCCGAGACTAACAGCGTCGCCGATTCGGTTCCGAGCACGCTCGGCGAGAAGTGCACGATTATCGAACACGCCTTCAGCGCGCCGAGGCTCGAGGTGCAGGTGCCTCCGCCAACGGTGAAGTCACCGGGGTTGGCCCCGCTGAAGCTCTCGCTCAACGAGACCGGCTGGGTTTGATGATTGACTACGGCGAAGGCCTCGATGCCGACCGCGCCGAACTTGGTGTCCTTGAATACGAGGCTGCTCTTGGTGGTCGTGAGACCTGCGATGCCGGTGCCGGTGAGCGTCACGTGCTGAGGGCTGGTGGTCGAGTTGTCTACGACCGCGAGCGAGGCAGGATGCGCGCCGACCGCGCTCGGTGAGAATGAGATCCCAAGCGTGCAATGCGTTCCATGCGCAACTGTCGCCGGAAGCGTGCCGCAGGTTCCGGTGCCGGTCAGCGCGTATTCGGGATCCGACAGCGTCGCGGCTGAGACAATCAGCGCGTTGGTTCTTCCAGAGTTGGTAACCGTCACAGTTTTCGTAGTCGTCTGACCGACGGCAACATTGCCGAAGGCCAGCGTCGCCGTCACCGACATTGAGGTGGTCGGTGTCGCGGTCGGTGAGGAAGTCGCAGTTCCGGTCGCCGTGGCAGTGGCAGTATTGGTTGCCGTCGCGGTAGCCGTGGCCGTCGCCGTCGCAGTGTTAGTAGCGGTGGCCGTTTTGGTTGCGGTCGCGGTGTTGGTCGCAGTGGCGGTTGCAGTCCGCGTCGCGGTGTTCGTGGCCGTTGCGGTCGCAGTCGCAGTTGCCGTTGGAGTTGATGTCGTAGTTGCGGTCGCCGTCTGAGTTGCAGTGGCGGTCGCGGTTTTGGTGGCCGTGGCCGTCGCCGTCGCGGTGTTTGTCGCGGTAGCCGTGGCAGTCGCCGTGTTCGAGGCTGTGGCAGTTGCGGTCGGCGTTGCCGTGTTCGTGGCGGTTCCCGTGGCAGTTGCAGTCCTGGTCGCGGTTGCAGTGGCAGTCTTTGTCGCCGTCGGTGTCGCAGTTTTCGTCGCAGTCGCGGTTCGCGTGGCCGTGGCGGTTGCGGTTCGTGTGGCTGTGGCAGTGGCGCTCGCCGTAGCCGTCGCGGTTGCGGTCGGCGTTGCCGCGATGATCAAGGGCTGGTCATATTCGAGCGCGCGATTATTGTCCGTGTCGGCGATGTAGAGATTGCCGGTGACGTCCAGCGCGACCCCGGACGGATCGCACAGGTTGTCCGCGGTGCCGCTCAACCCGTCGAAATCGCAGGTATCGGTACTGAAGCTGTTGCCCTGCCCGAATACCAAATTGGCAGCCATGCTGCTGGCAAGCGGCGAGCTGAATTCGAGCACGCGGCTGTTGCCTTGGTCGGCGACGTAGAGATCGCCTCTGGAGTCCGCCGAAACTGCAAACGGGGCGCATAAGCTGCTCGCGGTCACCCCGCCGTTATCGCAACTGCCCGAGACAAAGTCGGGCTGTCCCAGCACCAGGTCGGCGGTCGTGTCGGTTGTCAGCGGACTCTTGTATTCGAGCACCCGGCTGTTCTGGTTGTCGGCGATGTACAAGTCGCCGCTCGAGTCCAACGCCACCCCGATTGGTTCGCACAGGCTGCCCCCGGACAAGCCGCCATTGTTGCAACTGTCCGAAGTAAAGCTGCCGGCCTGCCCGAAAACCCGATCGGCGACGGTGTTGGTCGTAAGCGGAGTGTTGTATTCCAGCACCCGGTTATTGTTGAAGTCGGCGACATAGACGTTGCCGCCGCCGTCCACCGCAACTCCGACCGGGCTGCAGAGGCTGCCCGCTCCCGCACCGCCGTTGTTGCAAACGTTGCCGGTAAAGCTGCTCCCTTGGCCGAAGACGACGTTGGCGCCTGCGCCGACGCATGGAAACGAACCGCATCCGGCGAAGGGTGTGTTGTATTCGAGCACGCGGTTATTGTTTTCATCTGCAACGTAAAGGTTGCCGGTCCCATCCACCGCAATTCCAAACGGGTTGCAAAGGCTGCTCGCGCCGAGCCCGGCCGTGTTGCAGGCGCCCGAGAGAAAGTCGGGTTGACCGATCACCAGGTCGGCCGCGCCGCCATTGACGAAGGTGTTCACGTTCTTGTAGCCCAGCACGCGGCTGTTATCGGTGTCAGCGACGTACAGCCGGTTGGGCGACACGCTGGTGTCGACGGCGACAGACTCGGGATTGAACAGGCCGATTCCGTCGATCAGGTTTTCTCCGTCGTGGATGAAATCGAGCTGACCCAATACGACATTGGCGCTGGGATTGCTCCCAAACGGAGTGTTGTATTTGAGCACGCGATTGTTCGTGGCGTCAGCGAGGTAGAGGTCGCCGGTGCTGGCCAATGAAACCCCCGCCGGATTGCACTCGCTGGTCGCGGTGGCGAGCGTCCCCCCGCCGTTGCAGTTCATAGAAGTAAAGCTGCCGCCCTGCCCGAACACGGTGCCGGCCGATTCACCGCTTATAAGCGGAGTGGCGTACTCGAGCGTGCGGTTGTTGGTGAAGTCCGTGACGTAGAGGTCGCCGCTCGAGTCCAGCGCTATCCCGCCGGGGCCGCACAGGCTGCCCGCGCTTACACCGTTGCAGGTGCCCGACGTGAAGCTGCCGCCCTGGCCAAAGACCGCCGCAGCGTTGGCGCTCGAGGTAAGCGGAGCGGTGTACTCGACCACCCGGTTGTTGCTGAATTCCGCGACGTACAGGTCGCCGCTCGAGTCGACCGCGACCCCGTCGGGAGCGCAGAGGCTGCTGGCGCTAGGGTTCAAGGCGCCGCCGTTGCAGCCTGAATCGGTAAAGTTACCCTGCCCGAATACGAGGTCAGCGGTGGTGTCGGTGGTCAGCGGAGTGGTGTACTCGAGGACGCGGTTCTCGCTTTCATCGACA
>Ga0210393_10001455_pt1 | contig 19782 bp, 42 predicted proteins | sample IncBWC27OmetaG_FD_160068 | JGI IMG/M metagenome (GOLD analysis project Ga0210393, IMG submission 160068) | Forest soil microbial communities from Barre Woods Harvard Forest LTER site, Petersham, Massachusetts, United States - Inc-BW-C-27-O ... | reverse complement strand
CCGCATACCTGGCTATTCGGAAAGCCGATGGTTGCAATTCAGCGACGATTTGCAAGACCTCTCCGTAAAATTACCCTGAGGTCTTGCAAATCGTCGCTGAATTGCAACCATCGGCTTTCCGAATGGTCACCTATGCGGAATCCCGATAGGTGGCGGGAATGCCCCCCGGCCGTACTATCGCCCTTTCACATGCGAGGTATGTGAAAAGGCGATAGGTGGGGCTCTACGCCTCCTTCAAGCCGAGGACGTCCAGGAGAAGGCGCGCGTCATCCGCATCACGCGCCCGGCCAGCCACAACCAGCGCGCACCGCCGCTGCTGCTCCGCTGACGGCGGATCAAACAGGCCCAGCCGCGAGATAGGCGCAGAGACCAGCTTGTCCAGATCAGACGGAGGCCGCGCAGATAGCATCGGCTCACCGTGCAGCGACCGATGCACCACCATCCGCGCGGCCATCACTTGCCGCTCGCAGACGGGTCAGACGGCCGCGGCGACGGACGCTTCGTCGCCTCATCCCGCGGACCACCCCCACGCGGCCTGCGATCCGCCCCGCCCTTCGACCCCGTCCCCGACAGCGTGTACTCCCCCTCACCCGGATGACGCCCCGCCGCGCCGCCCCTCACGAACTTGCGCGCGCTCGGGTCGCGCAGCTGCTTCTTCTTCGCCGCCTCCCGGGCCGCCTTGTCATCGTCGCTGCCGCCCTTGTCCTTACCGCTGCCCATGGTGGCCCTGCATCCCGTACGCCCGGTCCAGCTGGTCACGCGGGACACCCAGCCTGGTCCACCCCCGCCGCATCCAGCACGGCAGCCGCAGCGTCGGGCACGTCAGCCGGTGCGCGCCGTTCACGCCCGCGCACCTGCGGCACGGAAGCTCGGCCTCATCGACGCGGGTCACCGGCCAGCCCCCGTGCTGGCCATGTTCCGCAGCCGCTCGAGGTCGGACTCGCTGTACCGGCGGTGACCGCCCGGCGTCATGAACACCCGGACACCGTCTAGCTTGCCGCCCTTGACCCACCGGGCGACGGTCTTGGGGTCGACGCCGAACATCGACGCGACCTGCGCAGGTGCCAGATATACCTCGTTGTCGTACACGATTTTCCTCATGCCCCGATCATACCCCGGAACGGGGACATGCCGCCCTTACCCTGCCGAACTCGGGATCGGGTATGGAGTCGGGATAACCCACGCACCCTGAACCTCACCAGCCGCGCAGTTATCCGGCGTATCCGTCCGAGTCTCCACCCGCACCTCCTGCGTCGCCTGAGACACGCAGAAGTACACCACCGCCCCCGGCGCATAGTTGTACTCGCCGAACGCCGGGTTCTGCGTCGGAGGCCCCACCCTCGCCTCGCGGGTAGCGGCATACGCCGACCCGCCGCCGACGACGGCCAGGCCGAGCACGACAGTAGCGGCTGCTGCCTTAATCCTGCGGTTCACCGGTGCCTCCAGTTAGAGCGTGTGGGAATGAACCCCGTTGGTCACGGCATAGGAGCCGCCCCCGTGAGTGTGGGCCGTCCCGGCCGACGCCGCCCCCGACGTCCCGTTGATCGTCCCGTTCGGCAACCCGGCCGACCCCGTGTTCCCGCTCGCCGAGAACGTCCCGCTGACGGTCAGGCCACCCGACAGCGTCACGTTCCCCGCCGCCGACAGCGTCAGCGTCCCCCCCGCCGTCTCCACGATCAGATCCCCGCCCGGGTCCGTCTCGATCTGCGCGGCGAACGTCCACCCCCCCGCCTCGCTGCCCGTGAAGTACTCCAGCGCCCCGCCGATCATCGCGTTCGCGAACGTCCCGCTGTACGTGGCGATGCCCTGCAGGTACTGGTTGCCGTGCGCGTCGGTGCCCGCGGCGGCGGCGACGGACGCGAGCAGGTTCCCCGCGGCGGGGGTGCCGTTGTAGAGGAAGAGATCGATGCCGGTGAAGTTGCCGGTCTCGACGGATAGCCCGGCGGGGTAGGCGTTGCCGTAGGGGTCGGTTCCGGCTGCGGCGGCCCAGGAGCCGATGAGGTTGCCGGGGCCGGGGGCGGGTGAGTAGACGAAGAAGCCGGAGAATCCTGTCTGGGCGGCGGACAGGATGATGAGGTTGACGAGCTGGTTAGTCCAGCTTGATCCTGCCAAGGGGTCACCCGCTCTTGTTGACGGCCAAATCCTGGTCATACCTGAAATACGCGGTCACCACCGGCAGCGGCGTCGTACCCGACACCACATTCCACAGGAAATCGATCTCGTCGCCAGCGAACAGCCCCATCGGCTGGGAGGGGTCCCACTCGCTGCCGCCGAACGGCTGAGTGTAGGAATACTGGCGGCCGTTCCGCATGATCGTGGCGGCCGCGCCTACCGGTACGTTCGTCACGTTGATGTGGTAGCACTCGTACACCGCGATGGTCACGTTGATGAATGAGCTGGTGAGTGCGTTGGTGAGGTTGCCTCGGTTGCGGCCGGTCTGGTCTGGCCCGGCCGTGTTGGGGCCGGGCGTTCCCAGATCGACGTAACTAGCCACGCGGCTCTGCCTTGATCTGCAATCTGTCCTCGTCCAGTACCCGCGTGCGGATTGTCGTGCCGGTCCGGTAGGCGCGGACGTTCACGGTGTTCTGCATGCTCCTGACCTGACAGGCGAAATCCTCTCCGCGTGTCAGAACACGAGTCCGGCCGTCGCACCATTCTTCCCAGGGGTACCGACTAACAGACGGCCTCGGTGTCCCCCATACGGATTCATCTACAATCTCTGCCATGCCGTCACGCTATCATGACGGCATGGCGGCATGGCAGAGTGTCAGAAGCCGCCCGGGTGCGGCGCGGCCTGGGCGATGGGCTCGCTCGGCGGGCTAGCCGGGGTGAGCGCCGTAGTCAGCGCCGACGTGGCCGACGTCAGCTGGCCAGTCGCCGACACCAGCGCCGCCGTATCCACCGGCGCCCCGTCCTGCCCCAGCGCGGTCACCGCGCTCTCGATCACACCCACGGTCGCGCTCATCTGGGCTACCGCCGCGTTGATGTCATCCTGTGCTGCCATGATCCGCTCCTGATTCGCTAGTACCTGATCTATCTTCGCGTCGAGTTTCGCGTGAAACAGGTCCGCGACCTGCTCGAAATTCATGCATCCTCATCTTCCCTTGTCCTGAACCCCAGCAGCTCCGCGACCGGCCTGCGCTTCTGCCTGCCCTCCGGCGGCTTCAACGGCACATCCACCCAGCTGATGACGGCCTGCCTGGTCCGGGAGTGACGCAGGATGAACTCATGCCGGTCCGGGTCTAGACTGTCGAACACCGGCATCCAATCCCGCTTCGAGCCGAACAGCTCAGCGAACCGCTCCAGGTCCGCGCGGTCCTTCGGCGCGAAGGCGGCGGTCCACATCGTTTCTGAGTGCATGTCGCGCTGGATTCCCTGGGGGCGCTGCTTCATCGCCAGGATCGTGATCCCCTGGCTCCTGCCCTCCCGCCAGTACATCTGAATGATCTTCTTCAGGTCATCCGACAGGCCCTCCGCGTACGCGATCTCATCGAACGCCACGATCGTGTTCGCCTCGGGCTGCCACAGCCGGTCAAGCAGGTCACGGACCCTGACCTCATGGTGGGCGCGCCGCGGCTTGCCGATGAGATGGGTCTGCGGCCAGTAAATGACCTGGCGGTTCTCGGTCACGCCTTTCCAGTCGTTCACGACTGGCCAGCCGAGGGACAGGATGGTGGCGTCAGCGGGTTTGGTCGCGACCAGCACGGACGGGGTGTCGCGGACCTTGGCGCGCTGCTGGAGCATGGTGGCCTCGAGGTGGGTCTTGCCGCTTCCGGACGGGCCGACGATCTCGAGGTGTTCGGGCTGGGGATTCTGCGGGTCGGCGCGGCCCCAGGTGATGGAGAATTCTGGGCCGAGTTGTGACCAGGGGATTCGTTCGGGGACGGTGAATGAGGAGTCCCGCCGCCAGTCAGCCGGGGCCGGGGCGGTCACGACAAGCTCACCAGCGGGGCGAAGTGATCCTTGATCTCCTGCTCATCGCAGCCGAACGCCTTGGCCAGGTCGGCGGCGCTCATCTCCCTGGAGATGCGGACGACCTGATACCGGCTTTCGAGGGTGTACGGGTAGGCAGCCGGGGTGTTGGCGATCTTGGCCACAATGTCGAGCATGCCCTTGAGGGTGTGCATCACATGCACCCCGGCCTCGAAGCCATCCGTCCGGCTCCAGGTGTTGCCGCCGAAGTACATGCCGCCACAGAGCCGCAGGTAGCGGAGGATGTGCGCGCCATTCTCGTCGGCCACGGTCACCATGTCGTAGCGGACGCACTGGGGCTCAGGCGGCGGCGGGGTTGGGCTGGCGGGCACTGTAGGCACTGAAATCCACACCCCCCCCAGGAACCTCCACAGCCTCCCCCTCCTGATCCAGCACAATCCGCCGCGTCACATGATGCGCGATAATCGCCTCCACCACCGGCCGCACCGCAATCCCCAGCTCCGTCCACATGATGAACGTCGTTGACTTGCTGAACCACCGCACCAGATCCGGGGACTGGCACACCAGCGGCGCCATCTTCAGCGCGATCTCATCCACCTGCGCCGCATACGCCCCGCCGCAGTACGGGTCGATGCGGAGCCACGGCTCGGCGGGGATAGACAGCCAGAACGCGAGCTTGCCCGTGATGTCAGCCTCGACGGCCTTGGTGACCTTGACGGGCGGGGGCCGGTCGGGTTTGGGGCGGGGCTGGCGGGTGCGCCTGGCCCGGCCGGTGACCAGGTGCCGGGGCTCGGGGTCACGCCCCGCGCGGGCGCGCGCCTCGTCCAGGTCGGCGGGGGGCGCTTCGGTCCCGCTCCCCAGGTCGGGCGCGGCCGGGCGCCCGTCCAAGTCCGGAACCACGTCGTCTAGCCCGTCCTCATCCATGGCCGACACGTCTGGCAGCTCGTCGACCTGGCTGCCGTGCTCGGCCTCGAATGCGGCGCGGACTTCGGGGGAGATGCGGCCGCGGTCGGGGAGGTCGGGCCAGCCGTTGTCGCGTGCCCATCGGCGGATCGTGGCCGATTCCACGCGGTCGGCCGGCCGCCGCGGATCAGCCACGCTCAACCCCTGCCTGGTGCTCCAGGAACTCCTCATACAGCTTCGCGTCGGCCCCCTTGGGAATCGCCAGCCGGGGCGTCAGCACCGTGTCGCCGTTCGTGCAGCCAGGGCACGCATCCTGGGTGACCTGCTCGGTATACCGGGTGCCGTCCTCCCGCCGACGCTTGAGACTGCCGCTGAACGTGGACCAGTCCTCCGCGTTCTCGCTGAAGATCGTGCCGCACTTGTCGCACATCCGCACACTGCTCACTGATCGCGCCCTCTTCCGCACAGTTCGCACACATCCGAGTGCCACGGGTAGCGGTGCTCGTGTGCCTGGACTTCCATGGTCTTGGTGGTCGTACCGAGCGCGTTCCACCGCTCAACCTCATCGATGACCTTCAGGCAGTCGGCCACGGTCGTCTCGGGCATCGCTGCCTTCTGGACGAGAAGCCGCAGGACATCGTAGAGATTCATTAGCCGCATCCTAATGGGTCCATTAGCGCGGGGACTATGCTACGGGGGTATGGAAACCATCTACGACGTGTTCAGGCGCCTGGTCGCGGGCAAGCAGCTATCCGAAGCCGAGCAGGCCGAGGCGCTCGACATCATCGACGCCGCCGACACCGCCCGCCGAAACGTGGCCAACTGGACCAAGGACGACACCCATGCCTAAGCTCACCCCCGAGCAGCGCGCCGACCTCGAGGCGCAGCTCGCCGAGGACGACGCCGACGACGAATCCGATGAGGTCACCATCGGCCGCCCGGACGGGTCGACGTTCACCGGCACGTTCAGGCGGGCGCTCCAGCTCGGGTTCGTGACGCTGCCCGAACCCAAGAAGCCAGCGGCGAAGAAAGAGGCTGCGCCCCGCAACGTGTCGGTGTTCGGCCAGCGGCGCACCAGCTAACCTCAGACCATGGCGGACCTGACTTTCACGCAGCTCGAGGCGCTGTGGAAGCAGGTCGCCCCGTCCGGCCTGCAAGTCCTGGCCCCCGTCATGGCCGCGATCGCCCTGGCCGAGTCCAGCGGCAACCCCGACGCGCTCAACCCCGACGACAACAACGGCACACAGTCATCGTTCGGGCTGTGGCAGATCAGCAACGGCACCCACTCCCCGCCTGCGGCGAACTGGGCGAACCCGGCCGAGAACGCCAGGCTCGCCGTCGCCAAGGTCCAGTCCCAGGGGCTCGGCGCATGGGGCACCTACGTGTCCGGCGCGTACAAGAAGTTCCTGAACGGCGCGGCCGACACCTCGGGCGATATCGTCGCGCAGCCGTTCGGGTCGAGCACGTCGGCCAGCGGCCCCCTGTCCGACGTGACCTCCGTCGTCTCCCAAGCGGGCACCCTGCTAGGCGACCTCGCTAAGGCCCTGGACTGGTTTTTCCATTTTTTCAAGCCCGGCCAGGGGTGGCGTATCGCGTTCGGGGTCGGCTCGGTCGCCGCGGCGTACGGCGGGGTCCGGTCGTGGCAGTCGGCCAGCAGCAGCGAGGACGTGTCGTCGGCCCTGCCGCTGGCTGTGGCCTTGTTCGGCCTGTCGGCGCTCGCCGCGTTCATGACCCTCCGGCAGTGGCCGACCGTCGACGGGCAGCCGGTCAAGCCCGGTGCTTACGCGGTGGCGACGGTGGAAGGCCAGCCGCCCGCTGCAGGTGCGGCGCCGGGGTCGGACGCTGACGCGATCGAGGTGGGGCTCGGCGCGATCCTGGCCCTGTGGGGCGCGTCTAAGGCGGCCCAGGGGATATCGGGTATCGGCGGGCTGCTCGGCGGGCTGGCTAATCTGCTGAAGGGCGGCGCGTCTGAGGCGGCGGAAGCGGAGGTCCCCTGATGCCAAGCGCGGTGACCCGGGAACAGTGCGCGCAGCCCGGCTGCGGAGAATCCATGGTGCTCAGATTCGGGTGCGCCATACCAAGAGGCTGGGGCGAGACTATCGGCCGCTTCACCGATGGCGATGAATGGGAACCGTCCGTGTTCTGGTGTCCCGCGCACGCTGAAGGGACAAGAACCTGATGGCAGGCAGGCACCGGACGCCGCCCCCCCCTCCCCTCCGCACCGCACGCCGCGCGGCAAGCACCGCACGGCCAGCCGCAGCACGCAGCTACCGCACCGCACGCCAAGGCACCCGCATCGCACACCGCGGCATAGCCCACGGCGGACAGCACGCCCTCATGGCCGAATTCCTGCTGTTCTGCGGCGTCGTCGGCCTCCGCGCCGTCGCCGACTACGTCCCCGAAGACCAGGGCGCGTCGAAGGGGGAGATCACGCCCGGGGCGGGCCAGCTCGGGCCGCTCCCCATCCTCGCCGCAGGCTTCGTCTTCTTCTTCCTCATGTCATTCGTGGCCGCCCGGGGCGGGACGTGGGCGAAGGTCGCCGCGGCGGCGGGCCTCATCCTGGACGTGGCGCTGCTGCTGCGCAGCGCACCGGAGCTGGAGAAGGTGTCCGGGGCGTTCGGTAACGTGGCCGGGACCAGCACCAGCACGGATAATGCTGCCAGCAGCGGCCCGAACAACGCGGGGTCCGCCCCCACCTCGACAGGAGCCTGATGGCACGATTCCGCTTCGCGGTCGGCGAGTTCTTCGAGTCCCTCACCAGGCCCGAACTCCACGACGCCCTGTCCGAGCACCGCGCCGCCCAGCGCGCCGAAGCCGCCGAGCTCGCCAAAGCCCACGGCCGCCGCTACATGCGCGTGTCGGTCACCGGGCAGGCCGCGGCCGGGGTCCTCCAGATGGGCGGCGACTACCCCAACACCGGCCCCGCCGGAACCATCGTCCCCTCCCCCCAGCCCCGCGCCGGATACGCATGGGCCGCCCGCCGCATCAGCGTGTCAGGGCTCACCACGGGCACCACCCCCGATATCGTGAACCTCCACCGGTCCACCCCCGGCACCCTCTACACCGGCGGCACGCTCAGCAACGGGATCTGGCAGTTCAACGGCAACAACTTCGCCTATGTCTTCTCCCATGAGCAGCTCATCTGGCTCGAAGGGGAAACGCCCGTGATCACGTCGGTGGGCACGTTCGCCTCCACCGCCCGGATTGTGCTCGCCCTCGAGGTGGTGGAGGTCCCCGAGGTCGAGCTGTACCGGACACGCTGATGGCCGCGCCGCCCCAGGTTCCGTGCCCGGTGTGCACCGGCTCGAGGCAGGCGCCGGGCGGGGCCTGCGGGGCCTGCCATGTCACCGGCTGGGTGACACCTGAGCGCGCCGCCGAGATCACCGCCCAGCGTGACGCCGCGGCCCGCCGCGTGGAACTCCGCGAGGCGTGGCTGGCCGCCCGCGCCGCCCAGGTCCAGGCCGACGCCATCACCGAAGCGGCCCGGCTGAAGAGCGAGGCGGCCGAACGGCTGGCTATCGCCGAAGCCGAAGCCATGACCCGCCGCGCCCGCGAACGCCCCCTCGCCGAAGCCGACGCCGCGGTCCGCGTCCAGGTGCTGGCCCACCGCATCGCCGCGGGCATCCGCGAGGACCCCCCCGCCGAGCAGTACGGCCAGAGCGTCCACTCGGTTCTCCGCGGCTTCCCGAACGGCACCGCGAGCGGCTGGCAGAATGTCCTGACTTACGGCGCTGACCCGGGCGGCATCTACAACAGCGACCCGGCATTCCAGGCGGCACTGAACATCGGCGGGGTGGTCTACGCGCCCGCGGGGACCTACATCCTGTCTCAGACACTGCAGGCCCCTCAGGCGGTGCTGCTGGCCAGCCAGGGGACGGGGATCATCGGCGACGGGTCCGCCAGCACGTTCATGCATTACACCGGGAACGCGCAGGCTATCAACATCGGCCTGACGGGGGCGTTCACGGGCGGCGCCTATGCGGGGACCTTCAGCGGCTTCTATCTGGACGGCTATTCGGCGGGGTCGGCCGGTATAGGAATGCAGATCGGGAACCTTCAAGGTTTCAACGTCAGCGACGTGGCATTGTATGGCTTCAATAAGTACGGCCTGTATTTCCATAACACGACAGGCTATTCCGAGCAGGCCAACATCCAGATGCGGATTGTCCAGTGCGGCACCGCAGCCGTATTCGACGGGTCCTCCTATGACTACGCCAACTACGACTTCACCATCGTCAGCGGCAACGGGCAAGGCGGCATCACCCTCCAGAACGGCGCCCAGCTATCCGGCGTATACCTGCGGATCAGAGGGAACTTCTACGGGGCACCCGTCAACACGTCCGCCGTCATCGCCATCGACCCCGGCAACCTGGCCGGGACCAGCTACATCATCGACGCCCTATGCGACATCGCGGTCGAATCCGCGGGCACCGGGCAAGGCCCTTTCACGCTGCTGGAAGGGTCGGCCAGCGGCGCCAGCCAGTTCACCGGCACCGGCGTGTTCTCTTTCAACCCGGTCGCTATCCCTTTCCAGGGGTACAGCACGCAGGGCGCGTCGTTCTCGTTCTCGGGGCTGATCAATGACCCGAACATCGGCAGCACCACGCCCGGCGTGGTCGGCCAGATAGTCTATGGCGAACTGATCTGCAATGACATCCAGGTCAACGGCAACGGGAATCTCGCCTCCGGTAATCCGGCGATGTTCCTCAATGGCCCTGCCCAGATCTGGCAGTTTTTCGAGGACAACGGGACGCACAATTTCGGGGTGTACGACCAGACGCATTCCAAGCTGGCATTCACTATCGCGCCGAACACGGAAGTGGCGACGTTCTACGGGGGGACGTCCAGCATCCAATCGGCGCCCGCTCTGACCCCGGCATTTGCCAATGGCACGGCGGCGCAGCTCTCGGATACCACGCGGGACTACATGATCTATCTCCAGTTCGGGGCGGCGGGCACGGCCATGTCGGTGGCGATCGGGCCGACCAGCACCCCCGCGAACACGATCATCAGCGGCGCGGCGGTGACCGCGGGGGAGGTCATCGACTTCCGGCTTCCGGCGGGCTGGTTCGCGAAGATCTCGTTCACGACTACGACGCTGGCTTTCCAGCAGGCGATAGGTTGCTGACATGACTGAAGCGGTGGAGACGCAGGCGGGGCCGGTGCTGCTGTGGGAGGGCCAGGCGGCCATGTTCGCCTCGCCTGACGGCGGCCGGGTAATCCGGTACGAGCAGGACGGGGAAGAGAAGTTCGTGGCGATACCGGCTGAGCTGGTGCCTGCGCTGGAGATGCTGCGGGCGAATCCGGGGGCGCTGCTGGCTATCTCGCAGTCGCCGATGGGCGGGATGGCGCGGAAGTTTGTGCGGCGGGCTACTCAAGAGGCGGCGAAGAGTGGAAACGGCTAGGACTCCGTCTGGGGTGGGGTGGCCGGAGAAGCTGATCACGCAGGCTGAGGCGTTCGCTGGGGCGGCCCACTGGCCGATTTACGTGGCCAGCAGCACCTACCCAGCCACTGACGACATGAGCCTCTACTGCGACAAGCCGAGGGATAACCCGGAGCCGGGCCAGTGGAAAACCTGCAGGCAGGCTATTGGCCAGCTTCGCCGGGGCGCGACCACTTACAACGGCAGCCTTGACGAGATGCTGTCGATGGTCCTGCGGCACATGGTCATGGCCCACGATGTACCGCTCGCTGGCCTGCGGGCGCAAGATAACGCCCCTCCCGCCGGGAGTACTCATGGATGACGAGAAGTCAGGCCCGGCATGGCTGGGCGCGATCATCATCACATCGGTTCTGGTCATGGTGATCGTGATGTTCGTGGACCAGCGGATCAAGAAGGACATCCTGCGGGAGTCGGCCAGGTTGCGTGAGGTGATCGAGCGTGAACGACGAGGAACGGCTAGCCCAGCGCCTGAAACTCATCGAAGCGGCGATAGCGCTGGGGATGACGGCCTGGTGCCTGTGGTCGATGATCCCGGCGCATCGGCGTCAGCTGTGGCGGATGCGGGTGCTGGCGGTGGCGCACGGGTGGACGGACTCGGCAGCCCGCCGCACCGGGGCGGCGTCGATGGGGGTTGAGCTGGCGTGCGGCCGGGAGGATTACGTGGTGCCGTATGTGCTGTCGGTGGGGCGTGACCGGCTGGCGGCGTGGTATGACCGGACGCGCGGGATCACCCCGTGACTAGGGTCATGAAGCAGCTGCCCGTCCCCGAATGCGACGGCGACGACTGGTACGACCGCATACGCTGCGCCTGGGACGAATGCGAAAACCCCGCCAGCGGCCTGCACCAGCGGGTCATCTGCCACGCCGCAGGCATCCTGCGCCACCCCGCCGCCCACGGGAAGTGCTACCACTGCGAGACCCGCGCCTACTGCTGCGCCCAGCACGGCGATTATGATGCGCGCTCGCACCGGCCGGGGGAGTACGGCAGGCTCAGCCGGGGGACCAACCCCCGCTATTTCGCCGTCCGCTAGGAGGCCCGGTGATCACTGACCTGTACTCGCTGCTCCAGACGCTGATCGGCGACGACAACCAGATCAGCGAGGAGGACGCGCAGGCCGCGCAGAACGTGATCACGGCGGCGCAGGTGGCCGGTACCCTCGACATCAACTAGGCCCTTTGCCGCAGAGTACACAGGCCCAACCTGCGGACGGCGCTAAGCGTGGCTCGCTGCCGGTGGGACGAACGGGAAAACCTGCACACCGGACCACCAGGCGCAGACTAAGTACTAGGGCCCCCACAGGGCCGGGTCAACCCGGGCAGTCAACAGGTCACCCAAGCCGCAGCAGCCGCCTTGACCTGTGCGGATGGAATGAAGGGGAACCCCGGCCCTACTGGAGCCGCTCGCCAGCCTCACCCGAACCCGGCTGCGCCTGCGGCGGCACCGCGACACCCGCCACCGTCAACGCCGCCGCCAGCTCCTGGTTGTACTTCAACTGCCGGTCCAGCTGGTTATTCACCAGCCGGTGCACACCCTTCACGCTGCGGCGCGTCGCCAGATACCCGATCACCGCCGCCGCCAGGATCACCACCTGCCCCGACACCGTCAGCACCTCAGCCGTGTTCACGTGTACGACTCGGTACCCGGCTCTACGCTGGCCAGCCCCGAACGGATGGCGTAGGCGTACTTCGCCCACATGCCCACAGCAGCGATCCCCCCGCCCAGCGCAGGCCACAACGACCCGTCGAGCAGGCACAGGAAGATGATCCACGCGGCCGCCTCGACGTTGGTCAAGGTAACCCACTTCTGGATCGTGGGAGCGCGCGCGGCCGCGTTGAGCTCGGCTGTCTGCGGCGACGACATGTTGGAGCCCACCAGCTGGTACACCATCTCGGCCGCGACGGCCACGGTAAGCATCCGCGTCCCCGTCAGGGCGCTGCCCGCCATCAGGTGCTCGCCGTCGCATGCGCGGGGGCGATGGGGCCGCCGTTAGCCCAGACATTGACCGTCAGGCCCGTGGTGCCCTTGGACAGGCCCGACTCGGTGTACGACGTGCCAGGCACCGCGTTCTCCCGGATCTGGTCACCGCCGCGGAAGATCCGCACCTCATACGTCGCGGGGATCTGGCCGGCCGGGCCTTTCACCGCATTCCAGGAGATCTTGATCTGCGTGCTTGTCTTGCTGGCACCGGTGACCTTCAGCCCGGCCGGGGCGGGGAAGGACCAGTTCCCCGAGTTCGGGTTGCCGGTGCCCGTGGTGGTGACGGGGGTGGAGGCGGGCGGGGTGGTCGACGCGGCCGCGGCCGGGGTCGACGCCGCCGCGGTGGTGGCTGCGGTCGTGGTCGCGGTGGCCGTCGAGGACTGCGCCCGCCAGTTCCGGTCACCCGCCGAGCTCGTCGTGGAGTTGTCCGCGTTGACCGTGCTGACCGTGCTGGCCTGGCAGACCGTGCCGGTGGAGTCCCATGTCCCCGCCGACCCGTCCGACTGCGTGCACGCCGTACCAGGCGTTCCTGTCGTCGCGCTACCGGACTTCTTCTTCTTCAGCAGGAAGAAGACCACGCCGACTGCGGTCATGGCCAGGAGCCACACGTAGAGGGGGAACGGCCCCATCTTCGCCTTGAGCTCAGCCCCGATATCCATCAGATGGTGGCCTCGGACGGCGGGTCGGCGATCCAGTCATCCCAGCCCCGCGCGATCAGCGGGTCACGGAACTTCCCCGGCCCGTACGGGTCGCAGTAGATCGGGTGCGGACCCCAGATCGTGGCCCCGATATCCCATGGGAGCGCCAGGTGCTCGTGGCCGGCCGGGTAGCCCGCCTTCCAGGTGACGCCCTCAACCGCGCCTTGAACCTCGGGGGCCTGGTCCCCGGTGCCAGAGGTCCAGACCACCGCGGCGGCGACGGCGGCGAGCCCGGCCAGGGCCGCCCACTCGCCGCGGGTCATGACCGCCTCAGGAACCGGCCCTGGACGATACCCGCCTGAGCCTGCGCGCCCAGCCGCGGAATCCGCCCCGACCCCGTCTTGCCCTCGGGCACCACCGTCTGGTTGTACGACTGGCCCGCGATCTTGGAGTTGTTCGGCCGGTCGTTCCGGCCCGGCTTCTGCTGCGGGATGCTGCCCTGCCGCGCGGCCGTCCACTTCTTCGACTGCACCGTCCAGGTATGGAGTCCGTGCGGGGGGCCGCCCTTGATCATCTGGGGGCCGTCACCGGCCGGGCGGGGCGCCAGCAGCGTGCCGACCCGCGCGCCTGAGCCGTCGCCTGGGAGCGCGTACTGAGCCGGGGGCGGCCCGGTAAGCGCCGACGCGCCGCGCACGCCGTACGTGCGCGTCAGGCCCGGCGTGCCGCCCCACACCTTCGTGGAGTACGGGACGCCGTCCTGGATGCCCAAGGGGAAGGCTTTGCGCTCGGCCGCCTGGACGTTCATGGCCGGGACCGGCCATGTGGTCGGCGCGGCCTGCTGAGACTCGGTCGCGGTGACGGCGAACGGCCCCGCGTTGTCCTCCTGCGTCGTCAGGTCGGTGCCGATCTGCCAGGACTCGGTCCTGTTGTCCATCAGGTACTCGGGCAGCGGCGGCCCGTCCGCTTGCGGGTTGGGAATCCCGCTGTGGGATTCCTGCGCACCCTGGCGGCTGCTGCCGCGCATGACCTGCACGAACCGTTCCCGCAACGTCAGGCGGCCGTCAGCCCAGCCGCCGCCGTACGCCGCACGCGCCTCGCCGAGCTGGTCAGGGGTCGACAGGACCAGGCCCCCGAGCGACTGAGACTGCGCCAGGCCCGCGTTGTCCGCGCCAGGCCAGGCGGCCGGGCGGCCGCCGCCGCGGAGGTCCGAGGTGACCACGCTGTTGCCCGCCGCCGGGCCGGTCACCGGCCCGGACAGGCCGCGGACGCGGCGGCCGAGCAGGGCGGGGACCGGGCTAGGGGAGTCGGCTGATCCGGCGGTGGTCCCGCCTGCAAGCTGGCCTCTGGGCATGCACTACCACGTCCCCCCGCCACTGCCTGCCTTGATCACGTTCGACAGGCCGTTCGCGGCGTTCGTCACCAGCGTCGGACCCTGCGACTGGGGGCGGACCATGATGAACAGCAGAATGCCGTAGGTGAAGATGATCACGGCCTTAGCCATCAGCTGCCCCCTTCGAGTCCGCGGCCGAGTACGCCCTTCAGCGAGTCGGTCACGCTGGTCACTGCCTTGCCCGCCGACGAGCTGGGGCGGCAGAAGCCGTACGCCGCGGCCAGGATGACGGCGTACAGGACCAGGTGACCGTACCGGCTCACGACGACCTCGGTTCCAATTCGGGCCGGTAGTCCGCACCGTGCTCGGCCGGATCATGGCGGTTATTCTCCCGCTCCCAGTCGTTGCAATCCGGGCCGGGGAAAACCGGGACCTCACGCGGAACGGATCCTGGCGCTTGCGTCACGACCCGCCGCCGCCGTTCTTCTTGCCCTTGCCGCCGCCCATCTTGCCCAGGATCGACGTGGCGGACAGCGACGGCACGAACGAGATCAGCAGGTACACCGCCAGCATCCAGAACAGCGTGCGCTTATCCATGTCCCGCTCCTATCCGACGAACCGCAGTAGCCAGCCGATGACCACGATCTCAGCGACGATCAGGCCGAACAGGTACAGGATCGTGGGATGCCAGCCGCCCGGCCCCTGGACCTGGCTGGGGCTGGCGGCCTGCGCCGACCCGATAGGGCTCGCTCCCGGCATGCTGCCTCCCGCCGATCCGGTCCACGTCTTGAACATCTCACACCGCCGGGCTTACCACGTCGAGCCAGATCACGCCATCCTGCACCGTCCACGTACCCGCGTTCTCGATCACGCTGATGTTGTAGACGTTGCCCGCCGGGAACACCGACGTGTCCAGGAACGCGAACGGGATGATGTACTCCGTCGCCGCCACGGTCGTCAGCGTCTGAGACCGGCCGATCTGCGTGCCGCCCGACGTGGCGCCGGAGAAGCACTGGATCGTGATCAGGGTGCCGCCGGTCCCGGTGAGCAGGTTCAGCGACCCCTGGATGAGGTTGCCGTCCCGCGCGGTGCCCTGGCCGACGAACGGCAGGATCAGGGCGGGGGCGACCGTGGTACCGGTAACCGTGGTGGCCGCCAGCTCGGTAGCGGACTGCACTGCCATCGTCGTCTCCTAGATGTCGATCAGGGAGGGGTCTACCGCGCCGACCGCGTAGACCTCTTCCTGGACGAGTTCGGCGGTGCCCACGGTGGCTACCGTCTGACTGGTGGTCTCCAGGTTCAGCGCCGTCGAGTTGGCGGTGTACAGCCAGCCCTGCCCCTTCATGTCACCCGGGTCATAGAACCGCAGGAACGGGTACACGCCGGTTGCCCGGGCCGACTGCGCGTACGAGCAGAGGAAGTCGTTCGCCCACCGGAACACCTGGTCGGGGGACAGGTTCCCGAGGTTCCGGGAGTCCTGCGTCCAGGTGATGGGCTCGGTCATCGCGTCCTGGCGGGTGCCGGTGCCGTCACGGCAGATCCACAGCTGGGCGCGGAGCGCGTTGCCGGTCAGCGTGGACAGGAAGTTGTTGTCGTTCCCCGTCAGGCCGAGGCTGAAGATCTGGTGGCGGGTCTTGGTCTGGAGGTTGACGCCCGGCGGGATGCGCTGGTTGGGGACCTGCTCGAGGTCCGCGGTGTCGGGCTGTGCCCACATGTCGGTGTAGGCGAGCACGTTGAGCGTGGGCTGCGTGGTGGCGTAGGACCCGAAGGTGCCGTTCGTGGTGCCCGCCGCGGCGATGTTACTGGTCCAGGTGTACTGCGAGCGGGTGTCGGTGTTCTCCAGGCACCCCAGCTGCTGGCGGACCTCGGTCTGGAGGAACAGCGTGTAGGCGGGGCCGATGTTCGTTCCGGGGGCCACGTAGTCGTAGGCCACCAGCGGGTCCTGAAGGAACGGCCGGCAGTACTTCTGCTTCGTGTAGTGCCCGAACCCGTTGATCACGTCGAAGAGGATCTCGGCGCCGTCTGTGTTCTGAACGCCGAGGTTCTGGAAGAGCTGCATCCCGAAGTCGTTGCCGCCTGCGGGGGGGGTGAACGCGCCGGAGGGGGCGGAGGTGGTGCGGACCTGGACGCGGATGCCGCGCAGGTAGTTCCCGGAGTTGATGGGTCCGGCGAATGCGGAGGTCTGGCCTGCGGTGGTGAGGAGGTAGCCGAGGAGGTTGCCGAGCTTGTTCTTCTGGGAGAAGAGATTCGTCACTTCCCAGAATGGGTTGGTTCCGCCGCCTGAGGGGGCGGGGGTGCCGGTGCCGGTGCCGCCTGCGGTTACGCCCGGTGCAGCCACTGCCGCGCCTCCTAAAACTGCGTGGCCATGGCCTGGCCAAGGTGGTTGAGATGCGGCTGCTTGCTGGCGATGAAGTGATACGACATCAGCCGCCAGAGCGTCCCCATGATCAGCACGGCCATGAAGATGTGCACCATGACCCGAAAGTCGTCCACCTGGCCGTCCCTCCATGCTTCGCCTGGCTGCGATGCTAGCACCCGTGGCTAGAGGCGCCGGTCGTGATCCCCTGTCCCCGCGGTTCGACGCGGCGGCGGGGAGGTTCGTGTCGCGTGCGATCGCGGCGAACGGGCGGCCGGTGAGGACGGCGGTGGCCCGGCCGAGCGACCGGGCGGTGGGCCAGCTGCTCGGCCGGGGCATCGACCCTCTGCTGATCCGGTACACGGGCCGGGCCAGCGGGCTGGAGACAGCTTATGAGGCGGCGTTCCGGCGGGCGGTGTACTGGGATGTGCGGGTGTATCTGTGGGCGCGGCCGACGCGGTATGACGATGACGGGCGGGTGCGGAATCCTGAGCGGCGGGTGGCGGTGCAGTTCCGGTGGGGGCGGCGGTCGGTGGCGGGGCGGGAGTGTGAGGTGCGGGTGTGGCCGGTGGCGGCGGCGTCGAGGTGGGCGGACCGGAACCGGCCGTACCGGGACTAGATGGTGGCGCGGCTGGTGCGGGATTCGGCTACCTGGGCGCGGGCGAGGTCGAGGAGGCGGCGGCTGGGCCGTGGCCGGCCGAGTCCGGCGGCTTCCTGGCGGGCGGTGTGGGGGTCGGTGTCGCGGTTGCTGCCGACGTTGGTGCAGCGGCGCCAGGGCGCGGCTTTGCACCAGGGGCAGGCGACGGAGAGTATCTGCGGTCCTGATGAGGGCATGTTCAGGTCGGCGCGTGCCTGGAGGTATTCGGTGGTGGGCGGGTCGGGGTCGGTGCGGGTGAAGGGTCTGGCGGTGGCTTGTCCGAGGTAGGGGGTGTTGGGGCAGTCCCAGGCTCCGTGTCCGTTGTCGCCGCAGGTGAAGCAGGTTAGTGGCATTTTGGGAAAATTTCCTTCTCTCGCGCGCGCGCGTAACGGTGAGTGCATTTTCGACTTCAGAAGCCCCCAAGATCAAGACCTCAGCTTGCACCGTTCGGGTTGATGAGGGGTTTTGACCTTGACCGGCCAGCTGAGCTGGCCGTTAGGGCAGGGTCTCCGCTCGGCGAGACCTAATGGACCCATTAAAAGGCGTAGCCAGCTAAAGGACTGGCGCGGCCAGCCCCTTACGGCGTATAGTGACTGTCGCGAGCAGTCAGTGAGAACGTTAGCGGCCGGGAAGCGGGTGCGTCCACCCCCCCGGCCGCTTTCGTGTCTCCGGGCACCAAGGTTGGCGGGTTCCCGGCATCCCCCCGGCCGATACCGGAAACCCGCCACCCGGGCCGAAACGTGCAACAGACCTGCTTACGCTCAAGCCGCCCGAGCATCAGTTTTTCTTATGCTCGCGCGCCTAGCCGCACGCAGCCTCTGGGCCTGCAGCATCGCTTCCATGCAGGCCAGACACGGTTTCTCGCCCTCCCGGTAGTGCCTGCGCGCCCTGGCGTCGGTGCCGTGACCCCGGCGCATGTACGGCAGAACCCTGCTCACCGCACACCCGCCAGCAGCACCGTCAGCGCCACCAGCATCACCGCGCACAGCACCGACACGATCCCGATGATCACCATCAGCGCGATCTTCACCATGGCTCCTTCAGGTACCCGTGCGTGTCCAGCAGCGACGCGGGCACGTCCGGGTCGTAGCTGAGCGACCAGCCGAACTGGACCGGGAAGTAGGCGGGCCAGATCCCGCGTTCCTTGAGCGCCTCGATCCGCTTGAGGGCCAGATCGAGCGTGCTGTAGACCGGCCTCACCGCTGGCCGTCCAAGCGCCGCTGCCTGACCTGCTCGGCCAGGCACATCGTCTTCAGCGTCTCGGCCGCCGTGGCCAGCGTCACCAGGTCGCCGAACGTCCAGTGCCGCAGTATCGCCGTGGCGTCATCGGGGCGGTGCTGAAGGATGGCGGTGATGATCTTGCCTTGCGAGGTCGGGCCGAAGTCCTCCCAGCGCTGGGGCTGACCTGGGGTTTCCATTTGCTGTCTCCGTTCGCTGGTTAATGGGCCCATTACTTGCGCCCGCCCGGTAACCATGCCATACTAGGGCCATGGACGCAATCACCCCACCGCCTAGCCCGAACACCCTGCCGACCTTCACCCTGTACTCGCAAACCGGCAGGTTCATCCTGTCCGCTCATGTCCTTGAGGAGCGCGTGGCGCAGAAGATGGAGGACTGGGAGCGAGCAGGCGAGATCGTGCGCGTTGCCGCCGACCTGACCCCCGAGCCCTATGCCACCACACCGGAGGCCACGATGTTCGACATGCTCACGCTTGACGAAATCCTCGCCCTCCAAGCCCGCCTCAGCCGAGCCCACAGCGACGCACTCGACCGCCTCATCGACCGCAAAACCATCCAACCCCTCATCGACCCCCTCGGCGACGAATGGGCCATCCGCTCCGCCCACATGGCCGAACTCGGCGAGACCTGCTCCGCCATCCACGACGAGATCATCGCCCGCCTCGCAGACAAGGCCGAACTCCCCAGTGCCTGACACCGACTCCCAGCCCAAGACCTACCGCCCCTTCCTCGACATCATCCTCGACACCGCAGGCAACCCCCCCCTCCCCGAGGGCTACGACACCTGGGGCTTCAAAATCGTCCGACCCGACCTCCGCACCTACCAGCTCGGCGACGGCACCCGCTACCGCTGGCCCTGGCCCGGCGGCACCGTCACCGACCCCGGGACCGCCGTCAACGGCCAGCCCTGCCCTGCCAACGCGGTCGGCGGATTCTGCATCGCCAAGAACCTCCGCGGCGCCGCATCCGGCGGCTACGGCCACGCCACGATCCTGCTTCTGGCCTACCGGGTCGCTGACGTGGCCGGGGAGGACGCGGATAAGCGGCGGGTGTCGCATTGCCTGGTCGTTGATGTGGTCGCTGGCCAGGATGCCTACCGGTCGGCCAGGGGCGCGGACCTGGCGGGCGCGGACCTGACGGGCGCGGACCTGACGGGCGCGGACCTGAGGGGCGCGGACCTGAGGGGCGCGGACCTGACGGGCGCGTACCTGAGGGGCGCGGACCTGACGGGCGCGGACCTGGCACCATCCCAGGTGTCGGCCGAGCAGCGCGGGCAGTTCAGGGGTGAGCCGTCATGGCGGACGTGACCGCGGGACCGTGCAAG
>Ga0210393_10001454_pt1 | contig 19786 bp, 21 predicted proteins | sample IncBWC27OmetaG_FD_160068 | JGI IMG/M metagenome (GOLD analysis project Ga0210393, IMG submission 160068) | Forest soil microbial communities from Barre Woods Harvard Forest LTER site, Petersham, Massachusetts, United States - Inc-BW-C-27-O ... | reverse complement strand
CCCCTCTTCCCCTCGATTCATGACTCTATGAAAGAATCACCCATCGGATCTGATGCAGCTTATTTGATCGCATGATCGTGTAGCACTCCCATGCAAGTACAGTAGCTTATTCTTGACTTTTTGGTATATATTTATGATGGAACGCTGTGTTGGTAGGCGGTTTTGATTAGAATTTTATGAATGACAGTACACATATCATCTATCATCGTTGTCGTGGAGATGTCGTCTTACGGCCTGGAGCTGGAGGTCGATCAAAGAAAGCGACTCAGAGTTGAAAGCCTTTTCTTTCGATGGCATAGGGTAGGACTGCATGAGATCGGGACATTTTCTTTGAACGGCGTGCGTCACACCAAGTCCATGTATCCCGAAATCGCTGTGTTCTAGTTAGACGAAGCGAATATAGCACCCCAGCGCCGAAGCTCGAGGACGTGAGTTCAAATTGGCCACTGGCGCGCCATTTCGCCGTACGGCCGTTGTGGGGCGACGTCTATGCAGGGTCGCACACTGGTCGCACTACGGTCGTCTGGTATTCTTATTCTCAAGCTGCAACTTACCGCTCCGATACTTTGTACCTTCTCAGGCCTCGGAGTGCTTTCGGCCCTGCCGCCAGTCGACTTCCCGCTCGGGCCACGTTCTGTTGCTTTTTGTAATTGATGCTCGGACGCACACCCAATGGTGCCCCTCAATGACGCCCTTTCATACGAAACAGTGATCAGGCGTTGTTCGGCACGACTACGCGTTTCCGTTGTTGTTGTTACAGTAATCTCGATACGTATTCCCTATTCTGCATTGCGTGTGCGGTATCTTGACTCCTGTTTCACCTCGCGGTGATAATCGCGAGCCCTCTTTCGGTGGCTGTCACAACCACTCGTTCTTAGGCCACATTTCTGCTCGTCGTTTTCTTGGTCCACAGGTCCTATGGGGCGAGGCGAAGTGGCATATAATCCAGCTCCGGCGGGTCTTTGAAGATGGCCATACAATTATGCATTATGATTTGTATCACGCTCGCCATTGCTTATCGCTCGACTCTTGTCTGCACAGTCATACCCCTGTGTTAGGACCTAGTTTTTGGGACAGAGGTTTCAAGTTACGGATGCCATTCAAGCTAAAAATTCCGCTCTGCCGGTAACACGTGGTCTCCACCGCCTCTCGAGGCAGATCATGGAAGAGCTTGAAGTCGTATTGACCCTGCACGGCCCGGATAAGAGATATATGCTTCAGGGATGGTACGAGTGACTACGATCAGCACGCACAAGCATTGGCCTATGCTGAACAAGGCGAAACCTATGAGTAAAAAGCGGGTGGAAGGGCGTGAAGTTGACCGTGTTTATAATTTTATAATTTCCGAAGCTCAGAGACTCGGGACTAGCGAAGAAAAACTTTCAAAGGAGGTTATCGAGCGTAGGTAAGTGAGGTTAGATGTCTGTCCCCAAACTACGAGGCCAGAGAGTGGCGCACGGACGACCGTGCACACTGGTCTCAACTCAGGGAGACGGCACAACCGAAGCTCTCTGTGGCCCAATCACCTTCATAACGAAGGTTAATGGCAGAGAGTGATTAAGCTGCTACAGTATCCCACGACCGTAACAGGAATCCAGCGTAGAGTTATCACAGGAGGCCTTGACTTGTTCGTGGGCTGAAGAAAAGGCTCATGGGTCAGCGGGCGTCGGCAAAGGTCCATTTGATTTTAGTCTCCGCTTGATTCATCGGACTGGCCGATTGACGCCGTTACAATTTGGCTCTGGGCAGCTCAACATACTCACCTTGGACCTATATTCTCTTTTTACTCTTTCCTTACTCTCGCAATGTCCCAATGGGCTCAGGGTCAGCCAGGGTATCAATACCCAGGTTTCTCTGCTCAAAATCAGAGCTTTCAGCAACCCAGCTTTTCTCAAGGGGGCCTTGCTCCGCAGCCAACTGGATTTCCCGGCCAGCGACCGCCCTTACAACAGCCTCAGCAGACCGGTTTTCCAGGAGCAGGTCCTGCTCTAGTACCGCAGCAAACAGGGTTTCTTGGCACTTTCCAGCAGCAACAACGTCCTCCGGTCCCACCGGTACCCCCATTACCTTCTCAGTTTCAGCAACAAGCCCCCCCACCTCCGCCACCATTACCTCCTTCTTCCAACCTTTTAGCCATTAATCAGCAGAGTCGCTTTCTCAGCTCATCTCCTGGTTTTTCCGGCTCTGGCCTCCTCCCCCAACAGACAGGCTTCCCCAGTCCGGGTGGCGGAATTCAATCCCTCATTCCCCAGGTCACTGGCTTCGTTGACCCCCGTCTCCAGATGATGTCCAGTACTTTCCTTCCAGCTAATCCTGCCTCGCCATATAACCCTACTGGTGCCCCGCAGCTTCTGCAACCTCAGCAGCAGCTCGGTGGTCTATCCCTCCAGCAAAGCTTTCAACAACATAACCAGGAAGTCAAGGGAACGGCTACGCCTCGTGTGCCCTGGACTCTTTCGAAGGCCGAAAAAAAGAGCTACGATCAGATTTTCAGGGCTTGGGATACGACTAGCTCAGGTTTTATCGATGGAAGGACAGCGATTGAGGTCTTTGGCCAAAGTGGTTTAGATAGGAATGACCTTGCCCTAATCTGTGGAGGTCCCCTCTTGCCATGTCGAGTCGTGCTTATGACGTCCTCAGGACTTTGGCTGACGTAGACAATCGCGGCAAGCTGAACATTGCAGAGTTCCATGTTGCCATGGGTTTAATCTATCGTAGTATGTACTTACTACGTGTCTGTGGTTTATCTCTTAACGTTGTCCTAGAGCTTAACGGTAACGAAATTCCGGATGAGCTGCCTGCAGAGCTCGTACCGCCCTCTCATCGCGACTTAGACACATCCGTTAACTTCGTCAAAAATCTCCTTCAGAATGAGCCATCACGTGCGCGTTCCCCGTCAGGACTTGATACACCGATATCGCGTCTTCCCAACCGCTCTCTCCACTCCTCCAGTGCGCCGGGCGCTGGTCGCCGTCAGGATGCTACCGTATACAAGCACACCGACGAGGAGCCGGCCGGTGGCTATTATACACCCCGCTCACGCCACCTGGATCGTAGCGCCGTGCGTGCGTCCTCTGAGCGTGACTCTCCTGCAGCCGACTTGAGTGATATGAAACGCCAACTTGAAAACACCGCACGGATGCTCGATCGTGCAACGGAGGAGAGTGCATTACGCACTGCGGAGGATGACGCTCTCGATCGTGAGATGTCGGATCTCAAGTGGAAGGTCGAGCGCGTGCAGGAGGACTTGGAATATGCTTCGCGGGGTCCGCGTTCGTTCCGCTCAGACGAAGAGCGTCGACGACTGGAACGTGAACTCCTCCAGCTTATGCACGAGCGTGTCCCAACAGTCGAAAAAAAATTGGCCGAGAGGGAAGAGCGCCGGGCAAGGCAAAAACGTGAACTGGAACGGGAGCGTGACCGACGGAACGAAACATTTGGACGGTTCGGTGACCGCGATCGCGACAGGGATAGGTATGGTGATAACTACTCGCGCGACGGCGACGGGGACCGCTATAGCAGCAGTTACGACCGAGATCGGGGCCGTGATAGAGAATATCTCGATGACCGCTCACTTGACTTCGACCGTGATCGCCCCTACCGTGACCGCTCCCGTTCTTGGGACCACCAGTATGACCGGGAGCGCCCACGATCCCCACCTGTCTCATCGCGTTCCCCACCGCCGCCGCCGCCGCCACCCCCTGCTGCTGCCCCAGTTTCTGCAATTTCCAAGTCACCCCCAGTTCCACCTGCTCCAGGGAAGTCTCCCGCGCCGAACGTCAAGAACATGACTCAGGAGGAGCGTCGCGCATTTATCCAAGCCGAGGCGCAACGCCGCACCGCCGAACGTATGGCTGCCATGGGGCTCTCAGCTACTCCCTCATCGTCTTCGCCAAAGCCGACCCTCGATACTAGTACTGAGGATAGGTTGGCTCGTGAGAAGAAGGAAGCCGAGGAAAAAGCGAGGGCAGCAGAGGAGGCAGCTGCAGAAAGGGCTAGGCAACGGGACGAGCGATTGAAAACCGAGCGCAGCGACCCATCTACCCCTACGAGCACAACGGCTGCTGCACAGGTGGCTCCTGCTGCTCTCGCACCCAAAGTCCCACCTCCTGTCAAGCCCCGAGCGCCTGCACCGCCTCCACCACGCAAGCCGGGCTCTGGGTTCTCTATCCGTTCTCCTGCCGGACGGGTGCCTCCTAAAACTAGTCCCCCAGTCGCTGCTCCAGTTACTGCTTCGGATGTTTTTAAACCTCCTGCTCCCCTACCTGCGCCCGCGCCTCCTGCCATTGATCCCGAAGAAGAGGAGCTTCGTGCCCGTGAAGAGGCTCTACTCAAGCAGAGGGAGGAGCGCCTTGCGCGCATGCGTCGCCTTGAGGAAGAAGAAAAAGAGGAAGAGGCGCAGAGGCAGCGCGAAGAGGCAGCTCGTCTGCAGCGAGAACAGGAAGAGGCGGCGCGAAAGGCAAAGCAGGAACGTCTTGAGCGGCTAAAGCGCATGGAAGAGGAGGAGGCAGAGGAGGCCAAGCGCGAAGAAGCAAGGGGAGCAAGGAGAGCAAGGACACCTGCGCCTGTCCCTGTCGCCCAACCCCCGGCTTCCGTTATTCCTCCCGTGCCCCCCGCACCTCCGGTTCCGTCAGCTACTGCGACCTCTCCTGTGGACAGAGGAAAGAACAACCCTTTCAATCGCTTGATCAATAGCGGTGTTTCACCAGCCGCTCCCTCGCCTCCTTCAACAAATGGTGGCAACAACCCATTCTTCAGGCCGCAGCCGGTCGCATCTCCCGTTGCCCCGCACAATGACACGACCCCTCTGCCAACTGTGCCTGCTCCACCCATTCCTAATCCACCGCCAGCGTCGAAGAGCCCTGCACCGCCCGTCATCAAGACTTCATATCACACCGCTCCAGGCGACAGCGAAGATGAGTGGGGACAAGAGAAAGACGAGGGTGATGATAGTTCTGAGGATGAGGTTAACTCTTCGCGTGACACACGTGACAAGCTTGCGCGCCAGTTGTTCGGCTCGATCCTCCCGCCTGCCAGCGTCCCGCCACGTCCCCAGTCCGCCACTGCAGGGGCGAGCGTGACACCGAAGGCCTCAACACCGACTGCGCTGTCTACTCCTACCTCACCCCCACCCCCACCCCCCCCACCCTCTGCACCCCCTGCCCCTGCGGCTCCTACTGTCCCTTCTGCCCCACCTTCCACGGGGGATCGCAGCGTGCTATTCAACGCCATACAAAGCGGTACACGCTTGCGCAAGGTTGTCACCAATGACCGCAGCGCGTCTGCTTTCTCTGGACGTGTCATTGGGGAGGTCGAGCCGCCGCCTCACATCAGTACCGCCCTCAGTATCCCGCATGCTGAAATCTCGCTCTCAGAAAATAATGTTAATCCAAGTCGGCAGTCCATAGACTGGTACATGGGGCTCGCTGCGGATCAAGGCACGCAAGCAAGTCAGGAGCCGACCTTGCCTCCGATGGGTGAGGAGGATGAAGAGCAGGCGCGCAAGGAGGGGAATGGCCACGCGGCGCCTATGCCCGATAACCGGCTCGCGCATGCGGAAGATGTAGAGTCGGATCCACTGGAGGACATAGATCGCAGTACTGGTATGTCATTATGTCATCCTTTGTTACTTCCGTTGACATTGTTTGGGATCGCAGAGTATCGTGTCAGGACCCTGTACCCATATGACGGCCTGCGGGCCGAGGATTTATGTGCGTCATCTTCTCGGCCCCATTCCTGTTACTTACTCGCGTTGTAGCGTTCGTTGAGAATATCGTGATAACTGCACATGCTTCAAAGTCGGGAAGTGACTGGTGGCATGGCACCGTCGTCAGTAACGGCAAGACTGGGTTCTTCCCGAAGACATATGTTCAGACCCTTGAGACGGGCAAGTGATCCAACATCTAACCATTTCGTTTGGCTTACATTCACGTAGTCAAGGCAAAGGGTTTGTATGATTATCCAGGGGGAAGTGCCGACGAGTTGCCGTTCTCCGAAGGCGATGTGATATCTATCGTAGACCGCTCAGACAACGACTGGTACAAGGCTGAGAAGGGTGGGGTTATCTTCATCGTTCCGGCGGCCTACTTGGAGATTGAGGGTTAGTCGAGCTTCCATTTTTTTAAGTCGTCGTTTACATATTCTTTTGCTGGATCCAGGCTAAAAATACTTTTTTTTTGTTTTCTTTTCCATGTACCCCTCAAATATGAACATTGGTTATTTCGTGTTGGACGCTCTCAGATGCTCGTGCTTCGTCCAAGTCGATATCGGCGCTATCTCCCAATTCAGAGGCGAGATCTGGAGTCCCTAGAGCACCACCATCATCGTCTTCCACTGCTGACGCAGCAACTTCTCAGGTGTCGCGAGAAGATGCGAACGACGACGGGTATGAGAATGATTCTGATAGCACTGCCTCTGGATATCATTCCTTCTCTGATTCCTTCTCTGAGGACGATGAAGCTTCAATGACAGAGGACGAGCGCAAACTTGAACGTGAGATGCGAGCGGCGGAGCGTCAGCTGGTACTCGAAGCGGCCGGTATCGTTGTCAAGAAAGACACAACACGTCGTCCACCACCTCGTTTACAGCGCCGGCGTACGATCGCATCAGTGCGACCTAATCATCGCCCGGCACCCGCTCCTCCAACCGTGCCCGCATCAAGCCAGCAGCCAGATCTCAGTGAGCTGCCACCGCCCACGCCGGCGAAGGCACATCTTGACGATGCCTACGACCGCTATGAGGCATTTAAGCAGCACGCTTCGCGGTTGTCCATATCATCCATTGATCAACTGCCACCTCTCTCGCCAGTAAGCCCAAGCATTGGTTCGCTTTCACTTGCCCCGGCGCAGTCCCGTGAGAGCCTTCCAGACAAAGAAAAGGGTAAAGATAATGTGAGCGCATCGCCGTCGTATGGGAGTCGCATCTCGCAGCTTCTGGCGCGTTCGCGGACACCTGTGCTGGAAAAAGAGACGCGTATCATACCGACGATTTCAGCACCCATTATGAGTGCGACTTCGTCTAGTACAGGGACATTAGGTGCACCAACTCGCGATGACAGCTTGGGTTTCGGATTGGTACGTGGCACGCTGGCACTTCAGCAAGAATCAGCCCGCCCAACTAATAATCGTGAAGTCGTGGGCTAGCCTTGTAGACAAGTCTGCGCTGGAAGGTTTGCCAGATCGTGAGCGGCGGCGGCAGGAGGTATGTCTTAGTTTTTGTCCCATCCGTAAGCGTAGGATGTGAATGGTTGGCAAGGCAATCTTTGAGCTTATTTCCACGGAGGGCGCGTACGTGCGTGACCTACAGCTCGTTGTCGAGGTGCGTGGATATGACATGTGATCAGTTTATCGGATGATTTGATGCAAGTTCACGATGTCTTCTGTATCACCTAGATATTCTACTCGAACACATTAAGACACTTGGAGCCCAAGACGGTTGCCATAATATTTTCGAACATCGAGGACATCCTGTTGACGAATACAACGTTTTTAAGCTCACTCGAAGAGCGGCAGCGAAGCTGTAGGTTATACATCGACACAATTGGGGACATACTGGACAGGGACATGATAAACATGATAAACTACAAGGTGCGTCTTTCCTACCGTCTTTTCTGTATCAGCCGATTACGGCGGTCCGATTTAGGAATACTGCGTCAATCAGGCAAATGCGATCAGAGTGTTGCAATCATTAAGGAACAAAAACACAGATCTTGCTGCCCTTTTGCAGGTGTGTAATCTCCGTCGTTCGAGGATCAACTAGCTGTGGGTCAAAGTGAAGCTGATGGGTCGTAGCGACTGCGGGAGGATCCCGCTGTACGCAATCTCGACCTTTCCAGCTACCTGCTCGTGCCTAGTAAGATTTATAAGCTCATGTGGGGCATTCCTTGAGATCACCATTGTTTTACAGTGCAACGCATAACGCGGTACCCGCTACTCATCAAACAGATTCTGCAATATACGGAGCCGGAGCCCGATCAAGACAGAGCGCAGACAGAACGTGCGCTACATACGGCCGAGAGGATTCTGGACACCATCAATGAGGCGATACGGGAGAAAGAAGGTCGCACCAAGCTCAAAACACTCTCTCAAGACCTATGGATAGGCCACGGGTGTGTGACAATGACAGGAGGGTTGGGTATACACATACTTACCTTCAAAATTTTCAGGCAGCTGGACCTGACAGCACCGACTCGGCACCTAGGTGACCGGAGATTGCTGAGAGAAGGGTTTCTCAACAAAGCCAAAAGCGGGCGCAAATTGCAAGCGTTCCTATGCAATGATATTCTCCTATTGACAGACGAACACGGAAAGACTCTGTACCGCATGGTACGTGGATGCACGGTGAGGACTATGCTAGTGTGTTCAGCTATCCGGTTTAGCCGATTCCATTGTCGGAGATTCACGTAGGAGAGGCAGCAGGGCATAGAGGTACGTGGCACAATTGACGTCCTCTCTTGCGATCAATCTCACAGAGCGTTGTAGATGAGCTGTCCTTCCAGCTATCGGTTGCATATCCGCGGGGCGGAGACAAGATAATGCTGCGGGCGAGTTCTGCCCGCGAGCGCCATCTCTGGATGACTGACATTGAGACGGCGAGTCGAAAGTGCAAGGATGCGGAGAAGGCCGTGGCGCTGAAATCCCGTGCAACTTATTGAGGATGGTTCAGTCCGGGGTTGTTCGATGACTTTCTTGGATTATAAACCATATAAACGTTTTTTTTACGAATTTAGGATGTTAGGGTTAGGTCCGGCAAACGTGATACGAGCACAACCTGTGCTCGCGCCGACACCGACTCCCGCCACCTCATCAATGCACTCGATCGCCCCCAACGCATCAGCGCGCCGTAACAGGGCTATTGTCACGTATACAAAATCGCGGTAGGGACTGGAATATATAGAAACTCCGACACGGCATCAGATGGTGGGCGTGACAAACAGTGTCTTTAGGTTTTTCATCACACAAGGCGACTTTTATTAAAAAAAATATGGGAACTACTAATATCAGGTACTAGACATGGTATGTGAATTTTTGTGGTGGTTGAGCAAGAAATGGATGAGAAATGTGATGCGACCGAAAGCCTGATTCCTGACCGATAATGTACTGATCACCGCATGAGCACGATTACGTAATACGGGTTTCGTTTTTTTTACCCACCGACGTCGCCTCAGCACTCAGCCTCAGGGATGGGTGTGATGGACCCACTCGATGCTTTTCGCGCAGCAATTAGCGCAAAATACGAAATCGAACCAGTCAATGCTTCAGGTACATCTACAGGCTCTCTTCGCTCTGCCACCCATCTGCGCTTCTCAACTGCAATCACTCTTCCAAAGAACGCACCAACTCGCCTCCGCAAGGTGGGGAGCAATGCGAAAGCCCCCGCCTCCGAACCGGACGGGTTTTTCATGCTCGAGGCTGTTTACCTCGCTTGGTCCTTGCGCGATACACCCGGTGGCGAATACATGAAGCAGGCGCGAGAGCATGGGCTCCCAGCTGGGGGTTTCGTCGGTCTGACAGAACGGAAAAGTATTGTTGACTGGCTGAAGCGCTCTGTTGCTGCGTTGGACAGCATCGTTCCACTTTCAGGTGTGTTTTCCCTATCTTCGAAAGTATATCAGTACCATCCCACCGCCAACGAGCTTAGAGTCGACCACACCCCCGGGATCTCCCCCGCCTTCTGTCTCCCGTCGCCTGCCTGCTCAGCCCTTTTCTACCCCTCACCCCCAAACATTGCCCTCCACATCTGCCCGCTCTCGTGGAGACACCGGCCCAACCGCGTCGCCTCCTAAGCGGCGCTACGTGCCCGACGCTGCTGATGTAGATGTTGTAAAGAAGATCCGCCAAGGCGAAGTCGAGCTCCGCGATCGTAACACCATTTTGCGTGGTATCAAAAATAATGTTTGATCTGTGTTCTATCCGGATATACAACTCGTACTGATGTTCCCGTAGAATTTTTCTTCCGTTCGCAATGTGTATGTCGCCAAGCTCAAAAACTTGAAGGAGGCTAAAAAGACCGGGGTAACCGCACCTATTGCGACGCAACTATCAGGTATCGTAATCCACCGCCACCATAAAGATGGCTCATGGCCTCAGCTCATCCCGTTGCCTGCAGATGCTAAGGCCCAGGCTCGTAAACAAAGTGCGTGTTCATCTTACCGCTTAACAGGTCATTCTCGAGATATTCTGTGCAGAGAACATGTATCCCATTATTATGATATCCTCGTCACCTACATCCCTTATCACCATGTATAATGTTCGGCGCTTTCTTCAGGAGTCCATGTATGTTCTCCCAACGATATTGTTCTTATTAAGAGCTTACTTGAACAAATACCCTGTCATAGATTCGAGCCATCAGCGGAGGCACGTGCGCGCGCTGCCGCCGAGGGTACCACCAGGGCAGAGGACCTCATACCTATCGATCGCGAACGTACAACCATCGAACCAGGTGGCCAGGCACGGACGAGTGCCCAACGATATTATGTCGTCGACTCGGTTGAGGCTCTCAACAAGTTCGGCGCGGATGCCTGGGATCGTGTTGTCTGCGTTCTTACAACGGGCCAGGTCTGGCAATTCCGGCCTTATAAATGGAGTGAGCCACGCGTTTTGTTCCATCACGGTGAGATTCTCGTTGATTATGCGTGGATACCCGTGAGATTGAACCTGGTGGTGATGGATGGGAAGTAAAAGGCATTTACGTGGCATGGGCAAACGACCCACCGAATCCAAAAGTCAAAGATTGGAACGTCACAGAACTCAAGGTGAGCTGAGCTGCCTTTGGGTTTTCGAGCTTGGCAGTTCATTCTTTTTGTGCCCCTCCAGATTGACCCTCATCGCCGACACGTGGACAAGTCGACCGTGGCTTATTTTTGGAAGACTCTGGACACTTGGACAGCGATGCATAAGCCATCCCTTATGACCACATGAGCCTATGTCGCACCTGCGTGGATTGGAATTTCGCCACGTCTAGGGTTATGATACAGGCATGTTTACTAGTTAGGCAACACAGATATCTTGTGTCCTGTGCCCGTTGGAGACGATTCCGGAGTTTTGTGTGGTGATTGATGATCGCCCGGCAGCACAGCCAGCTGCGGCCCGGAGAATATTAATGGCATGACAATAATAATTCAAGGGGAAACCTTAACCCTAATAAAAAGCCGAGTGGTACGACTCCTCGTTACCCGTCTCTGGGAGGTCCTTTATTCTTTGCTCTCTCTCTCTTCCTTCCCAGACAGCGTGGCAGCATGCCTAAAGTACCCGCCGTATCTCCTGCTACTGGAGAACGTCCCCCTTCAAGTTTCGTGCATACAGTCGATGGCAATTTCGTCGATTCACATGGTCGCACCCTCCTACTCCGCGGGGTCAACCTTTCCGGTTCCTCAAAGGCTCCAGTTGGCCAGCCATCATACCTCTTGGATGGGTTTTGGGAGAGTGCACAAGCTGGCGGGAACAGCTTCATCGCTCGCCCCCTTAATCTCGACGATGGGTCTGCCGATGTTCACCTGGCCCGTCTGCGTGGTTGGGGCTTTAACACATTACGCTACCCAATCACTTGGGAATCTCTTGAACATGCTGGACCGTAAGTCGTCATGTTATTGTTCAATGTCCTATACTCTGACTGACAACCCTCCAGTGGGGTCTATGACCATGACTTTATGGACTACACTATTCGCGTATTGCGGAAATGCAAAGAGTATGGCTTCAAGGTATATATGGATCCTCATCAAGACATTGTAAGTGTATACAACTCCTGCAATATCCCTCGATCTCACCGCGAATATACTTTCCTTCCGGGCCTTACCCGCTCTTCGTCGCGCCGTTTTTCTCCGATGTATACCCTTCCCGGCATGTCCCATATCGCACACGACCGACCTCCCATTGATTTCGACACTGTTTCGGGATACCGGTTTCAACCTGCGTGCACCCCTGGTCACTGGTCTATTCCGATCAATTTGTTTCAACGCCTTCTTGGAACTCCGTGCTTACCTTCGCTTACTAACTCACTCTTGTTGTCAATCACCTCCAGTGGTCTCGATATTGCGGTGGTTCTGGAGCGCCGTACTGGACACTTGAAGCATGTGGCATGAACCCACGCAACTTCACGGCTACACAGTCCACCATTCTCCACAACGAATATCCACTGGCACATCAACCAGATCCCGCCTCCATTCCTGCCATGACATGGTCAACCAACTACGGGCGCCTCGCCCCCCAAACCCTCTTCACACTGTTCTTCGCCGGCCGCGATTTCGCGCCCAATTGTATCATCGATGGGTCCAATATTCAAGACTACCTTCAATCACACTTTATCGAGGCTTTTGGACAGCTGGCTGATAAGATCCGGGATGCCGGTGACTTGTTGGACGATTGCGTAATTGGTTGGGATAGTATCAATGAGCCGTCCGAGGGCTTGGTGGGTTATCCAGATTTGCATTCGCTCCCCGCAAAACAGGGATCGACCCTCAAGAGGGGTCCCACCCCAACACCGGCTCAGTCATTGCGTCTAGGAATGGGGCAGTCCCAGACTGTCGAAAATTGGACATTTAATGCATTTGGTCCACAACGTGCAGGCATGGTGACGATCGACCCAAAAGGCCTATCCATTTGGTTAGACCCCTCGACCGAACCAGATGGTCTACACCCGCGATATGGGTGGAGGCGTGGCCCAGACTGGCAACTCGGCGTCGACATCTGGGCACAGCATGGCGTGTGGGACATCGAGACAGGTTACGTGATGCGACCTGATTATTTCCGCTACCTTCCCGCAGTCGAGTTTGCTGGGCCACAAGCGGAGGTTGCTGAAGTCGAGTTTGTCGCTGACTATTGGGCCCCACATTGGCAGGCATGGGCTCGACGCATTCGCCAAGCACACCCAGAAGCAATTCACTTCGTTGCTCCCCCCGTGTTCGCACAACCCCCTCCACTGCCTGCTCAAGATCTGGCTGGTCGTTGCGCTTATTCAGCACATTACTATGATGGACTCACCCTCGTGACACGCCATTGGAATTGGTTCAACGCGGATGCGCTCGGGTTACTACGCGGAAAATACCGGACCAAATTACAGGCGCTTAGAATCGGTGAAGGGGCAATCCGGCGCTCGCTTCAGTCTCAACTGAAGACGCTCAAAGAAGATGCGCACATCCTTGGTGCCTACCCGACGATGATTGGGGAAATCGGCATTCCTTACGATATGGATGGGCGCAAAGCCTATGGTTGGACGGATGGAGGTCGTTATAAAGGCGATTTCTCTAGCCAACAGCGTGCACTCGATGCCAGCCTCAATGCCACCGATGGTCCGAATTCCCTCAGTTACACAGTGTGGACGTACTGCCCGGATAATGTCCACCCTTGGGGCGATCTGTGGAATATGGAAGACCTTAGTTTGTGGAGCGTCGATGACCTGCGTCCTCAGGGTCAGTCAAGTATGTATCAGGGTAACGAAGACAAGTCCTCGGCATTGTTACTCGCGGCACACCGTGCTGCACAATCACGTAGCACAGTACGACTCGGTGCCACGGGTAGCTTCACCCCTGGATATCCGTCTCAACTATCATTGGCCATCACACCGCTTGCTACAAATGACGAACAGGGCTCCTTGCCAGACATTGGATCCTTCAGCCGCTGGGAGAGTGCGTTCGACTTCCTGACGGATGGCGCCCGAGCAGTCAAGGCGTTTAGCCGGCCGTATCCAATTGCTACCGTCGGAATTCCCGTCGACATTCGGTTTGACATTAACAAAGCCGAGTTCCGCCTGGTTATCCGCGTGCGTGCCCACGACGCACCAGTCATCCTCTCTTCAGCAGCAGCGACCACATGCCTTGGTACACCTTCTTCCCATTCTAGTGTCGACGATCCAAAAACGGAACCTCCTGCGACCGAAATCTTTTTGCCCATTGTACACTTCGCTGCTGACCGAACAGTCGGCGCACTGCTAGACAAGTCTAGGCACAAGCAGGATCTTCCCACAGCTGACGTTGACGTAGACGAGGAACCCGTGCATTCGCGGTCCAGCGAGACGCTGCGTGGTGTTGCCCATAGCCCCTATCCTCCCCGGTCTTTGCTGAACGGTCTTGCCGTGGCCGTGTTCGTATCCGCGGGTCGTTGGGAGCTTGATGGCACGACGTTGCGATGGTGGTACCCGGTACCAAGACCTGGCGAGCCAGACCGCGAGTACACCATCGTTGTTGCACGGCGAGGCGGTCGCATCATCACAAAGGAGGAATGTCAGCATCAGAGCTTCTGGGAACGCCTATGTAGAGGTGCAAGTGACTGTTCTATCATGTGAACCCGAGCGTGTCTGCCCGGCAGTCATATTTAATCTTATGTGTGCACATCTTTTCATTCTGTACTTCCTACCCTACCTAGACATACGCTCTTGATCACGGATTCTTTCTAATAGCAGGTTTGATGCACGATCTATGTATTGTATTGACTAGTCGCACGGGACCATATTCCTCTGTAACAGTAAAGATCTAGCGGAGTGGAAGTGTTCAGTCCCTCTGTGAGATACTTCGGGTATCATTAGAGTTCTGTACAGTATCAGTTGAATGAAATCATGATGGTGGTTTAGTGCACTTTATGTTTGCGTCAAGGCACTGAGGTTGACATGAGATTGGATTGAGCGCGGGGAATTTGAAGAAGGCTACCTGGGACATCTAGGACTTTTGCCTAGCCACCACCTCGTAAACCGATCTCGACGACGCGGTCTAAGATGGAAGCAAGTTCCTGGTATCTGCCTTGCTTCTAAGTAAGGTCGTGTAGGAGGTATGGGCGTGACGCACCGTTGTAGCTCTTGTGCCGCAGCCTCTTCTCTTGTTCGAAGACGCTCGTCGAGTTCATGCACTCGGGTCCGGAGCTCCTCGATGGAGTCATTCACGTCAGAGCGTTGCTTCGACTGGCTGCGGGATGAACGCCACGTTTCTCCAATGATGAGCGCCGCAGCGACGCTGAACAAGAAGCCTTCTGCGATAAAGTTTGCGCCGTTTTCGATGGCTCTGAGAGATGGCCTGTCAGTTGGACGAGTCTCTCAAGTAACTTAAACGCTCACCTGGTCTCTGAGAGCGGGCGAATATGCTTTGCAGGCTCGCCCAACAGGTTCGTTCGCAACCTCGCCTCGTAGCGGTACATGGTCTGTGCGAGCGATACACACACCTTTCGGAAACGCTCGTGTCTTCCCCGTTTTGGTGTCAGCTTGCTCATGCACAGGTGGGTCGCAAGCACTTACTCTCTTGCTTGGTTCTTAATGCGCGCGCTGATGGGTTTGGCTAGAGTCTTGAGAGACTTGATTAGGCCAATATTACTGTGCTGAGATGAGGACTCTCACTCGAATCAGTAACGTGCCAATCTTCGCAGCTGCCATTGAGACGGATACTGAGAAGAGCTCTCGCTCTCCGAGTTGATGACAATAAGCCCGAGGTCGGCGTTAGCACGGGCCGGAGGGCCACGTCGCTCCACTCGAGGCGACGGACTGGTCCGAGTCAGGCATCAGCGAGCGCTAGCTATCTTTGTTTCAGTGGCACTGCGCTGTTCGCCTCCTGATATAAAAAAATGGCATCGTTGATTGTTGTCCATGTCAGCCCTGCTCCCACTGGCATCACTCCTTCAAGTTATCTCGCCGAACGGTTTCGAAATGTTCGTCACCAGTAGCTCATCAGTTCGGCTCCCGGCTTCCAAGGGATTTACTGTCCGCGTTTCAATCCTGCTTGCGGGAAGGATTGTAGCACCAGCTGCTATGATGGTCCAGCCGCCAATAGCGGGGCATGGTATAATGGACATACCCATCTATAGCTTCCTCATCGAGAGCGAAGCGGCAGGAAAGAAAATGTTGTACGACCTTGGTATCATGAAAGCTTGGGAAGAGAAGCAACCGCCGCACAGTGAGTTCTTACGACCCATAGACTTTATTCCCTTTCTCTTTTTTCTTGATTCGTGATGTATGGATTTTCGCGTAGGATATCTTGATCGTAGCTAACTTGTAATTCAGTCCTCGAACAAGTCCAAAGTTCCGATATAACGATCGAAGTTCCCTCTGACATCGTCGGCATTCTGAATTCCGCTTCTGTGCCACTTTCCTCCATTGACTCCTGTAGACCACATGGGCGATCCGTCCCTTTTCCCATCGAGTACGTCGCTCATTGTTGGTCCCGGCTTCAAGTCGAATCCGAACACGTACCCCGGATATCCCAAGAACCCAGGCGCTCTCCCGCTGCAGGATGCTTTCGAAGGTCGTCGTCTCATTGAGTTAGACTTTAACGACTCCCAATTGGAGATATGCGGGTTGCGAGCCATCGATTGGTTCGACGATGGTTCTTTCTACCTCCTAGAAACTCCAGGACATACGAATGATCACGTTATTGCCCTGGCACGTACCGCTGAAGAATTTTTTTTACTGCTTGGAGGGGATATTGCTCATCATTGCGGCGAATTCCGGCCTGCCCCCCTTCTCCCCCTTCCTGAATCGATCCTTCTATCTCCGTTCGGACCACCCAACTCACTTTCTCCCTGCCCCGGCTCTATCTTTGAGCCCATCCACCCATCGGCTGGCCTCAAGAGTGCCTTTCGAACCACCCCGTTTTATGAAGCGGCTCCATTGATGGAAACGGATACTGTAGCTTCTCACGCCACGCTTGAAGCACTAAAGGTATTTGATGCAAGTCCAGATGTATTTGTCATTATCACGCACGACTCCTCTCTCCTTGACATACTCGAATTTTATCCCAATGCAGAATTGACGGGCTGGGAGGAAGGTGGACAGTGTAGCGCGAAGGAGATTGGGAAGTGGGGATTTTTGAAAGACTTTCGAAAGCAGGTAGTGATCCCGGCGCAGGTAGAAGTGAAGAAGACCTTGACCTGTACCAATAGAGGATTTGGTCCTGAATTGAAAGTCCGGAAGTGAAGCCTCAGTACTCACTACTCAGTACTACTGTAGTGCGACGGCCGAGCGCTCAGTGCTCACACCAGAGTCCGAACTCGCATGCCACTTTTTTAGAGTGGGCATCACCCGTGGATGTTTGTGTCCTGTTGTTGAGTTCATGCAAGGCCAACAAAAAGGGAGGAAGATTACTGTCACGCTGGGATGAAGCAGACTGACTGGATACTGAAAATGGGAAGGAATTACGTAATTCGATGAATGGCAAACTGGCAAACGGCGTGGCTTGTTTTCTTCGCCGCCACGTCCCTTCCTCACTGTATTTGCATTAATTGTGAGGCATTAATTTGCTTCACAACCCTCCCTGTTGTTTCCAGGTCGTACTATTCAGGTGTTTGTCATGTCACAGCAGGTTTCGCAGCAGTATGCATGTGCGCAACGTTTTGTTTAGGGTTCTTTTTGTTTCCCTCGTACAAACTAATCTAATTTTGCCTTGCAGTCCGTGCGCAAAGATCTGTTGGCCTTGTTGGCGGATCCCCTGAATATGATCTCGTTGAGGCTTTCCAGGCACCAGATGGCACCGCCCGTACGTACCAGTACAGTCCAGACGGGAGGCTTTTTGCACTTGCAGTGCCGTCCGGGTGCGTCAGGGCGCAATACTCCCCACAAGCATCACTTACACGAGAACTTCTAGCGTGCGCGTCCATCAAGCGGAGACTGCCGTTCTACTCCAAGAGCTCGCAATCCCTAATGTTGTTGAGCTCAGATTTTCACCGCGCGGGACGTATCTCTCTACCTGGGAGCGTCAAGTCAAGCTCGGAAACGACACTCAGCACAAGAACCTCCGCATATTTTCTATCTCAACAGGGGAGGAGCTCATTTCCTTCTCTCAAAAGTACCAAGACACCTGGGATGTTCAGTACACTATTTCTGAATCCCATGCCGTCCGCCTCGTGGGTTCAGAGATTCAAGTTTTCAATCCTTCGGAATGGGGAAGGGGTATCGTCGACAAGCTAAAGGTGGAGGGGGCGTCTTCTATCACGCTCAGTCCCGGTCTCAACCCATCTATCGCCGTCTTCATTCCCGAGAAGAAGGGCCAACCTGCGAATGTTCGCATCCATGCCTTGCTGAATCTGGGCGCTCCACCTACCTGCCAGAAGACATTCTTCAAGGCGGAGAAGTCCCAGATTAAGTGGAACAATCTTGGCACGCAGGTCCTTGTCTTAACACAGACGGATGTCGATAGCACCAACAAAAGTTATTACGGACAGTCGGGGCTTTACCTTCTAAGTGCCGCGGGGAACTTCGACTGTCGCATTTCTCTCGATAAGGAGGGCCCAATTCACGATTTAGCCTGGAGTCCCAATTCAAAGGAGTTTGGAGTCGTGTATGGGTGTAAGGTCGTATGCATTGCTTTTGGATGCCTTGTCTAACGGCGTGTTTTCAGTTATGCCTGCTAGAGTTATGCTTTTCGATCACCGCGTGCGGACGTTGCACGACTTCGGCTCTTCGTTCTCTAATTACATATCGTTCAACCCTCAGTCGCGGCTACTCCTTCTTGGGGGCTTTGGTAATCTCGCTGGCAAAATTGATGTTTACGACCGACGTTCACTGACCAAGATATCGACAATCGATGCATCCAATACATCCCACTGCGAATGGTCTGCTGACGGCAAATTCATCCTCACTGCTACACTTTCTCCCCGTTTGCGAGTTGATAACGGGATTAAGGTTTGGTACATACTCGGCCAGCTCGTACATATACAAGATTGCGAAGAGCTCTATCAAACGAGCTGGCGTCCCACTCTCATTGATGCAGTACCCCCCTTCCCGTCAGTAATTCCACCCGCACCCACACCATCTGCAAGTGTCCAAGCTACGGCAGCTAGTGTCAAGCCTTCTCCAGCTCGACCTATGGGTGCCTATCGGCCCCCTGGGGCCCGTGGGCAAGGTGCCTCGCTGGCGTACACGCGCGGCGAGGATAACGGTTCACCTGTTGGAACCCCCCGTGGTAGCGGCACGGCAACTCCCACACGCCAGGGTCGCCCTCCTGTGTCTCCGTCGAACGCGCAAGGACGCCGATATGTACCCGGTGCCCCTGCGTCCCCGCCTAATCCCGATAGTGTCAAGCCGCGCAAAAGGAAGAGTCCCAAGGAGAAGGCCGAGGGTGGTGCGCGGCGGGATGGCGGAGCTGTTGAGTCTCCGGCTGTTGTGGACGCAGTTCTCAAGGTTGAGACCGGTGAACTTACAACGAACGAGGGTTCTACACCGCTTACACCCGGGGTGGAGCCACTTGATCCTATACAAAAGAAGGTTCGAAATCTGAGCAAAAAAGTGAGCTATCGCTTATCATTTATCTGAATGAAGCTCTCTGATTCTGCACTGCCCTTTCAGTTGAAAGCCATCGAAGAGCTTAAGGAAAAAGCAGCGCGTGGTGAACGTCTCGAGGCAACCCAACTTAAAAAGATTGAGAGTGAAGTGGATATACAGAAGGAACTTGCAGCCTTAAATTTATCATCTTAGGTTACCCTTATGTGCCTACCAATCTTAGGCTTAGAAGGAGTTGCATTATGAGTTTATCTGCTTTCTGCAAATGGTGATTTATAACCTTTTTTTCTTTAAAATTCTTCAGCTACATTTTTTTCACCTATATAGTAAACAAGAATAAATAAAGCTGACCTTTTTCCCCTCTAATAACCACCATCATGGCAGTGCCAAACCTCCTATTGCCTCCTCCTTGCAATCAACCTCTTCCTCTGAATACATTCCACCCAGTCAACAAAACCCCATTTTATGATGCTTATGAATATTGTCTTGGAAATGAATCCAAGACTGAGGCTAGGGGGGACACCACCACACTTGCCAATGCTTGCTGTCTGGGTTATCTCCTTCAGGAACTACCTACTAAAGGTCAGAATGTGGTTGC
>Ga0210393_10001452_pt1 | contig 19799 bp, 18 predicted proteins | sample IncBWC27OmetaG_FD_160068 | JGI IMG/M metagenome (GOLD analysis project Ga0210393, IMG submission 160068) | Forest soil microbial communities from Barre Woods Harvard Forest LTER site, Petersham, Massachusetts, United States - Inc-BW-C-27-O ... | reverse complement strand
CGCTGCAGGTCCACCGGAACCCATTGGTTGGAGTTCGTGTGGTAGTACGCGAGGAAGCGGCGATTCGGATGTGCGCCGCGCTAAGTTTTATATTTTATTTACAATGTTTCTCGGAATAGCAGGTTACCGGAGAGATTTGAGAGTGGTGATTCCTATCGGACGCGCAGATGGGGCAGCTTCGCGGCGAGGCACGCATCTCCGCTCAGTTCACGTTGTGGGTACCAAAACGATAGGTGTAGGAAGCACTGACGTACGAGTGCAGCCGCACGCCTACAATGCTCATCAGTGGACTGGGCTCGAGTTGTTCGGTGGTCTGGCCTGTGTAGCCCTTGGCTATCAAGAAGTTCACGCCCAGGCCCATTCGGCCCTGTTTGAACGTACGCAGCAGCGCGCCGCGAACTTCAGTGTTTGGCACACCAATCGCGTCCGAGCCCAGCACACCAGAAATGAGTTCGCCGAGCGGCTTTGCTCCCACATATTCGAACTCGCCGCGCGCGCGCAAATGGAATGGAAGATGGTCCAGTGTTGCCAGCCCATCGACAATGAGGCGGGGGGCTTCCGGCGTTGGCGTCCCGTCGGACAAATCGCGGGCGTCCGCTTTTGACACGGAGGCTTGCAACAAGCCAAAGCCGAAGTAGTGGCGCGCCGCAAATGTCAGGTAACGCAGCCGACCGGGGCCCTCGTCAAACTGCAATCCGGTATCCGGGTCAATTTTCGCTAGAGAGGCTTCGGTAGTAGTGTGACTCAGAGTAATGCGGAAATCCGTTCCGGCAAGCGTCTTGCTAGCGACCAGTTGATAGGAGTGCGAACGGCTGATCAGCGTGCCTTGAACCGTCCCGGTACCAATTCTGGGATCGTTCGTGAAGAAGGCTTCCCCGCCGCTCAACGACACGTTGGGCAACCAGGAGTGCTCGTTTGGCAGGAAGGACACCGTGGCCTTGGGATTGTTCACGCCGACCCATCTCTGAAAGGAGTGCGCTGGAACAAGAAGGTCGTCGTTGCTGAAATCAATTTCGTCACGTCGCCACCCCAGATAGAAATGTAAATATCGATCTAGGGTGCCCTGCGCGGCAATATACGGCGAGAGATCGCCGATGGTGATGTTGTTGGCCGACACTTTCTGAAATGGGCCGTAGACGTTGGGTTCGGTTGGGTCGAAGAAATCGTAGTGATCCAAATTGTCGCGCCGCGGAGCATCCCGCTGGTAGTCGAGTCCGGCGAGCAGTGATAAGAAATCGCCAAATTTCTTAAGATATGTCGCGTTGCTGCCGGTGACCGTGCGGAACTCGCTTTGGCGTATGAGGCCGTCTCCAAAATTGGAAAAAAGCGAAAGATTGTAGGTGCGGAAGAAACCCGAGAGCTGTAGTTGCTGCGAACTGGTCAGTTGCCAAACGTCATTCAGTACGATCTCAGCAGTGTGGGTTTGATCCTTTTGCCGGGGATCAATGGTGTCGCCAGGAACAGAAACGCCCAGCGGCACGAGGCCGGGCACATACGAAAATCCGTAGTAAGCGATGCCAAAGAGTGTAAGTTTGTGGCCATCGAAAATAAACTCGCGGAAGCCGTTCCCCTTGAACTGTTTGCGATGTTCGAGCCGATCGAGAAAACCGTTGCCATAGGAAGCCTGTGCCAGAAACCAAGAATGAGCATTCGGACTGAAACCGGTAACAAGGTCAAGATCTCGATAGTCTCCGGTCAGGGTAAAGAAGGGATCAAACTGAGCGCGCAGTCCATACGTTGCCGAAAGATTCTGCGAATGGTTGCCTTCGCGCACATTGAACGCGCCCCCGTCTACTTGAACGCTACCGATGACTTCGGGAACAAGAATGTTCGGGTCGGCGTAGCCGTTGCCGTGGGCATTGGCAGACAAGTTGTTGGAAACGAGATAGCTGCCGACTTGGATGTACGAGGCGATGGGTTCGCCGTGGTCTCCGGCAACGCCCGGCGCGAAATATTGCGGCGCTTTGATTCCGCCGGATGCGGTCTCGATTGGCAATCCTGGAATGGAGACCGGCGCTCCGGGTCGCCCGGGATTGGCGTCGAGTGTTTCCTCTCGAATGATGAGGCGTTGTGCAGGATCGGGCCTCGCCACGTCCGGTTCCAGCACATCACTCGACACTCTGACTTCTTCATTCGTCGCCGCGATTTTCAGCTGTATGTCGGAAGTTAGAGACTCTCCGGCACGGACAATGAGGGGCTGGCTCACGTCCTCAAAGCTGGCGACGCGCAGCTCCAGACGGAATTTGCCCGCCGGAATTCCGCTAAAGACGTACCTCCCGTCGCTTCCAGTCGTGATTTGCTGAACCAGTCTCCCTTCATCGGTGAGAAGCCTCACCGTCGCATTTCCTACCGGGTGGGTTTGCGGGTCCGTGATGCGTCCTTCAATGTTCACGGCCTGTGCGCGGATGACGCTGGGGAATGATAGGACGCCAGCGAGAAAGAAAAAACATGCAGCGGCAGCAATGACCTGATGCCAGACACTTTGCAGGCGGGAGATAGTTGGCACGCCTCTGACACAGAGTTTCATTCGACTTCGTTGCCTGCCTTTGGGTTCTGCTCACCGCAATCCAGAAGCGACCGTGCCTCGAAATCGGACGTTAGTCGGACGTCGATACCGAACATAAATTGGACTTAGCTTTCTCGAAGATTTGAAGCCGCCAAAGCATATTAAGGGGAAATCGCGCACAGGCGGCAAATTGATAGGGCAGACTGCCTGCGCTGCTGGCCCACCGGGACCCCTTGGACCAGATCAAGTGATAATACGCAGGCTCACGATGATCCGGATGCGCTCCAAGCAAATATTGTTTGGCTCGAGAGGCCCTATACTGTCCTCATCAATGCTGCATTCTCAAGGTGTGGCGGTCGGTTATACCGTACCCATGACGGTTTGAGAGCATCGGCGTAACCGAAGACTGCAGGCGAAATGACGGAATGGAACGCGCCAGGATACGCCAGGATCGCGGGCCTTCAGGAGGCTATGGCCGCCGAGGTGCTCTCGCTGCTCGATCTCAAAGGGACCGAGAGCGTCCTGGATTTGGGATGCGGCAACGGCAAAGTCACGGTGGAGATTGCAGCGCGTGTTCGTGAGGGGAATGTAGTTGGCGTGGATTTCTCCGCGGATATGATCGCGTTCGCATCGACCCATTTTGGCCCGGCCGTCTTGCCCAATCTTCGATTCGAGACCCGTGACGTCCGTCATCTGCCGTTCCGAGAAGAATTCGATCTCGTGGTCTCTTTCAATGCGCTCCATTGGATACCGGACCAAGACAACGCGCTACGCTCGATCCGTGCTGCGATGAAACCCAATGGCATGGCGCAACTGCGCCTGGTCCCCGCCGGCAAGCGCAAGAGTCTTGAAAATGTGATTGAGGAAACGCGACTATCCTCAAACTGGGTTCGATACTTCAAGGGTTTTCACGATCCCTATCTTCACCTGACGCCCGAGAAATATGGAGCACTAGCCGAGCGCAACGGCCTGCAAGTCCGCCGCATTCACACCGAGGACAAAGCCTGGGATTTCAAGTCTCACGATGCATTCCTCGCGTTTGGTTCGGTAACCTTCGTCGAGTGGACGAAATTCTTACCTGCGGGCGAGAGACTCGCATTCGTCACAGATGTCTTGGGGCGCTACCGTGCTGTGGCCGCGGAACGACCCGGCGAGGAGAATACCTTCAAGTTTTATCAGATGGATGTCACTCTTTCGCCTGGTTTTTCTGCCACGTAGACGTATCGCAGCAGCCGCCGTTCGCTGGTGAGAGCGTGCACACTGGAAAGAAATTGTTGTAATCCTTCGAAATTTGCTTCGCCTTCGATCGCCGTCAGCGCCTCTTTTCTCTTTTGTCGAGCGTCACGCCAGCGCTTCGCTATTAGAGCTGCGTTTTCGGTCGTGTCAGCGACGCTCACCAGCAAAAAGCCTGCCTGCTTCAGTATTCGTTCATTCTCCCCAGGGGGACTGAAGAGGTAGTAGCCGATTGAGCTGCGAGTCGCAATTTCCTGATGCGAAACCGTCCCGCCGATGATGAGGGCGTCGCTGAACAGAATGCGCCCACCCCGACTAAGCACACGGAATAGTTCACCGAAGACGGCGGGCCGTCCTGGAAGATGGCAGAGAACGTCATTCGAGAAGACCGCGTCGAACGTCGAATCGTCAAAAGGTAGCTTCTTCGAGGCATCGCAATTCTCGAAGCGCACTTGAGCAGACATGTTTCGAGCGGCCGCAAGCTGATTCGCCGTGTGGATACCAGGGCCGTTCGTGTCGAGGCCCACGATCCGACAACCCACTATTCCAGCAACCTGCAAAGCATATCGCCCTGAGCCGCAGCCGATTTCGAGTGCGTACGAAGTGGATGTGAGACCCAACGTCGCGGGTATTTCTCTGGACTCTTCCGTTGTTACCCAACTCGTCTGCCCGAGATCTTCCCCGTAAGTCTCGACGCGAATATCCCTATACACGTCCGCATCATAGTTGCGGTAAGCGTTATCGTAGAGGTCCACGTTTCCAGACATCGCGGTTCCTTTATCTAGGCGCATTCCCAGCGGCGTGCCAGCCTGCGAGCGATCGCGAATAGCGCTACGCCGAAACACGACCGGCGAAGACAACGATGCAATCTCCTGGTGCACCACATCACATAGATAATACGCTGAGTTGGCTCCGGTCCTATCCGTGCTATGGCTCTGGGAGACTCTGCCAGCCGATCCCGAGGTTTTGAGAAGTTTTAGCTGCCTCACGAATCGCTTTTTACGGAGGTGCAGAAATGCACATTGATCCCTGGTTGGCGCTTGGCGTGTTCTTGTCTACTGCCGCGACCGACGCAGTGTACGTCCTGTTCAATGCAGCGGTGTCCTCTCAACGACGAGTACCCGCGGCCACTTGGAGCAGCGTGTGGTACCTGCTATCCGCGTTTGCCGTCATCAGTTACACGAAGAACTGGATGTATGTCGGTTTTGCAGCTTCGGGGTCATGGGTTGGGGCGTTCATTTCGATGACCTTATTACGCAGACCGACGACGACGGCGGGAGCCGATAGGCATGGAATCGTCTGATAGATACGTAGGTCGCGCGTCAAGTTGGTGGGCCCGCTAGGATTTGAACCTAGGACCAACGGATTATGAGTCCGCTGCTCTAACCGCTGAGCTACGGGCCCCACTCGTACAAACATCTGGATCTTATATTACTACGGGCCTTCTGGGCGGCGGGCTTTGGCGATGCATTCAATTCATCGGCATCCCGCGGGCCCAGACGTTGGTTATTTGTAAGGATTCATCAAGCAGAACGATGTCGGCGTCGGCGCCGATGCGCAGAGCGCCCTTCTTGAATTCCAACCCCAGCAGCCGAGCGGGATTTGCCGAAAGCATGCGCACGGCGTCGGCAAGTGGAATGCCTAGTCCAACGATGTTACGCAGCGCCCGATCCAGAGTGAGCGTGCTACCCGCAAGCTTTCCTTCAGAGTTGCGGCAAACGCCGTCCGCGACAGTCACTTCGAAGGTTCCCAGCATGTACTTGCCGTCGGGCATGCCAGTCGCGGAAATGCCATCGCTCACCAAAATCACGCAGCACGATCCTTTTGCTTGCAGCAGCAAGCGCATCGCGGCTTCCTCCACGTGTACACCGTCGGCGATGAGTTCAGCGGTGACCTCGGGAGTCGTTAGGACAGCGCCAATCACGCCACTGTCGCGGTGTGAAAACGGCCGCATCGCGTTGTACACATGCACCGCGTGACGCACTCCTCGTGCGATGGCCGCGCGCGCCTGTTCATAGGTCGCATCCGTGTGGCCCATCGCCACCACCAATCCCGCTTTGTGCGCTGCATCGATGCAAGGCGCCGCGCCCAGCAGTTCCGGAGCGATAGTGAGGATACGCGCAGTTCCGGCAGCCGCCTGCAAGAACCTGTCCAGCAACTCTGCGGAAGGCAGCTGGATCCATTCCTTGGGATGCACACCGCGCCGCGCCGCGCTTATAAACGGTCCCTCAAAGTGGATGCCCAGCACCTCGGCTCGCGGTTCGTCGGTTTCGTGCTGCGCGCAAGTGAAGCGCGCGATGCCTTCCACGCTGCGGCAGATATCGTCGGGGTTTGCTGTCACGGTTGTGGCCAGGAAAGATGTCGTGCCATGCCGAGCCACCGTGCGAGCAATCGCCCCCAGGGCTTCGTCGCTGCCTTCCATCACGTCGTGGCCGCCGGCGCCATGGATGTGCACGTCCAGAAATCCGGGTATCGCCGTCTGTTGCATGGCGTCGATTTCCTGCGCGCCCGCCGGCAGGCTCAGACCTTCGCGCGGACCGACTGCCTCGATGACGTCGTCGCGGATCAGAATACCTACATCCGGAATTTCGGCCGCTGGGGTGATCGCCCGCGCAGTGTGGAGCAGAATTGTGGTCATAAGCAGAACAACATCGTAGCGGAAATGCCGGACAAAAGAAAAAGGGAGGGTTCTGTGGAACCCTCCCTTGGGTGTGCTCTCTCAAGTATTACAGCAAACCGCTGATTTACTGAGCTGGCGTCACAGCGCTCGCCGAGGTGGCGCCCGCCGACTTCGGCACGCTCAAGTAGCCCGACGCCGTTGTCTTCGATACTTTGTTGACCACGAGTTCCAGTGCTGCGTGGCTTCCGCCGGTGTAGAAGAAGATCGGTTCGTTCACCGAGCGGTTCTTCTTCTCGAAGCTCTTATCGTCAGCAAGCACGTTGATGGTGTACTGGTTCTTCTTGGTGTTCGTGTCTTTCAACTCGACCATAATCGAGCCCACGCGTGCGGCGCCGGATTTGCGCGTGACGGTGAACTCAAAATAGTCGCGTTGGCCCATGCGGCGCAACTGGTCGATTTCATCGTGGTTACGAGCGATCAGCGTGCCCATCTCGCTGCGAGCCATCTGGATACTGTTTTTCGTGGCATCCAGGTCAGTCTTCACGCCACTGACGTCACCGTTCAACTTGTTGACGTCGTCGGTGTTCGCCTTCGTAGCAAGCTGGGAGTTGACCGAACTCTCGAGGCCGCTCAGCTTCTTGTCCACGGCAACGGTGGTTGCCTTCGTTTGCTTGCGCGCGGCAACCAACTGGGTTTCCGTGAGGTTGAGCTTGTCGGTAACCACCTTCAAGTCGCTCTGCAATTGCTGGTTGATTTCATCATCCTTGGCCAGTCGTTGCGACAACGCGTCGGTGGATTGTTTTACCGATGCTTCTGTCGCCTGCTGAATGCTATTGGCGTGATTGAGTGCGCTCAAGCCTACTCCGAGGCCGAGCACCGACACGCCTCCCAATACGGCAACGGCCAACCCGACCCAGCGGGGTGCCCCTGTGTTGGTGTGGTAAATCGGTTCCTGAAAATCGCTCATGAGATTCCTCCCGTTCTCGCGTCGTCCACCATTCCTGCCTAGGAAGGAGCATCTCCTACACCAAACACCTTACCTGCTGTGGAAAAGGAGTTAATCCCAATGACCAAAGTGGGTTGCGGGAATATCGAGACAAAACCAGAGGCATGCTTATACGTACTAGTACTAGTAAAGATTACCGCTGGTTGAACACTCTGGTAAATTTTGCTGAAGGAAGCTCTTCTGGAGATTTAAGCATGGCTGGAAGGACCCTAAATGAGAAAGAGGCTGTGCATCTTTTGTGCAAAGCCTCAAAATGCTGTTTCAGAAAGACTTAAGCCAGTTCGTCTATGCCGCAGTCCGTGCCACGTCCGCTTCGGGCGTTCGTGCTAGCCCGAAATACCGGTCTAACGTAGTGTTGGCGGCGTCAAAAACAAGGTGGCAATCATGGCATTCGCCCAAATGCCTTTCGATTTCGCTTTCTACTGAAGGCGAGAGTTTCCGTTCTAAGTACCAACAAATCAAATGAATAGTATCCTTACAGCTCATAAATCCCCGTCTCTGGACGTCCCCGGTGATGCTCCCCTGACACCGATTATTGGTGCACTTCGTCTACCAAAGGCCTGTCCTAAAGGACAGTATATTAAAACAATTAAAATCAGCGACTTAGGATTCGAGTAGCGCCGTCGCGATCCGGTTGCATCAATTCGCCTTGGAATCTTTACACGTCGGATGGGCAAGATTGTGCAAAACGCCAAGCTTAGATCGTTAACGCTGCGGCACGATGGTCATTTGACGGAGAGCGGCGATACGATCCTCCAGTGGAGGATGTGTGCTGAACAGGGAAGCCAGCCCTCCGCCGCCAATCAGGGGTTTGACGATGCACAGAGCTGCGGTTGTGGGCGCAAGTGCGGTCGTAGGGATGCGCTGATTGTACGCGCCCAGCTTCTGGAGGGCGCTGATCAAGCCGTATGGCTGGCCAACCATGCGAGCACCAGTCTCATCGGCGGAATACTCCCGAGTCCTGGAAAGGAACAACTGGAGCATCAACGCTGCAAAAGGCGCCAGAATCATCATGGCAATTGCGGCGAAGGCGCCTCCGCCTCCTTCCCGGTCATCGTCCCTCTCACCCCCGTAACCGCCGAAGATCATGCCCCATTGGGCCATGTGCGCTAAATAGGTGATCGCCCCAGCGATCGTTGCGGCGATGGAGGTGGTGAGGATGTCGTAGTTGCGCACGTGCGAAAGCTCGTGCGCGATTACGCCTTCCAGTTCTTCGTCGTCCATCAACTCCAGCAGGCCTTGGGTCACCGCCACGGAGGCATGCCGGGGATTGCGGCCGGTGGCAAAGGCGTTCGGCGCTTCTTCCGGAATGACATACAACTTCGGCACCGGCAAATTGGCCTTCGCCGCCAAGCGTTCCATTACGGCGTAGAGGCGCGGGAGTTGCTCTCGGGTTACCGGCTGCGCGCCGCTGGTTTTCAGCGCAATCTTGTCCGAGAAAAAATACGATACGGCGTTCATTACGATTGCGAACGCCAGCGCGATCTTCATACCGGTGGGACCCGCCAGAGCGTCTCCTGCGATCACCAAGAGCACGCTCAACAGGATCAGTAGAATACCCGTGCGAAGAATTTTCATGAACTCACAATCCCATCCGCGCTAGAAATTCCGCGCAAAAAAGGTTTACTCAAAGTCAGCACGCGCTGAGCTGGCCGCCGCCCACTAAAATGGCCGGCGCGAATCATAACCGCGGCGGTTACTGCGTCACCGCGGCTGCAACTGGCTTTGCCTTGGCCACGCGCTCGAAGCGCATCGCGTCCTTCTGCCCCTCACGATCCACTCGAACCTGATCACCCGGCAGAACCTTGCCTTCGAGGATTTGCATCGCCAGCGGGTCCTGGATCATTCGCTGGATCGTCCGCCGCAGCGGGCGCGCCCCATATGCAGGATCGTAGCCTTCGCGCACAAGCAATTCCTTCGCGGTGGGAGTCAATTCCAACTTGATCTGGCGCTCCGCCAGCAGTTTTTCCACACCGCGCAGCAGCAAATCGACGATGTGGTCCAGCTGCTCTTTGCCGAGCGGGTTGAAGATGACAATCTCATCGATGCGGTTGATGAATTCCGGACGGAACGCCGCCCGCAGCGCGTCGAGCGCTTCCTTCCGCGCGCGCTCCGGATCCGTCTTCGACAACTCAAAAATTGCCGTTGATCCGACGTTGCTGGTCATCACCAGCACGGTGTTGCGGAAATCGACGGTGCGGCCTTTGCCGTCCGTCAAACGACCGTCCTCCAGGATTTGCAGCAGCACGTTGAATACATCGGGATTGGCCTTCTCGATTTCGTCGAACAGGACCACCGAATAGGGATGCCGCCGCACTTGCTCGGTGAGTTGGCCGCCTTCTTCGTAGCCGACATATCCTGGCGGCGCGCCAATTAACCGCGACACACTGTGTTTCTCCATGTATTCGGACATGTCGATGCGGATCATCAGCTTCTCGTCGTCGAATAGAAACTCCGCCAACGCGCGCGCCAGCTCGGTTTTGCCGACACCCGTGGGCCCTAGAAAAATGAACGAGCCAATTGGCCGCTTGGTGTCCGACAAGCCCGCTCGACTGCGCCGCACCGCGTTCGCTACGCGTTCGAGCGCATCCTCTTGCCCGACCACGCGCTGCCGCAGCCGCTCTTCCATGTGCACGAGCTTTTGCGCTTCGCCTTCGAGCAGGCGACCCACCGGAATGCCCGTCCACTTGCTGACGAGCTTCGCGATATCTTCCTCATCCACTTCTTCCTTCAGCATCGGCGTGCCTTTTTGGACAGCCGTGAAACGCTCTTCCGCCTGCTTCAGATCGCGCTCCGCCGCGGCAATACGGCCGTAGCGAATCTCTGCGACCTTCGCAAGTTCGCCGGCGCGTTCGTATCTTTGCTCTTCGGCGCGCAGTTGCTCGATCTGCTCTTTCAGCTTCCGAATTTTACCAATAGCATCCTTCTCGGCCTGCCAACGCGCTTTGCGCCCGCTCGAATCTTCGCGGAGTTTGGCTAGCTCTTTTTCGATCTGTTGGCGGCGTTCCTTCGAGTGCGCGTCCTTCTCTTTCAATAAGGCCTGGCGCTCGATCTCCAGCTGCATGATGCGGCGCTCGATCTCGTCAATTTCTTCGGGGAGAGAATCGATCTGCATGCGCAGGCTCGCCGCGGCCTCGTCGATCAGGTCGATAGCCTTGTCCGGCAGGAAGCGATCGGAGATGTAGCGGTGCGAAAGCGTGGCGGCAGCCAGGATCGCAGCGTCCTTGATGCGCACACCATGATGTACTTCGTAGCGTTCTTTCAAGCCGCGCAGAATCGAGATTGTGTCTTCAACGGTTGGCTCGTTGACCAGCACCGGCTGGAACCGGCGCTCCAGCGCAGGGTCTTTCTCGATATATTTTTTGTATTCATTTAGCGTGGTCGCGCCTATGGCGCGTAGCTCGCCCCGCGCAAGAGCCGGCTTCAAGATGTTCGAGGCGTCCATCGAGCCTTCCGCCGCGCCTGCACCAACGAGCGTGTGCAGTTCGTCGATAAACAGAATGATCTGTCCTTCCGACTCCGAAATTTCTTTTACCACCGCTTTCAGGCGTTCTTCAAATTCTCCCCGAAACTTCGCGCCCGCGACCAGCGCCGACAGATCGAGCGCCACGAGTTTCTTCGTCTTCAACACGTCCGGAACGTCGCCGGAAATAATTCTTTGCGCCAAGCCTTCGACGATCGCGGTTTTGCCTACGCCGGGCTCACCAATCAACACGGGGTTATTCTTGGTGCGCCTCGCCAGAATTTGCATAACACGCCGGACTTCTTCATCCCTTCCGATCACCGGGTCCAGCTTCGACCTGCGCGCCAAATCCGTCAGATCGCGCCCGTACTTCTCCAGTGCCGCGTAAGTCGCCTCGGGATTCTGCGAGGTCACACGCTGGTTGCCGCGCAGACCGGTGAGCGCCTGCAGGATTGCTTCATGCGTAGCTCCCTGGCGCTTCAGCAATTGCCCCGCGGGATCCCGATCCTGTCCCGCGATCGCCAAAAACATATGCTCCGTGGAGACGTATTCGTCCTTGAAGTTTTCGGCTTCCTTGAAGGCGCGCTCCAGGACATCGTTCAGCGCGCGACTCATATTCTGCTGCGCGTAGCCAGTTACTTTCGGCAATCGGCCCATTTCGCGCTCAAGGTCCTGCGACAACATCTCGCTGCGGATTCCCAGTCGCGCCAGCAGCGGGGAGACCACGCCGTCAGGCTGCGCTACGAGCGCAGCCAGCAGGTGCACCGGCTCGATTTGTTGATTTTCGTGGCTCGCAGCAACTTCCTGCGCGCTTTGCAGCGCCTCTTGCGCCTTGACGGTCATTTTTTCAAATCGCAACATATTCGTTCCTTCTGCCGTTTCTTTCCGAAACAGTTTCACATCTCGCTTCTTTACGAAGCGGGGCTGGCACACTCGCCAGCCCCGCCATCGTTTCACAATAATATTACTGGCAGCTGACTTACTTCGCGCCCGCCGCTGCAGCGGATGCAGCCGCCGGGGTTCCGACGCTCACCTTGATCTGCTTGGGCTTGGCTTCCTCACGCTTGGGAACCACGAGCGTCAAGACTCCATTCTGGTAGTCGGCCTTGATACCATCCGGGTTCACCGTGTTGGCCAGCGAAAAGCTGCGGCTGAACGAGCCGTACGCGCGCTCAACACGCAAGTAGTTGTCTTCGTTGACCTGCTTCTCGAACTTGCGTTCCCCACGGATGCTGAGAATGTTGTTCTCCACGCGGATATCCAGATCCTTTGCATCGATGTCGGGCAGGTCTGCCTTCACGACCAATTCATGCCCGTTCTCATAGATGTCCACCGCCGGCGCCCAGGCTGTTAGATTGGATTCCTGGCCGGTGCGCTCGAAAGCGTCATTGAACAAGCGATTGATCTGGTCCTGCAGAGTGGAAGTACCTTGAAAGTTTGAAAGTGTTCCCATGTTCTGCAACCTCGTTTCAGTGTCAATCAGCATGTGACTGCACTACAATAATAAAATCTTAGTGTAATATTGTCAAGATCAATTCGAAACATCCTCGAATTTCTGTAAGTGGCACAAAATAGGACTGTTGTGCATAAGTTTAGGCGAATGTCGCAAACCACCGTCTCGTCCATTGATACGGGAGTCGGGAACTTGGCCGTTGAGTCTAGGAATTACTGCTAAACTGCGAGCAATGCGCCTTGACGAATTCGATTACCACCTCCCTTCCGGTCAAATCGCACAACGCCCTTTGGATCGCCGGGATGCGTCGCGCCTTCTTTCGCTGAGATGCGACCCGGGTGAAATCGGAGACTACGTTTTTGCACAGCTTCCCACTCTCCTGCGGGGTGACGAACTATTGGTGCTGAACAACACCCGAGTGATCCCCGCACGGTTGTTCGGGCGGCGCGTCGGCGCCTATTCCCAACAACCATCAAAGGCGAGCCGGTTCGAGCATCTAACCGGCAAGATTGAAGTGCTTCTGTTGCGGCAGACTGCGTCGGACATCTGGGAAGCATTGGTGCGTCCAGGACGGAAATTGCCAAAAGGCGAGCGTGTGCTGTTCGGAGCAGGGGAACTCGAAGCGGAGATCCTTACGCGCGGGGAGTTGGGGCTAAGGACACTGCAATTCATTTCAAGGGATGAGCGTTCCGTGGAACAGCATATTGAGCGGCTGGGCCACGTTCCGCTGCCGCCCTACATTGATCGCGACGACGAAGTCGCGGATCGCGAGCGTTATCAGACGGTGTTCGCGAAACATCCTGGAGCCATTGCCGCGCCGACGGCAGGTCTGCATTTCACGCCGGAAATTCTTGAACACATTCAGCAACGCGGAGCGGAGATTTGCGAACTTACTCTAGACGTCGGTCTGGGAACATTTCAGCCGATTCACTCCGAAACGCTTGAGGGTCACGCCATGCACGCGGAATCTTACGAGATATCCGAGGAGACCGCAGATCGTATTTACAATGCTCGCGCCGCCGGCCGACCGATTCTGGCCGTTGGCACCACGGTTGTTCGGGCATTGGAAGCTGCCGCTTTGCGTGCTGTGGAATTGGATTCTTCTCGGCTTCTGTCAGCAGGAAAGGCGGAGGCGCAGTTGTTTATTTTTCCAGGGTTTCGCTTTCGCGTGGTGGATGCGTTGCTCACGAATTTTCATCTGCCGCGCTCGACGCTGCTGGCGCTGGTTTGCGCATTGGGGGGTCGAGATCGCGTTCTCGGCGCATACCGGCACGCGGTCGATGCGGGCTACCGATTCTACAGTTATGGGGACTGTATGCTGTTGAGCGGAAGTAAGTAAAAAACGAAACAGAAGAATTTCGGAGTAGTCGCGGTGCCTTGCGGTGGCGGCTCGGTTTACTGAGTGTGTGCACCAGCAGAGTGCGGTGCTACCGGGAGATTGCTCGAGCAACCTCCCGGTAGTGACAACAGAACGGGTTGCTACTCGTTGAAGACGAAGACGCGCTTTTGACCTGAAAAGCGCACTTCGGTGACCTGGCCGTTGTTATTCAGGAGCACTGCATCATAGGCCGACTTTGCGTCGCGGTCTTCCCAGCGGCCTTCGCTTTCCGCCACGACCTGCTTGCCCCTCTCTACTGTGGCTTTCGTGCCGTCAATCAGCAAGCGGTATTCACCGGCTTGCAGATCGGCTTTGCCCACTTTGGCCGCCGAAGGGATGTTGATTGTCTTGCTGATCGGCTTGGCGAAAACGGGTACTGCCATCGCTACGACCGCTAGCAGTGCGATACTCCGAAGAAGTGATTGAGATTTCATGTGCGTGTCAATTCCTTTCCGTCAAATTCGAGTCAGCCGCAGACCACCTGCAGCAGGACAGACAGAGTTGACACGCGGGCACAGGGACGATAGATTTCCCCGAACGACACTTTCTCTTCCTGGACTAACGGCCGGAAAGAATGCGTGTCACAGCCCCGCGGCTGCCACCGCGGGGTTTTTCTTGAAAGTTCTCTGGCTGACCTACGGCAGCCCTGCAATTCGGCTGCACCCGTATAGACGAAGCGCACCGGGTGAATGTTTCGTCGTTCGTATGAGTTTTTTCGATTTTATTGTCACGCATGTATCAATAGATGGTGTTCGCTCCTGGAACGTTATGACGTTTTTTGCTCAAATTTTCATAGAAATTAGAACTTCGAGAGACAATTTGTCACTGCACCCGGTCACTTCTGGTCATCTTAACAACCGCATGCAATCCCGTCGTGCATCGGCGCGTATGTTCCTTTATACTCAGTTACTCTTTTTGGATATCCTGGATGCGACTTCTCGTTCTTAGCGACATTCACGCTAATTCGACTGCTTTGACTGCGGCCCTACAAATGGCCAAGGATCGCTGGGATCATATTGCCTGTTTGGGCGACGTCGTTGGCTACGGCCCTGATCCAAACGAAGTCGCAACCAAAATTCGCGAGCTTGGCGCACGGACGATTCGTGGAAATCATGACAAAGCCGCCACCGATTTGATGGAGACCGCCGACTTCAACCCCGTCGCCAAAGCCGCCGTCGATTGGACCCGTTCTCAGCTTTCTCCTGAAAATCTGAAGTGGATTTCCGGGCTTCCTTCTGGCCCTTTGGAAACGGATGGCGTGGTGCTGGTTCATGGTGCGTTTCAAGACGAGGACGAATATGTGTTCACGCCGGCGCAAGCGCTGGAGGGTCTGCTCGACTCCACGGCAGCGGTCACATTTTTTGGTCACACGCATCACCAGGGCGGATTTTCTTACGAGAATATGAATTCGCATCTGGAAGTGCTGAACATTCACCCGCGCGCTTCTGAATCTTTCGCTCCTCTCCGGATTGAACCAAAGCGGCGGTATTTGCTCAATCCGGGATCGATCGGGCAGCCGCGCGACGGCGATCCGCGGGCAGGTTTCGCCATCGCCGATCTGGAACACGAAGTCGTTGAATTCTGGCGTGTCCCGTACGATATTTCGGAGGTTCAAACACGCATGCGCGCTGCCCGGTTGCCCGAGCCACTCGTGCAGCGCCTCGTAGTGGGCCGCTAGCTGGAACGCAGCAATACTGCAACTTACCCCAAGCATCGCGAAACGTGCGAAACTTCCGTCGTGAGTTCATGCACGAAGAGCCTCAAATCGAGATCCCCGATCCGTCGCAGCCTGACCGAGGCCGTTTCAACTTTGCCTTGATCCTGGCGGCCACGGCCGTGCTGGTCATCGTGGGCGCTCTTTATTTCTTGCCTGGCCGGCAGTCGCCACCGGGAGCCGCGCCGCCGGGCGCGCATTTCGCTTTCGGCGCAGCGGAACAGGCGTATGCGTCCAGGATGCGCATCGAAAACATCACGTTGAGTCGCGCTGAAAATTTCCTGCACCAGGAAATCACCACGCTCGACGGCGAACTAGTCAACGATGGCAACCTCATAGTCCGCGGCGTGGAAGTCACCATCGAATTCTCCGACGAGCTCAATCAAATCGCTTTGCGAGAGGCCCGCCCGGTTTTGACACCAGGATCGCCCTCGCTCGTTGCCGGCGCGCGATGCGCCTTCGAGGTTTCCTTCGAGCACATTCCCGCCTCCTGGAATATGCAACAGCCGTCCGTCCGTATCACCGGCCTCCAATTCTGAGAGACCTATGTAGGCGCCTGGCTTTAGCCAGGCCAACGACTCTAATAATACTGTAATTGGACTTACCTAACTAGTTTATACTACACACGTGGCGCTTACCACCGATCTCGAAGCCAGCCTGCGCGAACTGGCCTCTTCGGAGGCAGTCGAAGTCCGCGAAAATGGCGCACGGGTGGCCACCTTCAGCGCGTTGTCCTGGGAACTTCGCGGCGCGCCTGCAAAACCGCTCCTGCGTCTCTGGTCGGAACAGCACAACCTCACTCGCCGGGTCCTAGCGATCGCTGACCATTCCGACGAGCGTCTCGCTCTTGCAGTGGAGCGCTTCGGGCGTCTCAAGCCCGGTCGACTCGAATTCGTTCGTGTGGATTTCGCGCGCTCCCCAAAGGATGTTTCCCGCGAAGAATTTTGCGCCCGCCTGGGCCGCATCCTCTCCGAACAGTTCCCCGACGAAACCGTGGAATCGCTCACGATCGGTTCGGACCTCGAGCACTCGCTCTCGCGAAGTTATGCGCGTGGCTTGTTGAAAGCCGGCTCGTCACATTGGGCAGTGCTCGCGGTGCCTCATGGAGTGGCGACCGAGCCCGCTGAAAACGGTTTGACGTTCGGGCTCTTGTGGCTCGACCGGGCACGGGCGACTGTTCGCCGCGGCTTCATCGCGGGACTCCGCCTGATCGTGCCGAAGGGTGCGTCCGCCGTGATTGCGCACCACGCGCATGCCCTGCATCCGCAAATCACTATCGAGATCTACGAACTTGACCCGCGTCAAGAGACGCTCTCGCGCATCGATCCGCGCTCCGTCGGCAATCTCGATACCTGGCTGGTGCCTCGCCGCGAAGCTCAATCTCTATTGGATCAGGCCAAAACCAAGATACAGCCGATCGTGGAGTTATTTCCAGAGGCCATCACCGTTCATCCTACCGTGCACTCTGGTGAAGTATGGCTGCGTTTTCGTGGTTTGGCGTTTGCACGTTGGGACGACGGACAAATGTATTTCGGCCGCATGGATCCGCGTCGGAAATTGACTTCAGCTGCCGAGCCAGCTCTGAGGCAACTACTGCGAGACCTCGAAGTTCACCGGCATCCGCTGGCCGGCGAAACGCAACACTCTCTCTATCGCCAGCAATCCGAACGGTGGCTCGAATCGATCGTCCGCGGCGATGTCACTCGCATCGATGCAGCGCTGGATCCCCGCTTCGTCTACGCACAGGTTTTCGCCAACACCTCTAGCGAGCGCGGCATTCTGGACTTGCTCACCGTCACCCGCGCGGGACGTCTCGCAATCCTGGAGCTCAAAGCAACGGAACACATTCACCTTCCGTTGCAAGCGGCGAACTACTGGCTTCGTATTCGCCGCCACCTCCTGCAAGGTGATTTTCCGCGGTATGGTTATTTCACGGGAATCGAGCTGCAGTCTGCGGCTCCTGTCGTGTATTTGGTGGCGCCGTCGCTGCGCTTTCATCCAACTACCGACGCATTGTTGCGCCATCTCTCGCCGGAGATGGAGGTTTTTCGCGTGGGCGTCGCGGAAAGTTGGCGCCGCGAACTCCGCGTCGTCATGCGACAGTAACAATTCCGCATCGTAGTGCTGCATCCTAGTGCTCTTGTACGGTCGATCTTCTGCATTCCGTTTTTTTCTCTCAGAATTGACAATTTTTATAGTTGCGAAACACTCGGGAGAGGTACAATGCCTCGTCCCTGAACGCAGAGGATACTGTGAACTTTTCGGCCATCATTCGCCGCACCGGCGAAGTCTCCATCGTGGATCTCACCGGGCAGCTAACTTCGTTCGCCAGCGGCGCGCTTCGCGACACTATCAGGGGGCTCATGCGCCAGGGGCGGAAAAAAATCGTCCTGAATGTTCATGGGCTGCTCTATCTCGACAGTTCCGGCGTAGGCGAGCTGGTGAACTCCTACATGAGCGTGATCAAGCAGGGCGGCGAGATGAAAGTCGTCGGACTGACTCCCAAGATTGAAGAAATCCTCAAAATCACTCAACTCTATCGCATTTTTCAGGAATTTCACGACGAAGAGGCTGCGCTCCAAAGCTTTCCGGAGAGCCGGAAGAAAGAGAGCGCCTGAACCGCAGCGGAATGCCGTTGTCGAAACTTTCTTAAGAGAAGCTATCGCAGAAAAATCGACCCTAAAAGGAGAGAAGCAGCTAAGGTTTTGGCCTTAACTGCTTCCCGGGGTGTGTCCTCGAAGTGGTTAGTTAATATTATAGATGCATCCTGCTCAAAAAGGTTTCCATTTTCGATAAAATTTCTTTAACTTGACGCCATCCCCAAAATCGTTAGTAAAACAAGTACTTACGCCACCGTTCATCTCTGTGGCCGATTAATCGCATCAGTTGCCGCGAAGTGTGCAAGGTGAACGGCCGCGGCCGCCGTGCCAATTTGAAACCGGCCTCTTCCGGTGTACGGTCGCCCTTGCTGTTATTGCAGCTGTAGCAGCAAGCCACCAGATTCTCCCACGAAGAACGCCCGCCCCTCGAGCGCGGAACTACATGATCCAATGTAAGCTCAGATCCGGGAAACACCCGGCCGCAGAACTGGCAAGTATTCCGGTCGCGCAGCAGGATATTTTTCCTGGATAGCGCTCGGCTCTGCTGCGGAATGTGCCGGTATGCCAGCAAGCGAATCACGGACGGAACCCTGTGGGCGTGCGCCGACGAATGTACTTCTGCGTTGTGCAACTCTTCCGCCTGGGCGACACCTTTCAGCATCAGCACCATGGCGCGCCGCACCGCCGTAACGTTTATCGGCTCGTACGTAGCGTTGAGCACCAACACGGGCTCTTGCATCAGCGACGCGCGCCGTAGCGGAAGCGAGTTGTGGATTCTACTGCCTGCGGGACCCTCGGAGCCAGGCACAGCGGCTCCAGAAGCTTGGGGGGTATGGTGCCCCCGGGATTCGACCGGTTCTAGCCGTCGTGCGCTCATCGCGCTCCCTTAAGGGTACTACAACTTTCTAGAAATCGTCCGAGGAACCCGTCGCCGGTTGTCTAATCGCACGGGCGACCGTCAACCCGATGACCGATTTCGCTCCTGCTTGCCGCAACGCCTTAGCACAGGAATCCAGCGTCGCTCCTGTCGTCATTACATCATCTACTAGTAAGACGCGTAAATTGTCAACTTGGCTGCCTTGGCGTGTGGCAAAAGCGCCACGCACGCACTCCCACCGCTCGGAAATACTCAGGATGTGCTTGTCCGGCCGGGGCTTAGTGCGCATCAGCAGTACAGGCCGGTATGGCAAGCCAAGGCGTCTCGCCAGGGGACGGGCGATGAGATCCGCTTGATTATAGCCCCGCTCGCGCTCTCTTTGCCGGTGGAGAGGCACCGATACTACGACGTCCGCCGCCAGGCCATCACGTTTAGCAACCCCCGCGAGCCGAGTCGCGAACCAGTTCGCCAACGGCTCGATCCGCTCAAACTTGAGCAATACGATGGCGCGAATCAGTCGGCCTTCGTAGGCAGCATAGCTTCGCACTCGCTCAAAGGCATACGTTCGCCCCTGACACGAGATGCAACCCGAAAGGTTGGTGTGTTCCGCATCGGGCGACGCCGATTCCGGCGCACCGCGGTCGGAAACCGGCGCTGAGAAGAGGGCCGCCAGCGGTGAACCGCAAATCTCGCAGACCTCTAGCGGCAAAGCTGCAAACGACGCTAGACACTCGTCGCAAATCGGCACCCGGGTGGCACGCGTCAGCAACTGTTCGCAAAGGCTGCAGCCCGCGGGATAAAAGACGCTCACCAGGGCGTCGCTCGCGGTCGCGAGGCACATACCCAGTTGCTTAGCGAATTGACCGTGCGCCGACATGCAGCTCTCAGCCTACACGACTCACTTCGATAAACATACCTAAATATAACCTAGAGGTAATTATGCTCGACG
>Ga0210393_10001451_pt1 | contig 19800 bp, 16 predicted proteins | sample IncBWC27OmetaG_FD_160068 | JGI IMG/M metagenome (GOLD analysis project Ga0210393, IMG submission 160068) | Forest soil microbial communities from Barre Woods Harvard Forest LTER site, Petersham, Massachusetts, United States - Inc-BW-C-27-O ... | reverse complement strand
TTCCCGGCGAGACACGAGAGACCATCCAGGAAACGCTGAACTTCGCCAAGGAAATCAACCCGCACACCATTCAGATTTCTCTCGCGGCTCCCTACCCGGGCACGTTTCTTTACCGGCAGGCGAAGGAAAACGGCTGGTTGTTCAACGAAGAGGTCGATCTTTTGACGCAGGAAGGCACGCAGATCGCGCCGCTAAACTATCCGCACTTGAGCCATGGCGAGATCTTCGACTCGGTTGAGGATTTCTACAAGAAATTCTATTTCCGTCCGTCCAAAATCGCCTCCATCGTGGCCGAGATGCTCACCAGTCCGGAAATGATGAAGCGCCGGCTGCGCGAGGGTGTGGAATTTTTTCACTTTCTGCGCACTCGACACGATGCCGCTTGAAACGGCTGATCACGGCGGAGCATCCCAACTCGGAGGGCTGGGGCCATGAGTGTGCCCATGGCGGGCGTTCCTGAATCGTCTCGAGAGCTAAAAGCCCTTCCCCAAGGCCCCGTGGGCTTGGGCAGCGAGGCACATAAGATTCTTTTCTGCCGGACGTTGCTCGATACCTACGATCCGTACAAGCCGGCGGTGATCGACTGGCCCCAACTCGATACGGAAACCCGTGATCGCCTGGTGAGCCTGCCCATCTGGGACATTGCGGTGCAGACCGAGGGCAGGGCGCGGCTCAACGTGGCTTCCTATGCCGCCGTCACCCCCGATCCCCTGTTGCGTAAAGCAATCGAGCTTAACGCCTTTGAGGAGGGCCGCCACAAGCTGGTGCTCTCCAATCTTGTCGCCGCGTATGGCGTGACGCTGGCACCGGAGCCGCAGTACGTCGTGCAGGGCGATCCGGAATGGGCATTCATGGTCACCGGCTACAGTGAATGCATCGACAGCTTCTTTGCCTTCGGACTATTCGAGTCCGCGAAGCGTTCCGGATTCTTTCCCGCAGCCCTTGTCGACACCTTCGAGCCGGTCATTCAGGAAGAAGCCCGCCACATTCTGTTCTTCGTGAATTGGGCTGCCTGGCATCGCCGCACGATGCCTTTCTGGCGGCGGCCTTTCTTTGAGATAAAGGTGCTCGCCGTCTGGCTATTTCTCATCTGGGAGCGCATTGGCATCGCGCGCGATATGGGGAACGGTGTACAGGACAACAATTTCACCGTGACCGGAGCGAAGGCGGTCGGCAATGACATCAACGTCGGTGAATTGATCGATATTTGCCTGGCCGAAAACCAGCGGCGCATGAGTCATTACGATCAGCGTTTGTTGCGACCCGTCTTTGTCCCAGCGCTCGCGAGATTGGCGCGGCGCTTTATGCGGTCGTAGGGCTCGATCGGCCACACGCTGCGCTAAAACTGCGTGAAACTCCGCGTTGTCATCGTCGCGCTTCTCGGGCTCGCGCTAGCGATCTATCTGGTTGCCTATATCGGCATCGGCGCGGTCTTTTCCGCGGTCGTCGCAGTCGGATGGAGCGGTTTTGCCCTGCTTTGTCTTTATGCCTTGGGGCTGTTCGCCGTTCTTGGCTGTGCTTGGTCTGTCTTGCTCCCCGAGTCGTCCCTGGCGAATTTGCGGGTTTTCGTGTGGGCGCGCATGGTTCGCGACGCCGCGACCGACGTGCTGCCTTTTTCCCAACTTGGCGGAATCGTGCTGGGAGCACGTGCCGCCATTTTGTATGGCGTCCCGGAACCCTTGGTCTATTCTTCAACCATCGTTGATGTAACGACGGAGATGCTGGCACAGATCGCCTATGTTGCCTTGGGGGTACTGATCCTGGATCTGCGCGCCCCGCCGACCTCATTTGCGCAGTCTCTGATCAAAGCGCTGCTCATCGGTGTGGTCTGTGCCGTCGCCGCCGCCGCTGTCTTTCTCGCATTGCAGCGCCATGGGCGCGGTCTTGTAGAGAAGTTCACGGCGCGCGTCTTGCCTGGCGCGCTGCGGCGCACGATGGAGGTAAATATTGCGCTGAGCTCAATCTATGGTTCTCGCGCCAGAGTCGGGGCCTCGATTGTGCTTCATGCAGTCGGGTGGATCGCGAGCGCCATCGGTGCCTGGATCGCCTTTCGACTGATCGGCATGCGGGTCGATCTGAAGTCGGTCTTGGCGCTCGAAAGCCTGGTGAGCGCGATTCGAAGCACGGCCGTTTTCATCCCGCATGCGCTTGGCGCCCAGGAGGCCGCCTACGCGGTTCTTTCGCCCTTGTTCGGCATCGGGGCGGAGTTCGGCCTTGCCGTTTCGGTTTTAAAAAGGGCTCGCGACCTGGCGATTGGAGTACCCATACTCCTGATCTGGCAGGCCATCGAGGGCCACAGAGCACGATCCCGCCCCGCGGTGGGCTAGTATTTGAACTTTTCCACTCCCACGGTGTTGTATGGTTTAACGAAGGGGGAATGTCGCCATGAAGAACAACACCGCCTACCATGTTCACGCGACCCTGCACAGGTTGCGGCGAAAACCCGTGATGACGGCAATGATGGTGTGCTCCCTGGTCTTTGGCGTTACCGCCGCGATAGCCGGCATCAAGGTGTGGCGAGCGACTTCCGTTTGCACGATTGCGCATAGTTCCGCCCTGCCGGCCGTCCTGCAGCCCGTCGCGGATGTTGCCGGTCAAGGCGACCTGCTGATTCAGCATCAAGTGCTGCAGACGGCGTTAAGTGAGGGAGGCCAGACGCTGCAAGCCGGCTCCGCGCTCTCGCACAAGAATGCTTCGGCCGGCTGTCCCTGCGCCGCACCGATCGCGTGGCATTGGCAACGGATTTGAGAGCATTCGCAGCTACAGCGCGTCAAAGGCTATTTGCGCAGTTTTATATCCTCTACCATCTCGCCGGATGTGGACATTCCGTTGGGTAACGACGAACCGTAGACGTTCTCCTCGTGATACATGATGAGGATTTTCTTCATGGCATCGTAGCGGCCGGAGGCGCTGACTTTCTGGAAGGAGCTTTCACCGGAGAACTCACACTTCATGGATATGACGGCGATCGCCGGGTTCGCGGAATCCAACTCCAGCACACTGAAATCATATTGTCTTGTGATGCCAATGGCGTCTTGCATCGCTAGATGCCACACATCTCCCGTCTTGAACTTCTGACGCTTGGATGCGCCGGTGATAAATGTATTGAAGTCGAGGAAGGTGCCTTGCATTTGCTGCGCATGCATATTCGGCGCGTTCGCGGCAGTGTATCGGCCGTGAGAATCCGTCGCTGGGGAAGCATTCGCATCGACGGTCGGCAGGACCCGGCCGTCCGCGGAGAAGGTGCCTTGAAATTCGTGAGCGGCGGCAAAAACGCTTGCTGCGGTTCCAGCGACTCCTTCCATGGACTGGGTGAATTTGGCGTTAACGTGAGCGTTGCCGTCCGCATCGATCGAATCGATGATCATCGTCACATTCGTCGTGGCTTTCTTTCCATTGGCGGCAGCCTGATTCTTTTCAGCCTGCGCTCGCACGCTGGCGGGAAGACTCGAAAGATCGGTCTTGGTCGTGCTCGTCTGCGCGATCTCGTACTCAATAGTCTGGCCTGTCGTGCGGCCGTCAGCCAATGCCATGCAAGGGCAGGAGGCGGTTAACGCAAGGGTGGTTCTGAGTAGGCGCATCCGCAGCGTTGTCATTTTTGATCTACCTTGGTGAAGTTGGCGGGGACTGTAAAGACAGACGCGTCAGTTCGATCCGAGGTGCGCAGATTGCCACGCTCGAGCACGTTGACGAAATCCGCGCCGGCCATCTCGCCGGTGAAAGCAGTCGAGCGGAAAAGTACCAGGCGCCCGGGCTCGCGGTACGAGGCTGCACTGGTGGGCATGCATGCTTCGCGCACCCACTTGCTTCCCTCCAGGGGCGGTCCGGCAGAGGCTTGCGGATCGGCGAGATCGGTCACGTATTCCACTTCGCTCAAGACGTGACGCCCGCCCGAGCACCAGCCGATCAGCGCCGAAAGTGTGAATGTCGCGTCGGTTCGAAATCCGCGGGCGGCGAAGCTGCCCAATGTCATGACGCCGAGGGGAGTATGGACGGGAGGCTTGTCGAAGGTGATCTTCACATCGTCGGCGGCGGATACCACGTATGTTTCTTCGTTCTGACTCGCAGGGACAGCCGTGCGCGTCTCGCGGTAGGTGTGTTTTGTCAGATCAAGAAAGTATGCCGCCCCCAAATCAGGCCTTGTAATTGCGGCACTGCGCAACGCCGGTATTTCGATGCGTGTCCAATCACGATGAACCCACACGTGAGTCATGATCCCGGCGTTTAGAAGCTCTTGGCTGTATTCGGTGATTTGCGCCTGGTTGGCCTTGAGCGCCACATTGGCCGCAACCGCGGCGGGGGCGACCGCGAATGCAGTGATGGGGGTCATTCCCAGTGCGTGAATCGCTTCGAAAGCGGCAAATACGGCTTTCGAATTGGGCATGGCTGGGAGCGAAGCGATCCGCGCCGCGTCCGTGGCGAAGCTGTCCGGAGAAGGGGCCGGAGGCTTGATGTGTACCCGGCCAATTTCATCGTAGGCGAGGAGGTCTGCCGGCTCTTGCGCCGGTTCCGCACCGGCACTCAGTCCTTGCCATACGATCCCGGCAAGCAGCGGCAAAAACTTGATTCGCTTAACTGGGCGAGTATTCACTGCAAGACCCTAATCGCCGCATCGATCAGCTATATCGATTCCGAGGGCGCAATCGTACAGGCGCAGTGTGAATAATGAAATCGGGATCGAAGGCCGCCGCATCGACGTGTTTGCCAGTGGGCACTCGGCAACGCGAGCAGCGCGCGGCCCAGCCGACGAAGAACATCAGTTGAACTTCGCCACCGGGTTGACGGTCAGCTAGACGGCCGGCGAGATTGAATCGCGGGAGGGAACCTGGCAATGCGCGCGGCGAGTATCCATTCTGTCTTATCCTCACTGCTGCTTGTCTTCGTCGTCGGTGTCGCCTATAGCCAGGCCCCAACCCCCTGGCCTCAGGATGCCAGCGACCTCAAGCCGGATCCGGCCATTACCTTTGGCGCTCTTGAGAACGGCATGCGTTACGAGATCCAAAAGAACGCCTATCCGCCGGGGCGCGTTTCCTTGCGATTGCGCATAAGCGTGGGTTCACGCCTCGAGGGGTCGGACGAGCGCGGCATTGCTCACTTTCTGGAGCACATGGCTTTTCGAGGCTCCACGCATTTTCCGGACGGCTCGGTCGTGAAACGTCTGGCGGCGCTGGGCCTCAGAACAGGCGCCGATGCCAATGCCACCACCTCAGAGACACAGACGGTGTTCCGGATCGACCTGCCGAACAACAATGCCGAGTCGCTACAGGCGGCGCTGACGTTTTTTCGGGATATCGCCGATGGATTGACGTTGGATTCTCAATCACTCGACTCGGAGCGCAAGGTGGTTTTATCCGAGGCGCGCCTGGCCGATACGCCGCTTCGGCGCATGGGGCTGCGCTCATGGAATTTCGTTCTGGCGTCCTTGCATAAGGAGTCGAAGCCTCCCATCGGCGAGGTTGAAATCATCAATTCCATAACACAAGGCCAGTTGGCCGGTTTCTACCACTCGCACTATCGGCCTGAGAACGTGACTCTGATTGTGGTGGGCGACCTCGAGCCGCAGGAACTCATCGCCAAGGTGAGCTCACAGTTTGGTGATTGGCGAGGGGCAGCGGATAGGCGAGCGCAGCCGGCCGAAGCGACGCCGCCGGTCGCGGCCCACGAGCACGTCGATACTGAATGGGGTGTTGGGAACTATGTGTCCGTTTTTTGGACAAGACCGGACGATGCGGCGCCGGACTCGCTGGCACGAAGGCGCAACAACCTCGTGACCACCGTGGCAATGGACGTGCTCGACCGATGGTATGACATCGTGGCGCAGCGAGATCATCCGCCGTTTTACTCATCGAGCGCCGATCAATCGCGACGCGCGCAGATCGGTCAAACAACGGCCATCACGGTTTCATTTGAGCAAGGCCAATGGCGAAAGGCGTTGCTTCACATGGACGCCATCAGGCGCGGGGCGCTGAAAGGCGCTGTTCCGCAGAAAGAAGTGGGCGCGGTGGCTTCGAAGATTCTGGCCAGATATCGAACTTCAGCTGAAACCACGGCCAGCCACCTAACTTCGCGAATCGCGGACGTCCTGCTTGGCGATCTGGATGAGGGTCGCATCTCGCAAAGCCCCGCGGATCAATTTAAGTTCGCAGGTCAGGTACTGGAAGGCCTAAAAGCCGAAACCGTCAATCAGGCCCTAAGGGCTGCATTTACCGGTGAGGGGCCGCTGGTTTGGCTCAGGTCCGGCATTCCCGTGGCGGGCGGCGATGCCGAACTTCACGCTGCCCTGCTGGCGGCGCAGGCGGCACCCGTGGAACGAGTCAGTGTGCCGATCGCAACCGAGTGGCCTTATCAGAATTTCGGCAGAACCGGCCGCGTATCTCAAAGACAGTCCATCGCCGATCTGGACGCGACCACGGTGCAATATGCGAACGGTGTGCGTCTGAACATCAAGCGGACACAATTTACGCCCGATCAAGTTGAGGTGACGGTGAGCATCGGGCGAGGAATCCGCGATTTGCCGATCGATGGGCCGCCCTTGGACTGGGCGATCAATAATGTATTCATTCGTGCCGGGCTCAAGAAAATCGATTACGACGCCATGCAAGCTTTGTTGGCGCAAAAGCGCTACGGGGCGAGCTTCTTGGCAAATCAAGAGGCGTTCACGCTGGGCGGCACCACACGCCCGAATGATCTCGACACTCAGCTGCAAGTGCTGGCCGCGTACTGCACATCGCCGGCATTGAGAGGTGGCGTGTTCGAGCAGTCGAGAAACGGCTACATTGACGTGATGCAGGGCTGGCAGGGCGACCCGTACCGCGAGCTGCGGTTGGACCTTCAGGGACTCGTCAGATCGGGCGATCAGCGCTACACCCAGCCTACTTTTCAAGGTATGCACTCGGTTCGCGTGCAGGACTTAAGAGATGCCGTGGTGCCCCAGCTCGCGAATGAATACATGGAAATTACCATCGTGGGGGATGTGAAGATTGACGATGCCATTGCATCTGTCGCCAGAACCTTCGGCGCATTTAAGCCGCGCCACCCGAAAACAACTCCACCCGTTGCCGATGGTCCGTTTCCGCAGGCCACACCATTCCCCGTGGTGCGCCCGCATGAGGGAGCGGAAACGCAAGGCGCGGCCGCCGTTGCGTGGCCGGCGACGGACATGCTGGCTGACGCCAGAAAATTCTATGCGCTGACGATGCTGTCCGCGATCATGAACTCCCGTTTGTCAGATCGGTTGCGCGCCGCACTCGGAACCAGCTATGCCGGTCAGGTAGGTTATTGGCCCTCCGAAGGAGGACCGGAATCAAGAAGTGTCATGGTGGCTTACGCTGATATTTCTCCACTTCAGGAGAATCTGTTCTTTGAGGAGATTGCCAAGATCTCAGCGGACCTGAAAGCCACCGCGGTTTCTCAAGAAGAATTGGATAGTGCGCAGAAGCCGCGCATTGCCAATTTGACGACATCGATGTCGCTAAATGGTTATTGGATGCATTGGCTCAACTTATCGCAGCGTGATCCAAGAAGGCTTGAGTTCGCGCGCCACGCCATGACGTACCTGAAGAGCATTGAGCCAAAGGACGTGCAGTCGGCCGCCGCGGAATTTTTGAAGGACGATCTCGCGTGGAAGGTTGTGTATCACAAGGCCGGGGCCGGGACACCATGACTTCGGGCAGCGGCAGTTGGCAGGCGTCGTGCGGTTCGCACGCGACCAAATTCTGCTGACCGGTCGATCTTAAGAGATCGTCAGTCGTCGGACCAGCGAGCGCCGGGCTTGAGTTTGCTTTGGGGCCGGGGCGGCGGCGTTTTGGCTTCACGCGGTGATTTTCGCGTGCCGGGTTTGAGTTTGAGGATGGAGCGGGATGATGCAGGGTTGGAAGAGTTCGATTGATGCATAGAGTGGTTGATAGCTCCTTGCTCAAGGTAGGTGGGTTGATTGTATCGGCATTAACTTAGATCACCTGCGAATACTTGCAATCGGTCGAGACATTTATACTGCGTCAGTTCGGTTTTGTCGATGGCCAATCTGCCGCGACGGTTGGTCCGATATTGTCTGACTCCCCGACCAAGACGCTACTTTTGTTCAAGTTCCTTGAGCCTGTCCATTGCATTCTGATCCTTCGGATCAAGTTCGACAGACTTATGGTAGTTGGCGATGGCCTGCGGCTTCTGGCCGTCTTGGGCGTAAGCATCCGCCAGGCCGTCGTAGGCAACGGCTGACTTAGGGTATTCCTCGACGTTGAGTTTGAGGATGGCGATAGCGTCGGAATTTCGGCCCCTCTGAAGAAGCATGGAGCCGAGCTGAATGAGGGAGTGTTCATCGAAGTTGTACGCATTGGGGTCGGTTCGCTTCAGCTCCCGGTATTGAGCGACCGCAGCGCTGCTTCCACGATCGACCACCGTCAATCCGAGGTCGTGAACGAGAGAGCGTTTTGCCGGGGCCGGCTGCTGCATATAGAGGATTGCGCGAATACCCTTGGCCATTTCGTCCAAGCTCGCGCCGGGGGTGTTGTTAAAGATAACGATGAGGTCATGATCACCCACCAGTCGCTGTTCGAGCGTGTTGAAGCCATTGATGCCGCCGCCGTGGGCGATCATGGTCTGTCCGCTACCGGGCTCGCCCGCAGGAATAGCGCGGATGAACCAGCCGTAACCGTAGTTTTCCAAATTCGGTGTGAACAGCTTTTGCTTGAGCTCCCCGGGAAGGAGTTTGTCCGCATAGAGTGCCTGGTCCCACCTATAGAGGTCTTCGACCGTGGAATAGAGCGAGCCGGCGGCAAAGGGTAGGGACATGTCCAGATAGGGAGCGTTCACAACGCCCGCCAATTCCTGCTGATAGCCTGCTGCACGCTTCGCAAGGATATCGGCATGGTGATCGTAGCCGGAGTCCTTCATTGCGAGCGGATCGAGAATATCTTGCTTCAACAGCGCTTCGTAGCTCTTTCCGCTGACATGCTCGAGAATTGCCCCGAGGATGAAATATCCGGAGTTGTCATAGTGGAACTTCGTGCCGGGCTCGAATTGCAACTCGCCGCTGCAGAATCTTTTAACGAAGTCCTCAACAGCGTAGTAGTTGCGAGATACCTCATTGAAGAATTTGGGATCGTCCGTATAGCTGGGAATGCCCGAGGTATGGCTGAGCAATTGGCTGATAGTGACTTTCGTACCCGTATCTGGGCGGTAGTAAGGGAGATAGTCGGAGAGGTGGCCGTCGAGCTTTATGGAGCCCTTCGCCACTTGTTGCATGACCAGCATGGACGTAAATTGCTTGGTGATCGAGCCGATGCGAAACTTCACATCCGGCGTGTTGCGGATGTTCCACTCGCGATTGGCCAGGCCGTAGCCCTTTTTGAAAATAACCCGATCGTGCCGCGAAACCAGAACTGTGCCGGTGAATGAGCAGCAGTCAGCGTACTGCGATACCAGCGCGTCGATTTTATTTGAGGTCTTGTCGGCCGTATCTGCAGCGTAGACACACGCTATTGGCCCGGCGAGAGCCAAAAGGAGAACGCGCACCATTGGGTTTTTCATTCTGATCCCACGCTTAATATTGGACTTGTGGCGGCAGCGCGCAGTTTACATCAGTGCGGATCGTACTGGGGACGGCGATTATTTGATCCAGCTTTCAACCGTGGCTTTTTGTTGATTGATGAAGTTATCGACCCGATCGACGGCGGTGTCGATTTGGCTCTGCGGGCCGGTTAACACGTGACGACTGCGGGCGGCAACGAGGTTGGGGTCTTCGTCGGTCATGGTCTCCAGGTTGTGAGACATGGCCACAATGGCGCTTTGGTGTTCGTTGAGGGCGTCGACCGGCGGCGAGGCTGCGACGGTCTGGGTCGAGGGGTCGACTCGCGGCGGTGTATCGGTGCGGGGCGCAGTGCCATTGATGGCCGCTTTGAAGGTGTTGGCCTTGGCTGTGCGTTCGCCGAGATCGTTTAAGCCCCATTTGTCCTGCAGATACTTGAGCAGGCTGGTGTGATCAAGCAGGTCGGAGAATATGCCATTGCCTACATACGGAGAGATCAGCAGCGCCGGGACTCGAACTCCGTAGCGCGCGAAATCGTATTCCTCGCTGTGGTGATCCGGTGGAATTGCCGGCGGCGGTACGACATGGTCGTAAAAGCCGCCGTGTTCATCGAATAGAACGAGCAGCAGCGTTGAATTCCAGAGTTTGTCGTTTTTGCGGATGGCATTGTAGACGCTGGCGATGAGGCCGTCCGCGCTGATGATGTCGTGCGGCGGATGCGCATCGTTTGCGCCGGGCTGCATGTAGGCAGGTTCGATGAAGGCAAAGGGTGGAAACTTGTCGGCATCGTCCGCAGCGTCTTGAAAGAAGCCCATCATATGGTGGTGGCGAGCCGCGTTCTCCGGCGACCATTGGTGTACGAACAGCAGGGACAGCGGCGTATCGCCGAAGTAAACCTTCCACTGCATCGACTTTTCGTTCAGCCGGTCAAAGATGGTCGGTTGGTCATACCAGTGCAAATTCAGGTTCATGATGCCGTTGGGCATTTTGACTCTGCCCAAGCTCGTGCCGCTCAAGGCGAATAGGCGGTTGACCCAGGTCGGTCCAGGCACGGAAGAATGCCAGCAATCGCAAACGGTAAAGGCATTGGCCAGCGCATGAATGGCGGGTAGCGTTCCATCATCGTGATAGCGCATCACCTCGGACGGGTCCGTAAGCTGCGGATAGGCTTGCGCATAGTCTTGGACGAAGCCGCCGTTTTGAGAAATGCCTCCGGTACCGCCGAGTTGGATCAGGACATCCTTGGTCTCGTGAATGGGATCATTGGGTACTTGTCGTGCAGCGCCCGGCTGCTGCGCGTAGCTCTTGCGACCGTATTTGTTGGCGCCGCTCATGTTGTACTTCGCGCGCATTTTTTGGGTGCCGCCGAGAATGTGGTCGAAGGACCGATTCTCGAGCATCAGCACGACAACGTGCTGGATGGGATCGTCTGCCATTACATTCCCTCGTATATAGCGATGATTGATACGTCGCGATGAAGTATCACATGCGCACAGTCCCTCGGGCAACGCTGCAGACGGTCCTTATACGGCTTGCGGCAACCAGAAGTTTATCGGCGTCCGCCCACCTCGACCGATAAGTCATTGACGACGCGTCCGTCACCGGCTGCTTTATTTGCGATGCGGATGGCTTTGATCAGATCCCAATCGCTGGACACAAATCCCTGCAAAACGACCACGCCCTTTACCAGCAGCACGTTGACATGCGTGTCATAGAAATACGGATCGAGCCGAAGCGCGGTCTCGACGCGCAGTCTGCGAGCCTCATCCGCTGACGCGGCGGCCGCCGATGCCGACGGGATGACGCGAGCCGGCCGTTCGTTCGAGGACATGGCACTTTGAGCACCCGCCTGCAATGCCAGGCAACTTGCGAGAACGGCGGCCGTGCCAAAACGCATGCAGGCCAAGCGGTGGAAATTCATGCGCGCGGAATTGGACATGCCGGGATCAACCTTCAGGATTCCTGGGTCGCGTCAGCCGCGCAGGCTTGATCGGCCCGTGAACTGAGCGGGCGCCATTCGGCCGCTGCCGGTAGCATCGCCGTCAGCGTATCGTCGCGTCTCCAGAAATGATGGAATAACGCGGCAGACACGTGCAGCGCAATAAGGCCAAGCAAGGAGAAGCCAACAGCTTTGTGAACGGTCAGCAACTGCTGCGCCAGCGGGCGATTCTTGTCGATCATGGCGGGCAACTGACCGATGAAGAACAGGTTCACGTGATCGCCATGCGCGTTGGTCTGCAGAAGTCCCAGAATCGGCTGCGCCAGGAGGAGCGCGTAGAGAGCGTATTCGCTTGCCATCGCCGCGATTCGCATGGCTTGGGACATATCGCTGGGCCAATTCGGATACTTTGCGAATTGACGCCAGGCCAATCGGGCCAGGGTCACGACCCACACGGTCAGTCCGAAGGACCGGTGAAGTTGTAGGAAGGCCGTATGGGCGGGGCGAGTTGTGGCGAGATCGATGGAAAACGCGAGTACGAAGACGAGCAGCATGAGGCCGGCGGTCAGCCAGTGCATCAGTCGCGTGGTCCGATCAAAGATTCGCAGTTTTGCATGGCTGTCCGTTCGCATGATGTTCGGTATTGACGTCCCAAAGGGGCTTGCGTTGTAGAGGACTCCGGAGCGGGCCGGTTTATTCCGCGGGCGAAGAGCCAGGGCGCAATTGTTCGGAGCAGCCAATCCAGCGGACGCACGCGACTGCCGTCCGCATGCGTTCTATTTAGCGCCGGCCGCCGACCTCATCAAGATGGTTGAGCAAATCCAATGGGTCGTCGTAGACACGATAGGCGCCGGCCCGCTCAAGTTCATCTGCTCCATAGCCTCCCGATAGCAGCCCGACCCCCAATGCTTGGCAGCGCCGGGCTGCGAGCACATCCCAGATGCTATCGCCGACAACAACGGCGCTGGTGATGGGGCTGCCGAGCCTGTTCGCGGCTGCGACGAATAAATCGGGATCCGGTTTGGCATATTTGACGTCGTCGCGGGTGATGACGACGGTAACGGCCGGGTCTACTCCCAAGAGATCCAGATTCGGCCCCGCGGTTTCCATACGCCCGCTGGTGGCAATCGCCCATGGAATATCGGCGCGGCTGAGAGTTGCCAACAGTTCGCGCGCACCCGGAAGCGGGCGCACCTTCGATGTAAGGCGTCGATACGCGGCAGCGTGCGCATGCCGCAATCTAGTTTTGCTCACTTCGCTGATCTCGACCTTCGTCTCGCGCAGCAGCTGATTCGTGAACAAGCCGCCGCTCATTCCTATTTTTCGATGGATACGCCAAACCGAGAGGGCGATCCCTTCCGAGTCGAGTGCTTCCTGCCAAGCCAGCACATGTTGGTACACACTGTCGACCAGCGTGCCGTCAAGGTCAAAGATGAATGCGGGTCTGGATTCCATGTCGATGCGAAGCGGGGCGACGCCGGCGGCTCTCGAAACGCATATTGTAATCTTCCTGAATGACCGCTGACAGCGAGCCACCAGGTTCCGGGTCCGGGAATTGCTTTTAGTTCTGGGGCTGGTCCGCGGCGCCCATTCTGCTGTCGCCCTTGTCGTTAGAGTGGGGCTTTCGTTTGCGCTGCGCGGCGTTGACGGCCCCTTGGAGCTGCGCTATCAGCTTCTCGCTCAGAAACGCCGGCGTGGGCTCGCCGGCAGTTGAGCTAGATTCTTGGGGTCCGTCTTCACGAGTTCTCTTGGGCATCAGCTGCAGTCTCCAAACACATCCTGGCGCAGCGATATGGCGCAGGTAAATACTAGACCAATCTCGATGGCGTTGCGTCGACTAACCGTTGTAAATCGGAACCGCAGCACGAAGCGATGATTATGTTGTATACGGCCGGCGCGGCTTCGCATGTACGGGCCTGTCGACTCACCGCTGACTGGCCTGTGTTCGGGCGCATTTCTCGCGCAAGAGCCGCATCACGCAAGTGCTCGCGGTCTCAGATGCGCAGTGTGCAGTAGCGCACAGTGCACGTTGCCCACCGATAGAATCATTCAGCGGAGCTTCAGTACGTGGCGAGGCGCCGTTGTTGCGGCGCTGCGGTATCTTGCGCCTTATGCGATGATGACGGCCACTAATGGCGCCGACGACCGCGCGATGGATATTCAATGAATCTTGACGTCATTGGCGATGTGCACGGTCAGTACGACAAACTGGTCGAGCTGCTTCAGCATTTGGGATACATCGCCACGAGCGACACCTGGCGCCATCCGGAACGAACTGCGGTCTTCCTAGGGGATTTGATCGATCGCGGTCCCCAACAATTGGCGACGATTGAGTTGGTTCGCCGCATGGCGGAAGTCGGTTCTGCTCGTTGCATCATGGGCAATCATGAATTCAATGCGATCGCCTGGGTGACTCCGGATCCTGAGCATCCGGGGAAATTCTTGCGGGACCATCACAAGCCAGGGAATCGGGAGCAGCATCAGGCGTTCTTGGACGTCGTGGAGGGAACGCATCGGCAGCGGGAAATCACCGATTGGTTCAGAACGTTGCCATTGTGGCTGGATCTCCCTGGTTTACGGATGGTGCATGCCTGCTGGCATCAGCCGTCGATCGACTTACTGCAGAAGGCCATGGGCTCCGGCTCAAGGCTAACCGATGAGATGATCTTGCTGGGAAGCCGCAAGGGTCACGCCCTCTATGAGGCGATCGAGATCGTCTGCAAGGGGCTGGAGGTGGATCTTCCCGCCGGAATCTCCTTTAAGGACAAGGAAGGCAAGGTGCGCCACGAAGTGCGCGTTCGATGGTGGCAAGCGGATTTGTCCACCTACCGCAAGGCGGTCATCGGGCCGTCTGAGGAGATGGAGAAGATTCCTGATGCGCCGATGCCGGCAGAATGGCGGGCGCAGCCCTACTCGGGGCCTCCGGTGCTCTTCGGACATTACTGGTTTACCGGAACGCCCGAGGTGATTTCGCCGCGGTTCGCCTGTCTTGATTACAGTGCGGCACGCGACGGACCGCTCGTTGCCTATCGATGGGACGGGGAGGCGCAGTTATCGTCGGAGAAGCTGATGTGGGTGGTGTGACAACGAAGAGTACTCACTCTTATATATGAGAGGGCCGGTGCGCCGGCTCGTGGTTATGTCCAATTGGAGTCAGGAGCCAAGAAGAAAATAAGTTGGCCCTGCGATTGATGCCGCAGTACTCTAGGGTCATAAGCCAGTGACTGAGCATCTCGCTGGTAAATCATCGAGCACTGCTCTTAAATCTAAGAAAAAATCTTCAAGGGGTAACGACATGCAAAGATCCAAAGGAATGGCAGTCAAACCGACGCCCGCACGAAGGACGCGATACTTTTACTTGGTTGCGCTCGCCGCGCTGATTACTTTCATCGCGGCAATACCGCCGAGCGCCATTGCGCAACAAGCCGGCGCGAGCCGCTTTAAGGCGGCGAGCCGCACCGGGCCACTGACGGGCGCTCGGCAGCCACTGTCGTTGCTCGATAACGAGCAGGTCAAAGTGGTTGTCACGATGAGCGCTGAATCGGTCGCGGAAGTTCGCGGGCGGACGCCCGGACACGTGATCAGTCAGCAGGATCATGATGCGATTCACACGCAAGTCGCGCAGCAGCACGCCGCTCTTGAACCGAGCATCGTTGCGCGCGGCGGCAAAATACTCGCGCACTATCACGACGCCATGAACGGCATTAAAGTGGAGATCGCGCGCAGCGAGGTGGCGGGCCTGTCGAGCTTGCCGGGCGTCGTGCAAGTCGTCGGCGTACCCAAGTACAACATCAACAATGTCGTGAGCGTGCCGTTCATCGGTGCGCCCGCGGTGTGGCAGGGAATCCCGGGATTTCGCGGCGAGCACGTGAAGATCGCGATCATCGATACCGGCATCGACTACACGCACGCAAACTTCGGCGGTCCCGGAACGGTTGCGGCATTTGCCAAGGCGGCCGCCAGCAGCACCGCTCCCGCAGATCCCACGATGTTCGGCCCCAATGCTCCCAAGGTAAAAGGCGGCACCGACCTGGTCGGGGATGCTTACAACGCGGATGTGGCCGGTAGCGTCCCCGTGCCGGATCCGAATCCTCTCGACTGCAATGGTCACGGCAGCCATGTATCGGGCACCGCGGCGGGGTTTGGCGTCACCAACGACGGCGCGACTTATCACGGCCCCTACAACGAGGCCGCCTATGCGGCCGGTTTCGGGATCGGGCCCGGCGTCGCGCCGCTCGCCGACCTGTACATGGTGCGTGTCTTCGGTTGCACGGGATCCACCAACGTCGTCTCCGAAGCGATCGATTGGGCGGTGCATAACGATATGGACGTCATCAGCATGTCGCTGGGCTCGCCGTATGGCGTGACCGGCACCTCGGACGCCATCGCCTCCGACAATGCCGCGAAAGCCGGCATCATCGTGGTCGCCGCCGCGGGCAACAATGGACCGGGACCCTATGTCACGGGCGATCCGGGCACGGCCAGCCATACCATCAGTGTCGCGGCGATGAACGCGCGGGCATTTCTCGTCAATGGCGTGCATATCGCTCTGTCCTCGGGCGGCGGCGCCAATGGCGTCGAAGCCAACAGCCTGAAGCTGCCGACCGGCAGTGTCGCGGCAGTCATTCTGAAGAGCGGCACGGCTCTTAGCTTGGGCTGCAATGCGACGGACTTCCCGGCGAGCGCCGCGGGCGCGCTGGTCATCGTCTCGCGCGGTACTTGCTCGTTCGATCAGAAAGTCACGAACGCGCAGAACGCCGGTGCGGTCGCTCTTGGCGTCGTCAACAACGGTGCGGGATTCTTCAATCCGCTGATCGACGCGGCGAAGATTCCGTTCATTGAACTTCTTCTGAGCGACACTCCCACCTTCGTCGCTGCGCCATCGCCGCTCAGCGCCTCGGTCGCGCCGGCGAACCTGCCGGACGTGACCTTTAAATTGGCGGCCTCGTTCAGCTCCGGCGGTCCACGGAGCCACGACGGTGACTTGAAGCCCAACATCGCTGGACCGGGCGTCAATGTGTTCTCGACACTTAGCGGCTCCGGTACCGGCGGCACGTTTGACTCAGGCACCTCCATGGCGACGCCGCATGTCGCCGGCGTTGCTGCACTTGCCGTGCAGGCGCACAAGGACTGGAAGGAGCCCGGTGTGCGCGCGGCCGTCGTTCAGACCGCATCGCCGACCGCGCTTCCTGACTATGCGCCGCGAATCGAGGGTGCAGGCCTGGTGCAAGCGGTGGGTGCCACCGGCACCAATGTCACGGTGCACGGCGATGAAGACGGGCAGTTGGGTCTCATGTCCTTTGGGGTCGCCGAATTGACCCGCAACTTCCATGAAGAGCGGGACCTCATCGTGCGCAATCACGAGCGCGGGCAAGCCACCTTCTCAGCAGCGGCCACCGCGGCGGGCGGCGTTCCGCACACGGTGCATTTGTCGAGTTCGACTGTGTCGGTGCGCGGACATGATGAGAACGTATTGCACATGACGCTCGATGTGCCGGCAGGTACCGCGGGTGCCACTCATGATGCCTCGGGTAATGTTGCCTTTGAGGATGCCTCCGGAGCCATCACACTCACGCCGGAGTCCTCGTCGAATAACGGGGTCAGCCTCAACCTGCCTTATTATCTCGTGACACGGGCACGCTCGACCGTGGATGCCGATCTGCGCGATGGCAAGAACCCCAGCATCCGTCTGTCGAATCGCAATGGCGTGATCGCCGGTAATGGCGACTTCTACGCCTGGGGTTTGAAGAATCCCAAGACCGGAACGATCGAGGAGGCCTTCGAGCCGCGCGCTGTCGGAGTTCAAACCAACCCGATCTCACCGACGGACAGCATCCTGGTGTTCGCCGTGAACACGTATGGACGGTTTTCGAATCCGGCATCGGGCGAGTACGACATCCTCATCGATGTCAACGGCGATGGCGTCCCTGATTTCGTGCTGTTCTCAGCCGACATCGGTGCTGTCGAGGCGGGCAGCGCGAGTGGGCAGATCGGAACCTTCCTGGTCAATCTGAAAACCGGCGCGGAATTCGCCGAATTCAACGCGGATGCACCGACGGATGGCTCCACCGTGCTGATGCCGGTATTCGCATCGGATCTCGGCATTTCACCGACCAACCCCCGATTCACCTACACGGTGAACGCGTTCGACGACACGGGTGCCGGGGAGTCAGTGACGGGAATTGCGTCGTTCAACGCCTTCACACCGTCCATTACGAATGCCGTGTTCGTGCCAGTGGGGCCCAATCTCACCGTGGACGTACCCGTCGCCATCGACCCGGTGGAATTCCTAAAGACACCGGCCCTGGGCTTTATGATCGTGACCGAGGACAACCACTCGGGCGAAGACCAGGCGAATTTGTTGAAGCTGAAACACTGAGGAAACAGGGCGCGCCGGAGTCGTAAGGACTTCGGCGCGCCCGCTTTTCCGCGTTGGCGAGCGATCGACGGAGTCGCTCACCTCTGCCGGCGCACCACCGCAAATCCGGCGACAAATCGTAATCGTTAATGCGATGACCTCACCGCTGTAGCTGCGATCGCAGCGTTTTCCAGCGCTTCTTCTGTTAAATCGCGTGAAGTGTGACGGAATTCATCAGAATGGCGCGATGCTTCGCCAGGCTTTGCTCTGAGATTGGGATCTACACCTAAATCCACAAGTCCTCATTTGGCTAAGGTGGTTTCCTCTTAACTGGTAACGACGCGAGCATATGTCAACTGACGCTTTATGCAGCGGACTTTTGGCGACGGGCCCAGAAAGGCGCATTTTCGCGAGTCGCGCGAACCGTTTCTGGTTACCGGCCCTTTTCGTCTTTCTGTTACTCGGGTTGCACGGACAGAGTCGCGCTCAATCTGCTTCGCCCGCTCTGCACGCCGATACCATTCTCATCGTCAAACACGAGCGCAAGCTCTACTTGCTGCGCGATAACGCGCCGCTGCGCAGCTATCGCATTGCACTGGGCTTGAGTCCCACCGGCGCCAAAGAGCGCGAGTGGGACTTTCGCACGCCCGAAGGCAGCTACATCATCGATTTCCGCCAGGAACACAGCCATTACTTCAAGGCACTGCACATTTCCTATCCAAGTCGCGCCGACCTGAAACGCTCCTCCGAGATGCACATACCCGCCGGCCGAGATATTTTTATTCACGGGGAACCCAATCAACCGACCAAGCCGATCGCGTATTACAAAACACGCGATTGGACCAACGGCTGCGTTGCACTGTCCGACGAGGATTTGCAAGACGTCTGGAATCTGACCGCGGGTAAGACCCGCGTTGAGATCGTTCCATAAGATCAAGGATCGCAGGGCGGCGTCCATTTCAGTACCGACGGTGTCGGAGTCACTCGTGGCAGTTGGCGTATTCCTCACGGTTCATGTGACCATTGTGCTTCACGTTGCACTTGGCGAAATTCTTTCTGACATAGTCGTCGCTTTTGACGTCACGCGAAGTTAGATATCCATGTTTGTGAGTATCAACGGCATCGAAATCCCGATGCGTCGTGGTTTCGCGTTGCACATCGTTTTTGCCGGCATCGTCGGAATAGGCGGTAGCGCATGCGAACAGCAATGCGGCGCAGGCCAATGAAGCGAGTTGGGTTGATTTCAATATGTTCTCCTAAAGAGTCGAATGTGTGTGCGATCGGCACCCTGGGCGCTGTCACGAGCGGCAGCCGATGAATGCTCTGCAGCCAGGCTAGCCGGATCCCCAGCTTCCGTCTGTACGCTGGCGCGCAGCGCCCCGTCGCGGCCGGTCACTTGGTAGTCTTTCTCCTTTGGTTTCAGCGCTCTACACGGTGGGTGTCGAGCCGCCATCGATGCGGAAAGTCGTGCCGGTCATGAAGTCGGCTAGCGGGCTGGCTAGGAAGCAAACCGCGGCTGCAATATCCATAGGTGTCCCAAGCCTACTGACAGTCTGGCGCACGATGTTCTTGAGAACATACTGCTTGCCGAACTCAGGGTCGTCGCTGCCTTGTCTTTGCGCGGTCTCGATGAAAAACTTGTCCAGTTGCGGTGTGTAGATCAGGCCGGGCATGATCCCGTTAGACGTGACGCCGGTTCCGGCCAGTTCCTTAGACAGGCTGAGGGTCACGTTGTTGAGCGCGGCCTTCGCGGCGCCGTAGGTCGGTAAATTCGCGTGTGGTGAGATAGCGTTTCGAGACGAGACTTGGATCAAACGCCCCCAGCCGCGCTCTTTCATCGCCGGAGCAAAAGCATGGACCAGTCGAACCGCGGCGATCGTGTTCTGATGGTAGTCGTCGATCCATTCCTGAAAGGGGGCGTCGAACCACGAGCCGTGGGACTCTTGAGTGGGATTGCCGACGTTATTCACGAGGATA
>Ga0210393_10001449_pt1 | contig 19809 bp, 14 predicted proteins | sample IncBWC27OmetaG_FD_160068 | JGI IMG/M metagenome (GOLD analysis project Ga0210393, IMG submission 160068) | Forest soil microbial communities from Barre Woods Harvard Forest LTER site, Petersham, Massachusetts, United States - Inc-BW-C-27-O ... | reverse complement strand
TCGGTCGGGCCGTCACTCAAGATCACGACGTTCAATGGACGATCAGGATTTCCGTAACGGTAGGCGGCCGAAATCGCCGGCCGCAACACGGTGCCGCCTCGCGCTTGCTGCGCTCTCAGGAACTCGACGGCCTTGGTTTGCGATTCCTTGTTGACCGGGCGCAACTCTTTGAACAAAGCTTCTGGCGCGACGTTGAATGTGATCAGCTCGAAGCGATCACCCGAGCCCAACTCCCGGACGAAAGCGTCGATCGAATCCCGCGACAGCTGTAGTTTGCTGTCGTTCATCATGCTGCCCGAAATGTCGAGCACGAAAACGTAATCCATTCCGTGCTGGGCGGCCTCGAGTTCCTTCCCGGCAGTCATCGTCAACTGGAAATAGCCGTCACCCTCCGCGGGCTTGGACGTGACGACGTCGATCCCCGTATGGGGACGCGAAACGTGATAGGCCAACACGAGATCACGATTCAGATCGCCACCCGTCGTTTCCAGGCTTGCCTCCCGATAGTTGTCGGCATGCTTGACCACGACGAACTGGTCTTTGTGACTGGGGCTTTCGAGGCCGACGATGGGCACTTCCGACTTTACGTGCAGCGACAGACCAAACTTGCCCTTGGTCTTGGCGCTCAATCCCGGCCGCGGCGCCGTCGCCAGCGGGTAAACGTAGGTCGCCCAATCGTGATCGAAGTCGAGTTCCTGGTAGTAGGTGATTTGGACCTTTTGCTGCGCCTGCGGAGCGATAGGAAAAATCCGCATCTCGAAGTTCTTATAGTCGACCTGTTCCAGCAAACCCGGATCGCGGCGCACCCGCTTGTAGCTGTCGTAGATTTCTCGGGCTCGCTGTTTCTCGACGACTTCACCGACCATCTCCTTGCCGCCAATCCACATGCTGAAATTGGCGACCGACGCACCCTTGGGCACAGGGAAGAGATACAAAGCTTCGACCTGCCGATCCTCGGTATTGTGAAAGACCTGAGTCACCTCCGTGACGGCGATGCCGTTGTTGATGGTGACCCGCACCGTGTGCTCGTCGATTTCGAGCACGCCGCCCGAGCCGCCGTCGGCGATCAACAGCCCGGCTGCCCGGGCCTGAGCTCCAGCGGCAAGCACGAGACTCCCCGCAATCAACACGGCCGCCGCTCGCCCCAGACATGGAATTCCTCGCTGCCAGTTCGTAAACACATGGCACTTCGTAAGCATGGCCGACAATCTCCTCGAGTCGCGATGCGGGTGCCGACGAGCGCGCAAACAGATGCGCGCAAGACGAGGGTCCTCGTCGACACCGACTGACCGACCGATTCACCGCTGCGGCCGACAGCGGCGCTCTGGAAAAGGGTCGCTCTTCCAAGATTGAAATCGATCTGCGTCAAAGAGGAGGCGTGAAGGAACTGGCGGCGCAACGCGGAATTTCGCGAGAAATCCGGTCGATTGCGAGCGCGGCTTGGAAGGCGTAAAACGCGACGGAGAGATTGCTCCGTCAGTCGCCAGCGATTTGGGCCGTCTCAAACGTGGGAGGCTGGGCGTCAACGTCCGGGTTGGAAGTCGTCGTCGGCTCGAGAGAAATGACGATCGACTTGGAGGACGGCTGATTGCTGCCGTCGGCCGTGTCCCGGATCGACACTAGCACGTTCGTTTCCGGATAGTAGGCCGCGGCACACCCGACCGGAATTTCGTACGGGACGACCTTGAACCGCTCGGCTCGTCGAGTTTCGTTCTGGAAGTAACTTGTTATGTCGACCCACTGATCCTTTTGCAGGCCCAGGTGGGCGATGTCTTCGACGTTCAAGAAAATGACGCGGCGGCCGTTGGAAATGCCGCGGTACCGATCGTTCTCGCTGTAGATCGTCGTGTTGAACTGGTCGTGGCTGCGCAGCGTCGTCAACAACAGCTTGCCCGGCGGCACGTGTAGTTCGGGAATCGGGTGCACGGTGAACTTGGCCCGTTTGGACGGCGTATTGAATCTCCCTTCGTGTGGAGGATTCGGGAGATAAAAACCGCCCGGCTCGCGAACGCGGACGTTGTACTGCGTGAAGCCGGGCACCACGTGTTCGATGTGCTCGCGGATGCGATCGTAGTCTTCGACGAGACTTTCCCAGTCGACGGTCGTTTTGTCTTGTAGCGCCGCCCGGGCCATGCCGGCCACGATCGCGGGCTCACTACGCAAATGTTCGGACGCCGGCGGCAACGAGCCGCGCGACATATGGACCACGCAAGTCGTGTCCTCGACGGTGACGAACTGCCGACCCGACTTTTGGAAATCGCGCTCCGTCCGCCCCAAGCAAGGCAGGATGAGAGCTTGCTCGCCCGTGATCAAATGGCCGCGATTGAGCTTCGTCGAGATCTGTACCGTCAGCCGGCACTTCGCGAGGGCCTCGGACGTGTATTTCGTATCGGGCGTGGCCGAGAGGAAATTTCCGCCGAGTCCGACGAAAACCTTCACTTTCCCTTGATGCATGGCTTCGATCGAGCGGACCGCGTCATAGCCGTGTTTTGGCGGCGGCGAAAAGTTGAACTCTTTTCCCAGAGCCTTCATGAACTCCGGGCTCATCTTCTCCCAAATGCCGACCGTGCGATCGCCCTGCACATTGCTGTGCCCACGGACGGGGCAGACGCCGGCCCCGCGACGACCGATATTCCCGCGCAGCAGGGCGAAATTGACGATGCTTTGGACGTTCGCCACGCCATTTTTGTGTTGAGTGATGCCCATCGCCCAAGAGCAAATCATCCGCTGCGACTTGATCGCGATTTGGGCCGACTGATGAATTACCTCGCGCGAGACGCCGCTCTTCTCGACGATGCGGTCCCAGCTCTCCGCGTGCAGATCCTGGGCGAAGGCCTCAAAGCCCTCCGTGTTCTGCTCGATGAAATCGCGCGCCAGCACTTTGCCGGTGCGTTGGTCTTCTTCGAGCATCTCCTTCATCACGCCCTTCAGGAAAGCGAGATCGCCATTGATCCGCACCGGCACAAACAGACACGCCAGCTTGGTGCCCGGGACCAGACAGTGCAGTGGCTCTTGCGGATTCTGAAACCGCATCAGCCCGGTTTCGAACAGCGGATTAACGCTGATGATTTTGCAGCCGTTGCGGGCGGCCACTTGCAGTTCACTCAACATCCGCGGATGACAGGTGCCGGGATTCTGGCCGATGACGAAGATCGCGTCGGCGTGCGCGAAATCGTCGATCCTCACCGTGGCCTTGCCGATGCCGATCGTCTCGGTCAACCCGGCCCCGCTCGACTCGTGGCACATGTTGGAGCAGTCGGGAAGGTTGTTGGTGCCGAACTGCCGGACGAACAACTGATACAGAAACGCGGCTTCGTTGCTGGCCCGACCCGACGTATAAAACGCCGCTTCGTCCGGGGATGCGAGCGCCCGCAACTCTCGGCCGATCAGTGCAAAGGCGTCGTTCCAGGAAATGGGCTCGTAAAAGTCGGCGCCAGCACGCCGCACCATCGGATGCGTGAGTCGGCCCAACTCCTCCAGCCAGACGTCCCGCTGTTGCAGCATTTCGGAGATCGGATACCGAGCGAAAACCTCCGGCGTCACGCGTTTGGTCGTAGCTTCCCAGGCGACGGCTTTGGCACCATTTTCACAGAACTCGGCCATCTTCCGTTTGCCGTCGGGATCGGGCCACGCGCAGCTGGGGCAATCAAATCCGTCCTTTTGATTGATCTTCAGCAGCGTCTGGAAGGTCCGCTTGACTCCCATTTCCTTGAAGCCAAAGCGGGTCGTCTCGTACACGGCCCGCAGGCCGGCTGCCGTCGTGTGTCGATGGCCTTCGTGAGCGCCCTCTGTCTCGAGAGGCGGCTCCGCACCCTCGACTCCGTGGGCCAAATGGGCGGTCGGATCGGTCGCGCGCTTTTCGCCGTCCGCTTGATTCGGCGCGCTGTTCTCGTCGTGCTGGTGCTCAAGCATCAGGAATGCCTGCTCGTGAGCGCGAGCGATTCGTCAGAACCGTGTTCGTTCCGAGCGACGAAATCGATGCGAGCGTCGCCGCAATAGACGTTCATTCGGTTATCGCGCAAAAAACCGATGAGCGTCTGCCGATTTTCTCGCGCGAAGTCGACGGCCAAACTCGACGGAGCAGAAACCGCCGCCACGATTGGAATGCGACCCGCGAGCGCCTTTTGCATGATCTCAAACGACGATCGGCCGCTGACGACCAACACATGGCGGTCGAGCGGCAGTAGGTCGTTCAACAGCGCGTATCCAAGCACTTTGTCGACAGCGTTGTGCCGGCCGACGTCCTCGCGCACGACGACCAAACGGCCCCTTTCGTCAAACACAGCGGCCGCGTGCAGTCCGCCCGTGCGATCGAATGTCCCTTGGGCGTTTCGCATCGCGCCGGGCATCGAGGCGATCAGAGTCGCGGGAATCTGGGGAAGGTCGACGTCGGACAGCGGTGGCAACTGGGCCCGAATCGCGTCGATGGTCGCTTTGCCACACAGTCCACAACTCGATGCCGCGAAGACGTGGCGCGTCAGCTTTTCCAGATCGACCGCAACTGCCGCGTTGAGTGCGACGTTCAACAAATTCTGGGCTTTGGCGCAGGAGTGAAACCTGACGATGTCCGGACGTTTGTGGATCAGCCCCTCGGAGAGCAGAAAGCCCGCTGCCAATTCGGTGTCGTGGCCCGGCGTCCGCATCGTGACGCTTACGCCGCGGCCGCCGACGCGGATTTCCAACGGTTCTTCCGCAACCACTTCATCCGTCTCGGTGCGCGCTTCGTTGCCGTTCCAACGAACCAGAGACGTGGATGTGAACATTTGCATAAATGGCCTTCGGGCGAAGCCTGGATTTGTTGGTGGGGGGGACAGAGGAGGCGTGGTATCAGAAGCATAGCATCGCAGGCACAGCCAACACGACCCCTGCTCAACTATCGCGATTCGCGTGCCAGTGCCTAATCCTCGACCAGAAAATCCAGGGGTTACAGAGTTTTCGGGTCGCGGAGGCGCGCGCCCCATTACCAGTTTTTGAATCTCGCTCGCAAAACGCCTAGGATGGGCTTATGTCGCAGCCACCCGACCCTCCGATTCGATTTCGGACACTTTACGAAAGCTGCGTGGTCAGCGTTCGCGACTACATTTGCGGGGCCTGTCGGGGCGGCCCGGCGGCCGAGGAATACTCCGACACTAATAATATCGTCCTGATGCGCTCCGGCGCTTTCTGTAAACACTTCGGCCGTAAAGGTGTCGTCGCCGACGTGAACCAGTCGGCGTTCTTTTCGCGCGGCTCGACCTATCGCGTCAGTCATCCGGCCGACTGCGGCGATCGTGGCACCGTGTTGGTTGCCTCGCCCGCGGTGCTGTGCGACATCGTCCGCGAGCTTGATCCCGCCGTCGATGACCGGCCGGAGCGACCGTTTCCCTTCGTCACCGGGCCGTGCAGCAAAGCCGTGTTCTTGCAGCATCGCGAACTGGTGCAGCGGCTCGAGGGGCAAGCTTCGCAACCGCTCGAGCCGCTGTGGGCTGACGTGACCGCGCTGCAACTGGTGGCCGACGTACTCGAAGCCGCGTTTGCCCGTCAGGGATTGGCAGCCACAAAACGTCGCGTCGATACCGAAGCCGAACACGTGGATCTGACCGAAGCCGTCAAGTCGTTGCTCGCGAGCCGGCTCCGCGAACGGCTGACACTCGACGAGATCGCCCAGGCGGTGGACACGTCTGCGTTTCATTTGGCGCGTGTCTTTCAAAGACAAACGGGCGTGCCCATCCATCGCTATCTGAGCGGATTGCGGCTGCGCACGGCGCTCGAACGGCTCGAGGCGGGGGCCCGCGATCTTACGGCGCTGGCGCTAGAATTCAACTTCTCCAGCCACAGCCACTTCACCGACGCCTTTCGCCGTGAGTTCGGCTGCCCCCCTTCCGATCTGCGAAAAAACAGCGCGCCACCTGCGCTTCAGATGAGCAAGAATCTGAAAGTCAGAGATTTCGACCGCCGCTAACATCCCTTCATGAGAACGGCCCGCGATCGTCGCGGCGAGACGTTCAATCACTCGAATCTCGAGGAGAGCCTCATGAAGACGAAGAAGTGCCCCGTGTGCGATTGGGACATCAAAGACGACGGCATCAAGGTCAAAGCCGGTGGCAAAGAAATCGTCGTGTGCTGCGACGATTGCGCGAAGAAGGCCAAAGACGCCCCGTCAAAATACACGGGCTCAGCCAAGTAAGAATCGAAGCCAGTCACCGGAAAGGTCCCGGACCACGCCGCTGCAGAGGCGCGGCCCGGTTCTTCCGATCACTTCCGGCAGTCGATCAGCATGATCGGCGAATGGTCCATAAAGTCGGCCCAAAACGCGCTGTCAAATTCGGCTTCCCCGGCGCTAGACAGTTGGGGTTCGTGCCAGTGGACGTCGCGAAATCCGGCGGCGCGGAAGGCTTCTTCGTGAATGGCCCGATCGAGGTAATAGTTCTCGATCTCGAAGGTGCCGTCTTCGAGAAAGAACTTCCAAATGATCGGGGCGCCTTCCTGCCAGTCTGCGACCACCTTCGTCTCAAAGCCGTACTTGCGGTAGGAGGGAGCAGAAGGAAAGTGCAGACTGGCGCTGCCATTGACCGTCACGAATCGGCCGCCCGGTTTCAAACACCGGGCGATGCCGTTGCACATGGCCTGAAGCGCAGCGCGGTCCGCGGCATAGTTCAATAGATAGGCCGCCATCACCAGGTCGCACTTCTCGTGCAAATCAAGATCGCGGGCGTCTCCCACGATGTAATCGATTCCCAGACGGTGCTGGACTTCTTGCTTGCGAGCCAAGTCGATCATTCCCTCGGAGAGGTCGACGCCCGTTACCTTGGCGGCTCCCTTCTGCCGCACCATTCGCGTGTAAAAGCCCTCACCGCAGGCCATATCCAACACGTTCAAGCCCGTCGGTGGGCCGATCAAGTTGAGCAGGCTGAACGCCTCAATGTGTGTCCGCCACGGCTGCTGCTTCGAGCGTTTGTACTGCTCGGCGATCGGATCATAGTTCGTCGTCATGCACGCACCGCCACGATCGTGATGTCGTCAGACTGAGGATGATCGCCCGCGTGACAGCGGACAGCTTCGAGGGTCGTCGCGACGAGTTCCGAAGCGCTGCGTCCGGGCAGCCTGGCCAAATGTTCGGTCAAGCGGCGCTCGCCGAACTGCTCTTCCTGCGCGTTGAAGGCCTCGGTCACGCCGTCGGTGTAGAAGACCAGTGAGTCGCCGGATTGCAGCTCGAGCGATTCACTGGTGATTTCCGTGCCGGGCATAATTGCCGCGGGATAGCCGGTCGCCGCAAACGGGAGGCTGGGCTTATCCCCCGCGCGGAGCAACACGGGTGACGGATGCCCCGCGCTCGCGTAGTCGACCCTTTTGGACTGCAGGTCGAACACGGCGCAGGAGATCGTGACGAACAGGTTTTGCGGATTTTGGGCCGCCAGGAAATCGTTGACCCGCGAAAGAATCTCTTCGGGCCGCAGCAGTCCGGCGCCGACCACGCGAATCAGCGTAGTGGTGACGGCCATGAACAGGGCGGCGGGGATTCCTTTCCCGGAAACATCCCCGACCACGACCACCACGCGATCGTCGCCGGCTCGCAGCACCTCGTAAAGATCACCACCGACTTCGAGCGCGGGCTCCATCACCGCGTGGACATCCAAGCCCGTGCCTTGTGCACACGAGGAAACTTCCAAGGGGAGAATTCCGAGCTGGATCTCACGGGCAATCCGCAGCTCGTTGGCGAGTTTCTCCTTGATCGCGTCCGAATAAGCCTTCGCCTTCAGTAGCGAGCGAACGCGCGCCTGGACCTCGAGCGCCTCGAAGGGCTTCGTGAGATAGTCGTTGGCTCCGGCTTCAAAGCCGCGCGTCTTGTTGACCACGTCTTCGAGCGTGCTCAAGAACATCACCGGCACGTCCCGCGTGTGGCTCGACGCGCGGAGGCGACGGCAAACTTCGTAGCCATCCATCCCGGGCATCATAATGTCGAGCAGCACGAGATCGGGTGGGACTTGCTCCGCGCTGCGGAGGGCCGCTTCTCCATTGAGGGCGACGCTGAGCTTGAATTCGCCTCGCAGCGCCTCGACGAGTACGTCCACATTGGCTTTGACGTCATCGACGATCAACACACGCGATTCCGAAAGGTCGATCATCGATTGTCACCCGTGGGGAAACTGGCGAGCAGGTCAGCCGCGACTCTAACCGCCTTATCGTACTCGTATCCGTCGACGAACTCCTTCAGCCGGTCAATCGGACCGCGGAATTCATCAGGCACGTGCAGACCCAGGAGAGCGTCGAGGGCCGCCGACGAGCCACTCAGGTCGCCGCTCGCGAGAACTGAACGCAATCGCTCCAAGTGCTCTCGCAGTGGTTCAGGATCAACCGGCCGCGACCGTTGATCGCTCGTCGGAGCAGGGGAGGCCGACTCGGTGCGGAGCGATTCGATCGATTGAAAAACTGTCTGTGCCGATTCGTCGACAAGGCGAAACAGAACCGCGAGGTCCGAATCGCCTTTTAAGGCCGTCAGCTCGAGATCGCGAGCCGTCTGCCGCAGTTCATCGGCACCGAGATTACCGGCCGCGCCGGCCAATGCGTGGGCCTGGTGTCGCGAAGCGGCAGCATCTTTGGCAGCGACCGCGGCTCTCAACTTTTCCAGCGTCTGCCGTTGGTCCGCCGCAAAACGCAGCAGAATCGGTTGCAACCGCTCCAAGGGAATTCCGAGTCGGCGGACGGACTCGGCAACATTGATCCCTGCGAGCACGGGAAGCAAGGACGCCCCATTTCCCCCGATGCCCGCGTCGTGAGCTGCAAGCGTCGCTGGATGCTCGGTGACCTCGGGCTGACCGGGAGCATCTGTAGCGTCGCGATGCGGAAGCCACCGGCGGAGACATTGCACCAGAGCCGTTCGTTCGATCGGCTTCGAGATGAAGTCGTTCATGCCTGCCGCCAAGCACGCGTCCACGTCGGTCTTCATGGCGTTAGCGGTCATGGCAATGATCGGCAGATCGCGCAGTACCGGCTGCTGTCGGATGCGTCGCGTCGCTTCCAGCCCATCCATCTCGGGCATTTGCATGTCCATGAGGATGGCCGCATACGGCTTGCTCTCGGCAAGCTGAACCGCCTCGCGACCGTTCGCGGCGATCTCCAGTTCAATCCCGAGGCCGCCCAGCACCTCCAACGCGACGAACTGGTTGGTCTCGTTGTCTTCTGCCAAAAGGACGCGGGCTGGGGCGAATTCTGCGTCGATGTGAATCGACGTCTCTCGCCGCACCGCCAAAGGAGTTAGCCCCTCCGCATCCACGATCGCGTTGAACAATGACGAGGGCGTGATCGGCTTGGGAAGAAAGACGTTCACACCGGCTGCCGTGCAGCGGGCCTCTTCCTCCATTCCCGCGTAAGCGCTCATCACGATGATCGGCAAGTCGCCGATCGGATGCTGCCCGCGAAGTCGAATCGCCGCTTCGAGCCCGTTCATCCCCGGCAACAGCCAGTCCAATAGCACCAGGCCGAACGGAGCCTTTCCGTCGGTACCGCTTTGCTCGCGGACCAATTCGAGGGCCCGTTCGGCCGTGTCAACGCTGGCGAAAGGAATCGCGAAGCTCGTCAAGAAATTCTCGATTAACTCGCGGCTGCTGGCCGTGTCTTCCACGACCAACACTTTGCGTTCACGCAGCCCCGTGGGGACAGCGCCCCCTTTGAGCGCCTGCTGCGCTCGCACGCCAAGTTCGGCCGTGAAGAAAAATGTTGTCCCGACGCCCGGTTCGCTCTCGAACGTCAGGTCTCCCCCCATGAGCCGGGCCAGCCGACGACTGATCGCCAGCCCCAGACCGGTTCCCCCGTACTTCCGGGATGTCGAGCTGTCGGCCTGAGTAAACGGCTCAAAGAGTCGGCCCTGGCGATCCTTCGCGATGCCGATGCCCGTGTCAGAGACTGCGAACAACACGCACACGTCGGCCTTCCGCGAGGCGTCGGGACGCTCACCCGCGAGTGCCACCTTGAGGACAACCTCGCCCTGTTCGGTGAATTTGAACGCATTGCCGATCAGGTTGGTGAGCACCTGGCGAATTCGCAACGAATCGCCCAGCAAGCCGTCGGGCACTTCAGGCAGGACATGGACGACCAACTCGACGTGCTTTTCGGTCACCTTTGCGCGGAAGGTCTCCGTCACCTCTTCGAGCAGGCCCCGCAGGCCAAACGGCGACGCCTCGAGTTCCAGCTTTTCGGCCTCGATCTTCGACAGATCGAGAATGTCGTTGATCAGCGTGAGCAGGCTGCGAGCCGAGGAATGAACGATCCTGAGGTATTGGTGTTGTTTCGGAGTGAGTTCCGTCTCCAGGGCGAGCGCCGTGAGGTTGATGACCGCGTTCATCGGTGTGCGCATCTCGTGGCTCATCGTGGCCAGAAAGTCGCTCTTGGCGCGACTGGCTTCTTGGGCCTCGGCCCGGGCGATTTGCAATTGTGCAATCGTCTCTTCCCGCTCGTGCTTGTGCCGCATCGCGTCGGTGATGTTGTGCCCGACACAGAGCACTTCCAGGTCCTGTCCTTCATCGGACTTGATGACGCGGTTCGACCAGGAGAGCCAAAATCGCTCGCCCGTCTTGCTCACGTTTTCATTGACCTCGTTGAACTGCACGTCGTCGGCCGTCAGGGCATCGAGTCGGCGGCGCACGGACTCGTGCCACTCGGGGTGCACGATCAAGTTCACATTTCGGCCGATCAACTCGGCGTTGCTGAAGCCCAGCAGTTCGGACGCATAGGCGTTCGCAAACGTCATCACGTGATCGCCACGCAGCTTGATCACCACCGAACGCATGAGGTTCACCAGCGAGTCGTAGCGCATGCCCAGTTTGCGGACCATGTCCTCGAAGACGCGAGCGAGCTGGCCCAATTCATCCCGGCGGGCGCAGACTTCGGCCAAGCTTCCAACCTGGTACTGTTCGCCCTCGACGGCTCGGGCTGCGCGGATCAAACGAGTGAGAGGTCCAGTCAGAAAACGGCGGAGGATGTAGTAAGCCAGCAAGCCCGCGGCCAATTCGAGTCCGGCGACCCAGGCCGCCAAAAACGAGCTTTTTCTAGCCAGATCATCGAGCAATGAGTTGGCCCGGTAGCCGATTTGCACGATCCGCTGCTTGTCCGCGCCCGACACTCCCACATACTTGTAAGTCGAATCATCGATCTCGCGTTTCCGAGCCTCCTGGACGACGAAGTCAGGATTGTCGGCGCCGCCACTGAGCAATGGCAGAAAATGCCCGGCTTGCTCCTGATCGGCCCGAAAGGTGAAGTCGTCGGGTTGAGTCCGCAAATAGGCGTGGCCGGCGCTGTCCGTGATCCAAAATTCGTAATCGAAATTTCGATGCTGCTTCGCGAACTGCACGATTTCTTGGAGCTGCTGATTGATTTCGGCCGGCGTCATCGCCTTGTCACGTTTTTGCTCGGCAATCGCCACCAGGTGCGCGGCGATCCGCGCCTGCACGATCATCTGATCTCCGATCGCCTCTTCCACGAACTTGCGCGTGGTCGCTTTGATCACGAGGGTGGTGATGACGACAGTGGCCACCAAGAGCGTTCCCACGAGGATGAGAATCCGCGTGTTCAGTCCCAACGACGGGAGTCTGATTTTCAACTGATCTCGCATGTCGGCATTTTCCCCGCTCGATTTGATGCTGCTGTTCGGAAGGGCCAGCCGTCGCATTCACGACGTGGCGCAACTTTCCGAACGACCGGCCGTCAATCCAATGGTAACGCGATCCGTACCCAACCGGCAAAAGCTTGACCGGCCAACCCGCTCGAACGTTCGCGCGACCGTGGCTCCGAGCGATGGCGGGCCCAAAAGCGTCTTCGCCACGCTCACTGCAGTTCAGGGCCTGAAGTCGAGCCACTTCTTCTGCGGCGGCTCAAAGCCGATTACTGGAAGAAAACACCGACCGAGATCCCGTGGTGAGCGCGTGTACGACGGCGTGAGTGGGAAATCACACCCCGGGCATACCGTTTGCCGCTGAAATCCCGGGAGTGAATCATGTCCAGCTTCAGTCATTGCGTGCGCTGCGGACGAAGACTGAGAGACGCCTTCTTTTGTCCGCAATGTCGGCGGGCGTTTTGCGATCGGCAATGTCTTTTGCAACACCTGGCCGCCGGACCCGTCTGTGCGGGTGCCCCTTTGCGGCACGATACATTACAAATCAGCAAGCACGTCCAGCGCACGGCTGCGGGCGCTGATTCAGCTTGGCCAGCCGGCAATTACCTCAGGCATTAGGAAATTGCGACTCGCGCCGCCGATCGCTGATCGACGTCAAGTTATCCAGCACGCCCCGCAAATCCTCGAGCAGTACGGGTTTCACCAGGTGAGCATCGAAACCCGATTCCTGGGTCTGACGGCGATCGTCCTCCTGGCCGTAGCCCGTCATTGCGACCAGAAACACGTCTTTCAATGCGGGAGCTTTCCGGATTCGTCGAGCGACGTCGAAGCCATTCATCCGCGGCATTCCAATATCGAGCATCACCACGTCGGGGACCTTCAGCTGAGCGGCTTCCAACGCCGCCAACCCGTCGTAAGCCGTTCGCACGTCGTGGCCCAAGATACCCAAGAGTTTGGCGAGCGCCTCTGCACTGTCGACCGAATCGTCGACGACGAGGATTTGGTGAACCGCGGCGGGCTCGGCTGTCGGGCGAGGCGAAAGATCGCCCGCTGACTGCGGCGTGTCCAAGCTGAGCGGGAGATGCACGACAAACTCGCTGCCCCTGCCACGACCCTGACTAAACGCCTGCACCCGGCCGCCATGCAGATCGATCAAACTCCGCACCAGCGCCAAGCCAATTCCCAATCCGCCGTTCGCGCGATCGGGCAAGCGATCTTCTTGGATGAACGGCTCGAAAATGTGCGTCAGCAGTTCGGGCGGAATGCCAATCCCGGTGTCTCGGACACTGATTACCGCCTCGTTGCCGTCGCGCTTGCCGGTTAACCAAATCTCGCCGCCGACCTCGGTGTATTTTGCCGCGTTGTTGAGCAAATTCGCGACAACCTGGATCAGCCGCGACAAGTCGCCCCGTACGCACAAATTGTCCGACGGAAAATCGACGTTCAAATGATGACGCCGCGCGGTAATTATCGATCCGCTTGATTCCAGGGCGGCCGCGATGACCGTCGCCAGTTGCACGGGCTCTTTTTCGAGCTTGAATTTTCCCTGGGTGATCCTGGAAACATCGAGCAGGTCGTCGACCATCCGATTCAGTTGCTGCACCTGCCGTTCGATCACCTCGCGAATCCATTGCAATTCGTCGTCGATCGGTTCTTTCAGCCCGAGGATATGGGCCGCGTTACGAATTGGCGCGAGCGGATTTCGCAGCTCGTGCGAAAGCATCGCCAGGAACTCGTTCTTACGCTGATCGGCCGCTTGCAGCGCGGCGGCTTGTTCCGCCAGGCGACGTTGGATCTCCTTGTCTTCCTCGGCGCGTCCTGCCTCAGCCTCTTTCAGGGCGTCGTCACGTCCGTTGATGTAGCTCACGATGCTGGCCGCGATGGCTTCGTCCAGGACCAGGCCGATCGCTTGAACCTCACGCCCGCGCAAGGGCCGCTCGAGCGTCTCGTCGAGGAAATCGAGAATTACCAGCCGCAATATCTGATAGTCGCGGACGAGCTCGGGCAGGGACCAACCGGTTTCCCACCGTTGTTCGACGTGAATGAGCGCGGGAAGACAGTGCTGCCCCGTCTGGTTCTCGTCGGACTCTCGCAGGCTTTGACTCAGCTTCGTGAGCAAGTCTGAGAGATGGTCGAGCAGAACATCGTGGTGCACGCGCCTGGCATTGGGTTGTTCGGCAACCGCGCGTCGACTCCAACGATCGACGACGACTCCAACATTTTGGTGCAACAAATCGCCGATTTCTCGGTGTCGCTCCGATCGAATCACCTGGGGATCAACGGACATCAGTTCCGTCCCTGTTTTCCAATCGCGCCCAGGCTGGCTTCAGCTTGCCAAGACACGCGTCCGGTCGCGAAATAGACCGAGATGGTCGACAAAGCATTCTAGCAGAGTAGGGGCGGCCGCAAACCGATCGATCGGGTCGCGCGGCGCGGTGTCCATTTGTTCTACCGTTCCGAGACGCAACTTGCACCCGTCTGGGTTCACTCACCCAATCACGGCACATCAGTTGCTTTCCACTCTTTGCGGCTCGCTGAACGTTACCCCTGGACGGACAGGATTTGCCGGCAGGGGGGCGTACGAGTCGCCCGTGAGTCCACCACGAATAGGGGCTTCGACCTTGGCAAGCCCCCCTGTAGAGGTCGCCGGACGCGAGCCTCAAATCACGGCAAGGGCCGCAGATTCCAGGGCATTCCTGAGAGGTTCCGCCCGGTGGGATCTGCCGGGAGATGAGCCATGCGAGAAGCGCTCGGTTCTCTACTGGTCGTCGATGATGACGCCTTCAATCGGGACATAATTTGTCCGCGCCTGGAGCAGCGAGGGTATCGGGTCGATACGGCCTCCGACGGCCAGATGGCTCTCGAAAAGATCCAAAGCGGCTCTTACGACCTGATCTTGCTCGACATTGTGATGCCGCTCTTGAACGGCCTCCAGGTTCTTGAAGAGACCCGACACTACCGGTCGCGCGCTCAATTGCCCGTGATCATGGTGACTTCGCTCGACGCACCCCACGATATTGTCGACGCGCTGAAGGCCGGCGCGAACGACTATGTGACCAAGCCCATCGACATCGAGGTTCTGCTCGCGCGCGTCGGCACACACGTGATCCTGAAACGCATGGCCGAGTCGCTCGAAGAATCGAATCGGCGTCTCGAGCACATCAATTCTCAACTGCGACGCGATCTCGAAGCGGCCGCGAAAATTCAGCGATCGCTCCTACCGACCTACATGCCGACGTTCGATAACTACGAATTCGCCTGGAAGTACGAACCGTGCGAAAGACTGGGCGGCGATCATCTCAACATCATGGCCTTGAGCGAGAATCAAATCGGATTCTATGTGCTGGACGTCAGCGGCCATGGGGTGCAGGCGGCACTGATGTCAGTCGCGATCAACCACCTGCTGGAACCCAGTCAAGAAGATACCAGCGTCGTCAATCGCCCCAACCGCCAGCGCAAATGCGAGACCGATCCCGGCTTTTTCGCGTCGGCTCCCAACGAGGTTGCCGAACGATTGAATCGTCACTTCACGTTCGATCTCGCGGTGGCGCAATACTTCACAATTTTCTACGCCGTGCTGAATCGCAGAGAGCGGATCTGCCGGTACGTTTCGACCGGTCATCCGGCTCCGATTCATTTGACCGCCGACGGCGATCTGCGAGTGCTCGAATCGAGCGGCTTGCCGATCGGGATCTTTCAACCCGGCGAAGCCGGCTATCAGCCGTTCGAAGAGCGCATTCTCGAACTGAAACCAGGCGATCGCCTTTGCGTTTACAGCGACGGAATCGTGGAACTCCGCAATCCGGCACAAGAGGAGTTCGGCATGGACGGACTCTCGCAGGCATTGCGAGCGAGCCGTCAAAAGTCGCTCGATCAGTGCGTGGAAGACGTCTTCGCGGCGACAACGGAATGGGGCAACGGCGCTCCGTTGAGTGACGATCTGTCGATGCTGGCGCTGGATGTGCGTTGATCGACCGGGCGCCAGCGCGTTGCGGTCGCGTGGAGATTCTCGTGATCCAAGATGGGCCGAAATATTTCGCAACGGAAGTCGCGGATCACGTGCTGTTCGTCGCGCCGAGCCCGAAGGTTGTCAGTCTAACCGGCGCCGATTTGGCGAAGGATCGAGCGGAGTTCCTGCAGAAGCTTCGAAACTCGGACGTGCGGGGAGTGGTCTTCGACCTCGCTGCCTTGGAAGCTTTCGGCTCGCTGATGCTCGGAACCCTGTGTCTGACCTGGAAGCAAGCTCATGACCAGGGCGCTCGAATGGTTCTGTGCAATGTGTCGGCCATTGGCCGGCAGATTCTCGAGCGCTCGAAACTCGCTTCACTCTGGCCGATCTATCAGTCTCGCGATTTGGCCGTCGCGGCACTGCGGACGGCGGAGCCAGCGAAGAGCCCGCTCCCCAACTCCGATACCGAACAGCTGGGCGGATTCGAGACCACGCCCCGCGCTCGGCTCCAAATTATCGAGCTTGGCCCACGAACGGTGATCGGGTTCGGCGGGTCCGACCTGCCACCAGAGCACGTCCTCGGCCAATATCTGAGCGAGATCATCGAACTCATCGAAACAAGCCAGTGCGCCGAGCTCTGTTTCGATCTCGCCGGCGTGACGGCCATCCCCAGCGGCTTCCTCGGAGTCCTGGCGTCGGTGCTGAAGAAGGGAGTCGCAATCTCGGTCCAAAATCCGTCTCAAGAAGTCCGCGAAGTCCTGGCTCTGACGAATTTCGATCGGTTGATCAAAGTGTTGTGAGCCGTCGCCAGCTCGCGTTTGCGGGTTGGTCAGCTCCGTCCACCGATTTGGCGTCACACCTTGCCAATCCGGCGCCTTCTGGATCCGTGCGCCGCCACTATAGTTTGTCGATTCAAGCCGTTACGCTCTTCGCAAAGGAGACATGATGAGCGCCATCAAGTACCGAACGACCGATCTGGGCGGCTCCAAAATCTTCTACCGCGAGGCGGGCGCTGTCGGCGCTCCGAAGTTGCTGTTGCTCCATGGCTTCCCGAGCTCGAGTCATATGTTCCGAGACCTGATCCCGCTTCTGGCCGACCGCTTTCACATTGTCGCTCCCGACTTGCCGGGGTTCGGAAAGTCGGACATGCCGAAGCGACACACGTTTGATGCGCTCGCTGAAACTATCGATCGGTTCACGGAGGCAGTCGGCTTCGATCGCTTTGCCGTCTATGTGTTCGACTACGGCGCGCCGACCGGATTCCGCCTGGCCGTGAAGCACCCCGACCGGATCACAGCGATCATTTCCCAGAACGGCAACGCCTACGAGGAAGGCCTCAGCGACGGCTGGAGCCCCATCCGCGCCTATTGGCAAGACGCATCACCGTCCAACCGCGAGGCGCTGCGCGCGTTCCTCAAGCCCGAAACGACCATCTGGCAATACACGCACGGCGTTCCCGACACGACGGCGGTCTCTCCGGATGGATACTCGCTCGACAACTTCTACCTGGGCCGGCCCGGCGCGGCCGAGCTACAACTCGACCTGTTCGGAGATTACAAGAGCAACGTCGCGCTCTACCCGACCTTTCAGAAGTACTTCCGCACCTACAAACCGCCCTTGCTGGCCATGTGGGGAAAGCACGATCCCTTTTTCCTGCCGCCAGGCGCCGAAGCGTTCAAGCGCGATAACCCAGGCGTGGTCGTGCGCTTCTTTGAGACTGGGCATTTCGCACTGGAGACACACGCGGCCGAAATTGCGGCAGCCATCCGCGACTTCCTTCCCCACTAATTTCGCGAGGACCTGCCCGCGCAGCAGGGGACTACTCGACTGGTCGGACCGACAACGTGTCTAGACCCAGATGGCAGGCGACGCCGTTCTGACCCGCCGAGCCCTGCGCGATGACGGTGACGGTCTGCGGTCCGGAATCCAAGTGGCATTCGCCGAGACCCACGCGTCGCCAGGCGAGCTTGTCTGCATGGAAATTCAAAGCCCGTTCCTGAGTCCCGACCTTGAGGATCACTTTGCCAAAATCTCGATTGTGGGCGAAGGTACCCGCTATCGCATAGCTTCCTGCTCGCGGTACTTGGAATTTCAATACCAGCCGGTCCTTGTCCTTCGCGCCCGACCACCAGATCTGAAATTGGCGCGAAAGTTGTTTGAAATTCTGAAAGTCTATGCTGCCGCCGGTGACCTCCACGACCTGCAAGCCTTCGCCTTCGATGATGTCGCGGGAATCTGGTGCGGGTGGTTTCGACGCGGGCCGCGGCCAGCTTCCGGGGAGCGCCATGCTCAGCAGCGTGTTCCAGATGAGCCACCGAGACGGCCCCTTTTCGGGCGGCACGGCATTGGTCGCGTAGAAAACGCCGATGCCTCTCTCGGGCAAAATCATCACATTCGCGAAGTTGCGGCCATTAGTCCCGGTGTGGGTCAGGGCGCGTCCGAGCGCGGGGGATCTGCTGCCGACGAAGAACGAATGAACGCCGCCTTGATCGGCAGACGCGTGGATCGTTTTGAACATGTCAGTCGACAACACGCTCTGCTTTTGCTCACCGTTAAGATGGGACTGCATCCAGCGCGCGATTCCTTCCAGCGTCAGCGAAATGCCGCCGGCCGGATTGCAGACGTGGTAGCCATACATCGTGTGAGGCACCGCCGCCACGGGCTTCCAGCGATGTTTCTCGAGCACGTGCGGCCACGGTTCGCCGTTAGGATCCGTGAGCGCCGGCTCGCCGAAGATCACCGAGCCGATGCCGAGCGGTCGCACGATCTCGTTGACGATCAAATCTTCCCAGCTTCGGTCGGTCACTCGTTCCAGGCACGCGCCGAGCAGGTTGTAGCCGCGGTTTGAGTACTGAAAGCGGCTCCCCGGCTGGAAATCCAAAGGGGCGCTCAGGGCCAGCGGCACCGATTGTTGTCGCCGTTGCGAAAGGTTCAGTCCGGGCTGATTGAACTCCGCAGCGCCGCTCCAGGGGAAGGCATCGCCGCCCATGCCGCTGCGATGTTCGAGTATGTTCCGCACGGTGATTTGCCCGACGTTGGGAGCCATCCGCGCGACGAGTTCGGGATAGATGGCACTCAGCTTCGTCTCCCAGTCGAGCTTTCCTCGTTCGACCAGGATCGCGGTGAGGGTCGCCGTGAATGTTTTCGTGATCGAGCCGAGCTGCCAGTGCGCGTTGGGCGATACGGCCGTCGGCTGATCAATCCGGTTACGACCTGACTCGCCTTGCGCGATGATCTGATCGCGATTCGTAATCACGGCGGCAAGCGCAGGCAGTCGCGTCCGCTGACGCAGAACGTTCAAAGTCTCGCCAAACTTCTCCGAGACGTCGTCGCCGAACGAGGTGCTCGGAAGGACCAGCGAAGCCAACAGCGGACCTGCGCTACTAAGGAAGAAATCGCGCCTGGTGAGCATGGTTAGTCCATCACTGTCGATCGCGTGGTGCCGTTCTTTCGAGCAGTGTTTAGTCCTTGCCCAGGCGATCGATCTCGCGGTGCAGCCGCTTGGCGATCAGGTTACTCAACACGCTGAACATGATCGCCGTGGAGAGCCCAAACAGGAGTAGCCCATTGACCGCTTCAAGTGGGCCCAGGAGTTGCCACCGCTCTGACAAATGAATGTCCCCGTAACCCAGCGCCGTGTAGTTTTGGGCGGAACAATAGAAGGCCTGAGGGAAGCTGGCGACTTCGCCGCACATCAGCAAAACGGCCGCCCACAAGGCAATCTCAATTAAATGGGCCGTCGCCGTGACCAGTGAAACGATCATCATGATCGCCACGCTTTTCCAGAAGCCTAGAGCAGCGCGGATCAAGCGCACCGCCAAATTCACGATGAGCGTTGTCGTCATCGCGAAACAAACCAGGCTGACGAGGAATGCACCCGCCCCAACTAGGAGACTCGAGACCATAGATTCTCCGCGGGCGCACGCCCATCCAAGCTTCAAGCGCTGGCTTCGCAGCCATCGCCCCGCCAATGGGCCCAATTGCACCACCGCAATTGGACGATGGCAAGCCAATGCGGTCCAAAGGCTTGTCGCCTGAGCTCAGGCACGGGCCCATGTCCGGCTGCCAACCAGGCCAAGCCTTACATGGACTTGGCGAACACGAGAACTGTGGGCTGGCTCTTAATCCTGTTCACCGAGAGTTTGGACATACGTTTTGCCGTATGGATAGAAGAGTTCCTTGCGGCCTTGCTGCCACGCCGCTTTGAGTTCTGGTGTGGTGATGTCCCAGTCGGGCCGGCATTTCTTGGTCACGGCACGGAGATCCTGACGGA
>Ga0210393_10001448_pt1 | contig 19816 bp, 14 predicted proteins | sample IncBWC27OmetaG_FD_160068 | JGI IMG/M metagenome (GOLD analysis project Ga0210393, IMG submission 160068) | Forest soil microbial communities from Barre Woods Harvard Forest LTER site, Petersham, Massachusetts, United States - Inc-BW-C-27-O ... | reverse complement strand
GTTCACTGTAGCGCGGGATGCATTCGATTCCAGATTCGCCCGGGTGGCGGCCGGGACAACCTTCAGGCTGCCCGGAACGAAACGTATTTTGTATTTTTCTTCTTTCATTTCCCCGGTGCCGGGTCCGACTGCGATGGGATACACCCCGGGCGGGCTGTTAAGACCGGCTGCCGAGCAAAGACTTGGTTCTCCAGTGAAGGTGGATTCCCGCTTGTCTCCGTGCACCAGACCGACGGCGCGGGAGGTGAGCTCCGGATTGGCGGCTCCGTAGGGACGCTCTTTATCGTCGGCGATTATGTTCAGCGTCGGCGCAGCGATCTCCTTGCCGTGCGGCCGGACGAGATAAGCCGCAACGAAGAGGCCGAGCAGGATCAGGGAAGACACTAGCCACACCGGACGTGGAAAACGCTCGTCCACGTGAGGCTCAGTGCGCGCCAACGAAAGCTCACCGGACGATTGAAAAATTTCGTGGTCGTAGAATGCAAGTATTCCTAAACACCACCAGAAGGCCGCCCACAGAGTAATGACGATATAAAACCGTTCCAGGGTGGAATATGGGATCAGGACGAGGGTGACCGCGGATAGCAGCGACGCTACAAAAACTGTGGCCGCCACACCCGTGCGGCCAAGCTTTTTGCGCATCGCAGCGAATCCTCCCACGGCGACAAACACAGCGCAAGCCAGCACTAGCGCTCCATCAATCCCATCCTTCTTCGCGGTTTGTGAGTTGGCGATCTCCTGACCAAATTCTTCGGCGCCGGAGGGAGCCGCGCTCAGGCTGTGCAGCCGTTGCTTGATGCTGCCGCCAGCGGAAATGATGGAAGTCTCGTTGAGTTTGTCTCCCAGTTGCCTCGCCTCGGCTACCACAACCACGCCGAAAATCAGCAACAGCGCTAGTCCGGGACCAACCAGTGCCAGAGCTTCCCGCAGCCGCTTGGGGGCCCCAGAGATCCAGAGATAGGTCATCCCTCCGAAAAATGAAGTAAGCAAAAAACCAAGGCTGGCTACTTTGAAGCCACCGCCCTCTTCCGCCGCTCTCTCGAGTAGCGAGTGGGCAACGTCGACAATCACCACGAAGACGGCAAATCTGAAGATTTTTTGCCAAAGCTTGGTTTCCGCGCGATGTTCGTCCTGCACGTGGAACTCTTCAAGGAGCAAGTCAGCGAGGGGTTCCAGAAAGAAGTACAAGACGATCGCTACCAGAAGTATTTTGGTTCCTTCGGTAGCAAAGCCTCTCAGCATCGCGCCTTTCTGCTCAATGGCGCTCAGCAAGAACCAGAAGCCATAGCACATCAGAAAGCCGAACGCGGCGCCGATTCCGGAACTCACCGGAAGTTTCCACTCTTTCGACATTCTTAAATCCCATGCCGCCGGAGCCGCCTGCTCGGGGACGGGATAAGCAGCAGCAAAGACAGGGACAGCCTGCTGCGTGGTCGCAGAGGCCTCGGGCGCGGCATGCGTCGAGGGATTAGGGCGACGAGGATCGGCGGCATAAGGGACGGCGGCGAACGTCGTCAGTCCCACTGGCTCGAAATGCCGAACTGCCATCGCACGCCGGATCTTTCTCGCCAGGTAAGCGCTGATGGTAAAGAGCAGAACCAACCCCAAACCCTTGTCTAAAGTTCCGACAAGGCTGGCGGCGAGCAGCCAGAATCCGACCCAGCCCTTGCGCATATGCACTGTGGTCGAGTTTTGGCGTACGAAATCGGCGATCCGGTTGGGCCACTTGAAATTCCACACCAAGTTGTAAAACGGAATGAACTGATAGCCGACTGATTTCCGCGGGCTCACCGGATATTTGCCGTCCGTTGTTTCTCGCAGGACTTTGTGCATCCGGTACACCCATCGGTACCAGTAAATTAGTCCGACAAGATACGCGGCAAAGGTTGCGGCTATCAGCAAGTTGGAATTGAGTAGAGTGCGTCCGGTAGTCTTCTGCCAGCCCATCAAAAAGCCTGTGCTTAACTCAAGCAAAAGGACGGTTGCGGCAAAAAGAAATCCCAGCCAGACGCGGGGAAGGGCAGGAGGAACTGCACTCGGAACTGGCGCAGCGAAGGCAGAAGTAAAATTAGACGGTGACGCTTTCACAACTCACCACACCGGCAAAAAGCCGACTAACCGCCAAAACGTTACGTCCGCGCTTGTTTAATGTCAAGTACGAAGATGTTGCGGTAGTGGTTCACTTACTGAACCACTACCCATGTTGCTCTCCTTAGTAGCTTCTGTCATTAGTGATAGTAAATGTGTATTAGTGAATGAGTATTAGTAAATGACGGGACCTTATCTTCTCGTTTTGCGGCCGTCTGCAAGCGGCATCCCGATTCATCGTGACCCCAGCGGAACTCCGCGGTCCCACGGACTACACGCTGTTACGAAAACCGAACGATTTTAGGTGTCCCGTCAGTTCCCTCGCTTCCTGTGTCACAATCCGACCAAACAACACTCGCCCCTTCGTCCAACCAAACCCTGGAGGACTCCGATGAAGCAAACTTCCCTGTTGTTAGTCGCGGCGGCTATGCTGTTGCTTGGACACGCAGTTGCTCAAACCACCAACTTTTACGTTTCTCCCACGGGAAACGATTCCATCCTCGATTCAGCCAATTCCCCGTCGAATCCCTTTCAAACCCCCAACCGGGCCCAAAAGGCGATCACTGATTTAGGAACGTGCTCCTCGCGGACCAAGCCGGTAGTTGTCGAGTTCGAGACCGGCCTGTATGCGCTCGGCGGCATCACGGGTACCTATGCAGGCCCTTGGATTCTTGGCTCCGGTACCGGCTGCTCCGCCAGTCCAGTCACATTTACGAATTACTCGGGAGGGAGCCCGGTCATTTCTGGAGGAGTTAAGTTGAGCATGACTCAAATCGGCAGCACCTCATATTACAAAGCGTCCTTGCCCAGCACTGTCACGGGCTACAGCCCCGAGGCGCTCTACTACAACAACACGCGCAGATTCCGAGCGCGTCCAGGTTCGGTTTCCGGCTCGGGTTTGTCGGGGTTGGAGGGTGCCTATTACAGGGTAACCCAGCTCGACGTGTGCGGAACGGGTACGCAGGAATGCTATGACCGGTTCCAATACGACCCCACCGCTCTGCCGCCTTCCCAGATTGCCACCTGGTCGAACTATCACGGTTGGAATCCGAATAGCCAGCAGCCATCGACCTCGCCTTGCTACGGCACCACCACACAGCCAGCGGATGATGGCGATATCGAAATCCTGGTATTCGAAAAATGGACGATGTCGCGAGAAAGGATCAGCTGCATCGATACATCGGCCAACATTATTTACCTCGAAGGATCCACCGTACAAAGTCCTAAGGATCACGGCTACTTTACTGGCCACCGCTATATCATCGAAAACGTTAATACTGGAACTGCTACAGCCCCGACGCTGCTGGCCGGACAGTTCTTTATCGACCGCACGGCCACGCCGTTTGTTTTGTATTACAGGGCGCAAATCGGGGAAACTCCGAACACGGCAAATGTCGTGGTTCCCGTCCTGGCTCCTGGCACAACCAGCGGCGCGGTGGTCGCGGCAACCGGGCTGCAATATGTGACGTTCAGCAACCTGCAGTTCAGCGGTGACAATTACGTGCCACCCACCTCAGGCTTTGCTGCCATTCAATCCAATACCAACCTGCCTGCCATGGTGACGTGCATGGACTGTTCGAACACCACCTGGACCGGTAACACTTTCACCCAAACGACTGCGAACGCGCTCTGGCTCGAAACCGACAGTACCTCGGCGACTCCCATGGGCAATTCCATCACCTACAATTACTTTTATGACCTAGGATCGGATGGACTGGTGTACGGCACCGCGCCGCAAAGGACCGATACCAGCACAAACATCCTGAATGGCGGGAGTATCAAGGAGAATCTGGTGCAGGGTTACGGCCGCATGTATGCCGGGGCTTCGGGTATAGAACATACGTTCGGACACGACAACACCATCGAAAATAATGACGTCACCGACGGCTACAACACAGGGATCGGCGTCTGCATTCCCAACGGCAACATTAATTGCGGTGGCACCGGCATCACCAGCGGAGTTACCGCCGATAACATCGCAGCTAACCTCAACCATGTTTGGAACATCGGCAAAAGCGTCACCGACGACATGGGGGCTATCTACATTGCTACCTACGCTGCGACCGGAAATACCGTCAATAACAACCGCCTCCACGACGTGCAAGACGCCCAACCTTATGACATTGATGGTTACGGTGGCAACGGGATTTATCTTGACACCACGACCGGGAACATTCAGGTGTACCAAAATCTTGTCTACAGAGTAACTGAACATAGCATACAGAACACCGGCGGCCCCCCAGGCTGTAGTGAGCCCAATACTATCCAGGACAACATCCTTGCTTACGCGCGCGTAGCTATGTTTTACGAAGGAGGCTCGGCGGTCCAGACCTGCCTGACTGAGTTAATTGAAAACAACATTTTTTATTTTGACCGGGTCTACAACTCGACTTGCGGCATCGGCCTTAACACAGCCCAATGCGGTTTCTATGTGCAAGCGGGTTGTACGGTTTTGAACTCGGCTCCCACGACGGCACAGACCTGGAACCCCAATCTTTACTGGGACACCAGCACAGCCTTCGGGGGCACCTCCTACAGCCACGCCTTCTACACAGACAACTCCGATTGCACAAAGTTCGCCAATTACACTTTCACGGGTTGGAAAGGGCTAGGTCAGGAGGCCGGCGGGGCAGTGTTTTCACCGGGCTTCGTCAACCCCACGTGCACTGACTCGACTGCCGTCCTCTGTGAAGGGGACAGCACGCAGGATAACTTTGCCATCACAGGCGTAGGCGTGGGGCAAACCTTAACCATCACGACGGGCAACTACTTCACTGCCTTCAGCATGACGGCTCCGGGGCGGCAGAGTCCTACTTTCACCCCGTCAGCCATTCAGGACACTTTCCCCACCCTCATGTTCAGCACGGTGACATCGAGTGGGAACTTCTGAACCTAAATGTGAGCTCCGAGAAGTTGAAAACTTGAATGTCTTCGAGGGTGGGTATGCAGCCCACCCTCGGAGTTTTCCCCTCATTCCCATCCACTACAGCCCGCTCTTTCTTCCTCTCACTGCTACAATGCCCTGTTTCGTCTAACTTGCCCTACGCTGTCAGACTCGCGAACTTACGGGACTACATCCGCGTACTGTCTTGTAGGGAGGGATGTGCCTGCGTTGAGAAACAGCAGGTTCCTCCACTGCGCTTACCCGTCCTGGCGGAAGGGCAAGCTCCGGTCGGAATGACAGCGAGTATCAGTAACAGGGTCTCGTAAATGGAAGATGTCCAGGTAGTCGCGATGCTGGTACGCCGCTGTGTAGCTGGCGATGCCGCTGCCTGGGAAGAAATCGTTCAGACCTACAACCGGCGTATCTATAACATCTGCTATCGCTTCGCGGGGTCGGCCGACGATGCCGAAGACCTGGCCCAGGAAGTCTTCATCAAGATGTACCGCACGCTGGCGAGCTATGACAGCTCGAAAGGCGCATTCGTCACGTGGGTGACCACGATCACGCGGAATTTGCTGGTGGATCACTTCCGCAAGACCAAGCAGGATCGCATCACCGACTCGCTCGATGCGGCAACGTCCTCCCATGAAGACGCCTTGCCGCTCAGTGAGCAAATTCAGGACCAATCTGCCCCTCCCGACCAGCGCGTACGCAGCCGGGAAGTCGGCGAAACCGTTCACGCGGCCCTCGGCAAGCTTTCGCCAGAGCTTCGTGAAGCTGTGATTCTAAGGGACTTACAGGATTTTGACTATCGCGAAATCGCCACCGTTTTGAAGGTGCCGGAGGGAACTGTGAAAAGTCGAATAAATCGTGGGCGGGCGGAACTAGCGCGCCTTCTACAACGTACCTATAGGCAGGTGATGTGATGTCAGACCAGACCAGTAACGGAATGCAGTGTCACGAGTTTGACGGCCTGCTCACGGACGCCCTCGATGGCGTTCTGACCGGCCTTCAACTCGACCGCTTCCAGGCTCACGCGCGGACTTGTTCCGCCTGCGGGCCGCTGTTCGCCGAAGTCGAGGCGGGCCGCAACTGGCTGAAGGATCTCACGGAGGTGGAGCCTCCAGTCAGTCTGGTTACGAATATTCTGGCATCCACAACGGGCGTTGACACCCAACGCCTGCGGGTGAACGTTGCTGCGCCTCAGCCTCGCATTACGTGGCTGGAGAAGGCGCAGGCGTGGTCGTCGGAGGCCATGCAGCCAATCTGGGGAACGGTCCGGCAGCCGCGGTTCGCCATGTCGTTCGGCATGGCGTTCTTCTCACTGTCGGTGGCGTTGAGCGTAATCGGCGTAAAACCCGCCGATCTGCGCCAGGTGAGTCTGCGTCCGGCCGCCATACGGCACACGTACTACAATGCGCAAGCCCGCGTCGTCCGCTACTACGAAAACATCCGGTTCGTCTACGAGGTGGAATCGCGGGTGCGTGAATTCAAGCGCAACGTGACCCCCGCCGAGCCCGCGCCGGCAAAGGAAAAGAAAGATCCCAAGAACGACACAACACAACAGCCCGAGCAGAAGCAGGAGCGTAATTACAGCCAGACCGAGAACCAACTCATTCTCGCTGGCGCTCCGCTGGGTCCATCTGTCTTTGACCGGTTAAATCCGGGTCCGTCAAATCCGGATCTGCCTGTAGTGTCGGTGACCACGTACAGGAGGTTCGTATGAACTGCGCCACGCACAACGAAATTGCCGCAGTCGCGTTTTGCCGCACTTGCGGCAAACCGCTCTGCGCCAACTGCACCCGCGACGTTCGCGGAGTCGTCTACTGTGAGCCTTGTCTCGCAGCCCGTTTGGAGGGTACTAACCCGGCAGCCGGATTCGTGCCTCCGCAAACTCCCCCGCAAACCGGTTATCAGCAATTCATGGATCAGGGCCTGGGACTTAAAGTTCAACCCGGACCCACGTCCGGTCCCAATCCCACGGTGGCGGGCATCTTAGCCGGATTCTTTCCTTTCGGCGTCGGTGCGGTCTATTGCTCGCAATACGCCAAAGGATTAGCTCATCTGCTGATTTTTGGATTGTTGATCTTCGGTTCAGATCACGCTGGAAGTCTGGACTTCGTCTTCGGCATCGGCATCGCTTTCTTCTACGTCTATCAGATTATCGATTCCGTCCGCACCGCGCGTGCTCTGCAAGAGGGTCATCCACCCCCGGACCCTTTCGGCTTGGCCCAGGCGTTCAGCATGGGCGAGAAGAGTGAGTCGAAGAATATTCCTGTCGTCGCGGTAATCCTGATTGGGCTCGGCGTGCTCTTCATGCTGCACACCATGAACATCTTCGAGTTTGGCCTTGACCGCTTCTGGCCGCTCATTCTGATCTTCCTGGGAGGATGGACATTCGCCCGGCAGTGGGGCATCATCGGATCACACGGAATGCTCGCAGCTCACCCTGCGGACTGCAGTTGCGAACGCTGCCGCATACGCAGAGTCTTGGGGCGAGGCTGCACCTGCGATCGCTGCCGCATGCGCAAGATCATGGGCCCGGCCATGCTCGTAACTCTCGGCATGCTATTCCTGCTCCAGAGCCTGCATGTGGTCAACTTCGACCGCACATGGCCGGCCATCCTGCTTGTAGTCGGCGTGGTGAAGCTGCTGCAGAGTAACGCGTCCGCAGCCGGACACGTCGGGCCGTTGCCCGGCGCGCCACCAGCCGTCGGCCCTATGCCGCCGGCTCCGCCTGCGCCCTCGTCCGACCCTGCGGCGACTTCTTCCTCCGGGGAGGTGCGCAATGTCTAGCCCCGTATCGTATCCAGTGCAGCCGACGGTTCCACCTCCTTTGCCGCCACGACGTTACCGCCGTTCTTTTGCCGGACCGTTCGTGCTGATCGTGCTCGGCATTGTCTTCCTGCTGGGCAACATGCACTTGCTCTCCTGGGAGCAGCTTGGTCTGTGGTTCGCTCACTACTGGCCGCTGCTGCTGATCCTGTGGGGCGTCATCAAGCTGATCGAGCATCAGCAAGCCCAGCGCGATGGCCTGCCTCCTCGCGGCATCGGCGCCGGCGGAGTTTTCATGGTCATCATGATCGTCTTCTTCGGTCTGATCGCCACCCATGTAGCCCGCTTTCACTGGGATGAATTGCGCAACAACATGGGAATCGAAGACAGCGACTTTAATAACATCTTCGGCCAAACTTACAACTTCGACGATCACCTCGAACAGGAGGTCCCGCTCACGGCCACCAGTTTGCGCGTCAATAACGATCACGGCGCAGTTCACGTCAACACGGCCGATGACAACAAGATCACGGTCATCGTCCGTAAGCGCGTCGGCGCGGAGAATCAGAGCGACGCCGACAAATACGATCAGCAGACCAAGCCCCAGATTACAGTCGCCGGGAACGCGATCGTTCTCGACTCCCGCATTCACGCCGCCGGCGATCACTCCGTTCAAAGCGATCTCGATATCTCGATCCCGCGGAAAATGGAGCTCCACATCGTTGGGCGTAAGGGCGAAGTTTCCGTCACCGGACGCGACGGAGAAGTAGAAATCACCAACCAGCACGGCGATGTTTCGGTGGAAGAAGTTAACGGAAACGTGAAACTGAGTCTGGAAAAAAGCTCCGCCAAGGTCGAGCAGATCAACGGCGACGTCCACATCGAAGGCCGGCTGAACGAAGTCTCGGTAACCGACGTGAAGGGCGCGGTTCAACTCGACGGCGAATTTCAGGAGAGCGTCAAACTCGCCCGCATCAGCAAGAATGTCGGCTTCAAATCCTCCCGGACCGACATGGAGTTCTCCCGCATCGATGGCGAACTCGATCTCGATTCCGATGACCTGCACGCCGATAAGATCACCGGCCCCCTCCATTTGACGACGCGCTCCAAGCAAATCCGTCTGGTCGATGTTTCGGGCGATGTCCGGCTGCAGAATGACAATGGCGGAATCGAAGTATCCATGCGCTCGCTGGGCAATGTGCAGATCGACAGCCGCAGCGGCGATGTGCAACTAAGCCTGCCTGATAAAGCTGGCTTCCGTATGGATGCTCGCACTCGCGACGGCGAAATTCAGTCCGACTTTCCGGAGTTGAAAATAGCGAACACTGAGCACGAGGCAACGGCCAGCGGCAGCGTTGGCAATGGTGCTGCCCACATCGTGATCAACAATCAACACGATGGCATCGAGATTCGCAAAGCGTCTGCGGTGGCAGCGTCCGCGCCTCCCGCTCCTCCGGCAACGCCCGCTAAGCCGGCGAAGACTCTGCCCGCGCCCAAGGCAAAAGTGGAGCCGACGGATAATTGACAAGGTTTTGTCAGGGACAGCCGGCCCCGCCTGTCCCTGGGGCGCCGGCGCTCGGAAGCGATAAGGCAGAAGTCTATTTTTCCGCAGTTTTCGGCCCCGGCTGTCATACCTCGCAACGCGATGGAGCTTGGTTTCTCTCGCTTCCAGCCTCAGGTTTCTAGTTTCTTCCGAGCCAACTCCTCCACCCGTTCCAGCACTGCATCCTCGTCCATGCTGGTCGAATCAATCACTACTGCATCTTCCGCGGCCACCAGCGGAGACGCGGCGCGCGTACGATCGCGGCGGTCGCGCTCCCGCAAATCCGCCGCAACATTCGCGGCGACCTCGCCTTTAATCTTCTGCTGCTCCATGCGCCGCTGCTCGCGCACTACGGGATCGGCATCCAGAAAAATCTTCAGATCGGCGTCGGGAAAAACTTTCGTTCCAATGTCGCGCCCTTCCATCACCACGCCGCCGCCCGCGCCCATCGCCCGCTGATGCTCGACCATCCACGCTCGCACTTTCGGATGCACCGATACCCGCGAGGCCGCCTCGGTTACGTCACGCTCCCGAATACGCGCCGAAACATCGTGCCCGTTCAGCAGCGTCCGGTTCCCATCCCGCGTGGGCTCGAGTTGAATCCGCGAATTCTCCGCCAGCTTAACCAGCGCCGCTTCATCGTCAAACGACGCGTCCTTCTCGATGGCCTTCAGCGCCAGCGCCCGGTACATCGCTCCGCTCTCCAGGTTCACATACCCCAGCTTGCGCGCCAGCCGGGATGCAATCGTGCTCTTGCCCGCGCCCGCCGGGCCATCAATGGCAATGATCAGTTTGCGTTGAGTCGCTTCAGGATTCGATCGATCGATCATTTCGCGAGTAGATTGTACACGGAAAGCCGCGTCGGGATGGGCATCTAAGTGACGGCCAAATCCAGTGGTGCTGCAACTAACGAAGATGCTGCGTACTCGATGTGCAGAACTCGCCGCTCAGCCACCGAATGCGATTTTGACGATGAATGAATCACGAGCGGCCGCATCGCGAGGACGCCTCCCGCAGGAACAAGACATTCAACGCCGATGATGGTGGTCGAGAGCTCGTGAATGCCGTCGTCGCCAAGCACCCCCAATGTGTGCGTGCCTGGAAGAACGCGCAAGGGCCCGTTCAGAGTTGTCGAGTCATCGAGGTGGATTCGCAATGCCAGCACTTGCGATAGCGCCGCCGCGGGGGCGTGGGCATACTGAACGCCGTCCTTCACCGACCAAGGTCCCCAGCCCACTGTTTCGCGTCTTTCGCGAAGCGGCAGAGCGGTGTCCTGATGCCAGACGACAAGCCAGTTCGACCTTGGCGACTTATCGAACAGAGTCGCACGAAACGGGAATGCCGCTGCGCCCAGTACAGCTTGCGCCAGGTCCATGATTCTGGGTTGTTGAGCAACCTTAGAAATCGGGCCCAACCCTAGAGCATGGCGCACACCCGCTCGGGTCCGACGAGGAGCAGATTCGCGAATTTCTTCGAGAATCTGCTCAACTTCTCCACTTGGAAGCACATTCAGAATAATCGCGAAGCCGTCTTTGTCGATTGCCTCTCGAAAGATCAAGCGGATTCCGTCCCTTTGGCTTGGCTTCAGGAAAGTAATGGGATTTGCCAACCGCTTCCTTGCCTACGCCATTTTTCCTTAGCCGAACATTATTTCTTAGGTTTGCCAGAATGTTGCGACGTAAATGACGACCGCCGTGACCCCGAAGATCCTGTCCGCGGGCTTGTTCGCGAAAACGTCTTGCGCGGACGAACCGTTTCATCTGTTCTCGGCCTCGGCGGGCGGGAGGCAGCTACATAAGGGACCGCCGCTTCCTTCTCTGGCGTAATCTGCACCATCGATCTTCCACTCACGTGCACAAAACTTAACTCGCGCGCCGCCAGCAGCGCGTTCACTGCTTCCTTTACCCGCGAGCGCGCCACAAATTTTCCAAAAAAAGATTCCAGTTCCGCCTGTTCAGCGGCCACCACGCAATCCAGATATTTCGACAGCAGCGCCGAGAGCGCCTGCTGGACCGACAAATTCACGCCTTCGCGTACGGCATCCGGCGACCAGCGATTCAGTTCGTCCCAGTAAGATCCTTCGGGAGCCTTATAGTCCACGCGCGTGATGCGCAGCTTCGCAAGCAGTTCGCCCAGCGCCTTATCCAGCGCCGCCAAAGAAACGCTTCCGCCCAGCGCCTCCTGCAACTTTTGCTTAGAGATCGGACCCTCGCGGCGGATCAACTCAAACGCATCGCAGGCTAGCGGCGAATAAGGAGACCGCGGCCCCTGCTTCGGCGCCAGCTTGGGATTGCGCTCGCCCACCAGCGCATAAAAATAAGGAAATGCCGAGGCCGCCACCAGAAACGCATTGTTCTCTTCGAACAGATTCGCCTCGTAAGCCGACCGCTCGCGCAGCAACCGTACCATCAGATCCGTCGCCTCCGCCGCCCGCGGATCAGAATAGGCATGCTGCCAGGTCGGCAGCCGATTGTCCGATCCCACGAACGCCCCTATAAAAGTGGGTACCGGCATCGACGGCCGCACCGGATACATCAGGCAGAACCCCACGCCCTCGACAAAGGCGCGCGCCTCTTCGATGGTTCGGATGGGCTTTCCATCGAGCCGCCACCTCTCGCGACGCAGTTGCTGTAAGTCTTGTTCAGTCATAAAAAACGATCGGGAAGGGCACGACTTTCAGTCGTACCGTCCCAGCGCAGTAACGACGGGGCTTTAGCCCCCGAGGTTTCGCTGAGTGCTGAGAGCCAACAGCTGATAGCTAGATCCTCTTAAAAGCCTTCTGAATATCTTTCACAGAATACCTCAGAACCACCGGCCTGCCGTGCGGACACGACATGGGATGATCCGTCTTCGCCAGCTCCGCCAGCAGCCACTCCATCTTATTCTGTTCCAGCGGCATGTTGACCTTGATCGCCGCATGGCACGCAATCGACGCCGCGATCCGCCCGCGAATCTTCTCCAGATTCAACGATTGCTCCTCCCGCGAAATCTGATCCAGCAACTCATGCAGCATTTTCTCGACCGCCCCCGCGTCCACTCCCGCCGGAGCAACTTTCACCGCCACGCTGCGCGCCCCAAAGGGTTCTGCCTCAAATCCATTGTGCTGCAACTCTTCGGCAATTTCGGCAAACACCGCCAGCTGCGCCGGAGACAGCTCCAGCACGATCGGCATCAGCAGCCGCTGGCTCTCCACGCCCTTCGCCGCCCGCTGCTTCAGGACGCGCTCAAACAGCACTCGTTCGTGAGCCACGTGCTGATCGACAATCCACAATCCGTCTTCATTCACCGCAAGGATAAACGAATTCCTGATCTGCCCCAGCGGCCGGAGGGTCGACAGCGCTTCCAGCGTGGGCTCCTCATCCCTTACGTCGAGTTCCGGCGCGCACCCGTCATCCGGAATCGCCTCCGCGAAGCGGCCTTCAAGTCCCCTCGCCACCGGAATCGCCGCATTCGCCTCCACGGCAATCCCGCCCTCGAATTGAAACCGCGCCGAAACCGCTGGCGCCATCGGAGCCTGCAGCGCAAAGCCAGCCCCGCCCGCAGGAGCATAAAACGCTCGTGCGCCTGTCTCCCCGACTATGTCAGAAGCCGGCTCCCACTCCCGCGCCCCCGGCGTCAGCCCCGAAGCAGCCGTCGCATGCGCATGAATCTCCGTCGTAAACTGTGGCGCCGGACGAGCCTTCATCAGCGCCGCCCGCACCGTGTCCCGCACAAAGTCGTGCAGCACGGTCGATTGCCGGAAACGCACTTCCGTCTTCGATGGATGAACATTCACATCCACTTCGCCCGCGGGCAATTCCAGAAACAGCAGCACGACCGGATACACGGACGGCGGAATAATATTTCGATAAGCCTCGGTTAACCCATGCTGCACCAGACGGTCGCGAATCAACCTTCCATTCACAAACACATAAATCGAGTTGCGATTGAGCTTCTGGATTTCCGGCTTCGACACAAATCCATGCAGCCGCATCTCGCCGGGTTCGGTAGGGCGGGCGCCCCGCCCGCTTTCGTGGTCCTCATCCACTTCTTCCCGTCTTCGCCACGGCGGAGGCTGCGGCAGCCCCTCATGCTCCAAGTTCTGCACCGCCGCCACCGCAATTAACTGATCCAGCGTTTCTTTGCCGAACACCTGATAAACCCGCTCGCTATACCCCGCCACCGGCGGCGCCACCAACATGGCATTGGTCGCCGAATGCAACTCAAAATGCTTTTCCGGATGCGCCAGCGCGTAATGCGTCACCAGGGACGCAATGTGCGACAGCTCAGTCGACTCCGCCTTCAAAAATTTCTTCCGCGCCGGAATATTAAAGAACAAATCCCGCACTGTAATCGACGTCCCCTCCGGGAGGCCCGCTTCTTCGACACGCGCCATCTTCCCGCCATTGATCTCGATTACGGTTCCGGATATTTGCGAGGTGGAAATAGCAGCGGGTGCCCCACTCAAGCCTTCCTCTGGCTTGTGTGGGGATTTTTCCTTGTCCGAGACCACTTTGCCCAAACCCGCGCAGGTCTCCAGCCGCAGGCGTGACACCGAAGCGATCGAGGGCAGCGCCTCCCCGCGAAATCCCAGCGTCGCCACGCTCAACAAATCTTCCGCGTCTTTAATCTTCGACGTCGCATGCCTCTCGAACGCCAGCATGGCATCGTCGCGCACCATGCCGCATCCGTTGTCCGTGACCTGGATCAGCTTCTTCCCGCCCGCCTCCACGCTGATTTTGATCCGCGTCGCCCCCGCATCCAGCGCATTCTCCAGCAACTCTTTCACCACCGACGCAGGCCTCTCCACCACCTCGCCCGCGGCGATCTTATTAGCGACCTGCTCGGAAAGTACGTGAATACGGCCCATTAAGCAGTTCTCAGTTTCCGCTTCTCAGTTCCCAGTGAATGTGGAGATAGGGCCAGTTTCGCAGATGCCACGGTGGAAGGCAAAAATGTCCGCGCACGGAAGGATAAGGATGAGGGGCTCGGGCTTCGGCAGCCCGGCCCTGGCTTTCTGATGTGGGCTATCGCTGGATGGTCTTGGCCAAAGCCCGACAGCCGCAGCCCGCCTGCTGGTACTATTTATTCTTGTGTCCGACGACCCAAGCGGAGTGATGGATGATTCGATCGTTTAAGGGCATGACTCCCACTATCCCTGCAACCTGCTACGTGGACGCGTCTGCCCAAATTATCGGTGACGTCGTCCTGGGTGAGCATGCATCGGTCTGGATGAACGCCGTGATCCGCGGCGATGTCTTCGCCATCCGCATCGGCGCTAACTCGAATATCCAGGACTGCAGTGTCCTGCACGGCATGAAAAATACCTACGGAGTCACCGTCGGCGAGTATGTCACCGTTGGCCATTCGGTGACGCTGCATGGTTGCGTTGTGGAAGACCGCTGCCTGATCGGCATGGGATCGATCATCCTGAACGGTGCGAAGATCGGTACCGGTTCCATCATCGCCGCCGGAACCCTGATCCCCGAGCGCACCGTGGTCGAGCCTGGTTCTCTCTGGATGGGCTCTCCCGGAAAACTCCGCCGCAAACTGGAAAAGGGTGAAGACGACCTGATCATGCGCTATTGCACGAACTATCTGGGATACACCGAAGACTATCTGCGTGAGCGATGACGGCATTTTTCCACTGCCTTCTCCGCGCTGGAAAAGATTTGGCACAAGCAAATCCGTCCCGTAGGGACGGCCGACAATAGCCCGGCGTTTCAACGCCGGGTAGAGTGAAAATGCAAAGAATGCCGTCCCGCAGGGACGGCTGAAACCCATGATCAAAGCCGTCCGAGGAACCCGCGACCTGCTCCCGCCAGATACGGCGCTCTGGAACTTCGTCGAATCCGCGGTACGCGACGTCTTCCGCACTTACAACTTCCAGGAAATTCGCACTCCCATCTTCGAATCAACAGAGCTCTTCGCCCGCGGCGTCGGCGAAGAAACCGACATCGTCTCCAAAGAAATGTTTACCTGGGAAGATCGCGGCCGCGCCGAGAGTGACAAAGGAAACTCCCTCACTCTCCGTCCCGAAAACACCGCCGGTGTCGTGCGCGCCTACATCGAACACAAGCTCTGGGATCGCGGCTTGAACAAGCTCTACTACATCGGTCCGCAGTTTCGCCGCGAGCGTCCTCAAAAAGGCCGCTACCGGCAGTTCTATCAGATCGGGGCGGAAGTCATCGGCCCGGCATCGGCCGGCAGCGAATCTCCGGCGCGCGATGCGGAAGTGCTCGAGATGCTGGCCACGCTGCTCGATCGCCTGGGAATCAGCGGCTGGACTCTTGAACTGAATTCCGTCGGCTGCCCCAACGATCGCGCCGCCTTCAATGAGGCGCTTAAGAAAGCTCTCGAACCGGTGGTCGGAAACATGTGCGTGGACTGCCAGCGCCGCGCTGTCACCAATCCCCTGCGCGTCTTCGATTGCAAAGTCCCCGCCGATCAGCCCATCATCGACACTCTGCCCCGCATCAGCCAGTTTCTCGACCAAGGCTGCCGCACCCACTTCGACGCCGTGCAACAAATTCTCACCAAGGTCGGCGTTCCCTTCACCCTGAACGACCGTCTCGTACGCGGCCTCGATTACTACACTCGCACCGCCTTCGAGTTTACTCACGGCGCTCTCGGATCGCAGAATGCGATCCTGGGCGGCGGCCGCTATGACGGACTTTCCGAGGCGCTCGGTGGCCCCGCAGCTCCCGGCATCGGCTTTGCCATTGGTGAGGATCGCCTCGTGATGTCGCTTCAGGAATCGGCCTCTTCTGAAAGCGTGCTCAAAAAGCCAGATGTCTACATCGCCCCCTTGGGCGGCGCGGGCATGAACTCCGAAGCCGCCCGCCTGGCCCGCGAACTGCGCCGCCACGATGTCATCGTGGATTTGGGAGATGAAACTTTCCGGCTGAAGAAATCCTTCGAAATCGCCACAAGAGCGGGGGCAAAATACATTCTGATCGTGGGCGAAAACGAAATGAAAGCCGACGCTTTCGCCCTGAAGAATCTCGCCACTGGTGAACAGGTTTCGGTGCCGCGCGCAGAGTTAGCAAAGAAAATCCGAGAGTAGCTATTGGTAAAGTCCTTTCCGCCATCGACGATACCGCCCGCCGCTTCATCGAAGCGCAGAAAATATTTTTCGTCGCCTCCGCCCCGCTCGCTCCCGAAGGTCACGTCAATCTGTCCCCCAAAGGCCTCGACACATTCCGCATCCTGGGGCCAACCACGGTAGCCTACATTGATTTCAACGGCAGTGGAGTCGAAACCATCGCCCACCTGGGCGAAGAAAATAACGGCAGAATCGTTCTGATGTTCTGCGCCTTCCAGGGCCCGCCCGATATCTTCCGGCTCTACGGCAAAGGCCGCGTCGTCGAACCGCAAAACCCTGAGTTCGCCGAGCTGGCGGAAAAGTTTCCTGCTCACGACAGCATCCGCTCGATCATCGTCGTCGAAATCACCCGCGTTACCGACTCCTGCGGCTACGGCGTTCCGCTTTTCAAATACGAAGGTGACCGCGAACAGCTCAAGAAATGGGCCCGCAAGCAGGGCGCGGAAGGATTGAAGGCCTACCGGGAGCGTAAGAACAAGCATAGTATTGACGGGCTCCCCGGGCTTCCAGGACTCGCCGGCTAGCGCTTTCCGTCATTTTCTATATTGAGGGACATCGATATGAATCTCCGCCACCTGAACTCCGCAATCCTCCTCGTCCTGCTCGCAACCGCCGTCCCTGCGAGGGCTCAAACGTCTGCTCCTGCCACCGTTCTCACTCCGCTGGCCCAGACGCTGACCGCCAGCGAAAAGACCCTCATCGAAGCCAAGAAGAAGGACGATGGGCCGTTTTTCAAGCGTACGCTGGCTGAGGATTTTACCTTGGTCGGAGTCGATGGGACCCTGCATGAAAAACAGGAAGCCCTGGACGAACTCGGCGACTCCGGCCTGCTCGAACTCACCGCCTACAACATAAAAGTTGTGGCCCTCGGCGACGACGCCGCCATCGTCACCTACGACGCCATCGTGCGCAAAGCTCCCGAGGAGGATCAAGGGCCTCCCCCGCGCTATCAGCATTTCACTTCCATCTGGGTGAAGCAGGCGGAACATTGGAAGCTCAAGTTTCATCAGGCCACCGCCGCGCACTGGGGCGACTGGTAGCGATAACATCGGCAGAAAGATCGGCTGCGAATTTCCTTGAAGTCTAAGAACGGAACGGTAGAACATCGATCTTGTCAGAGGCAGCTCTATGAAAAACATCACGTCGAGGAGACGCTTATGAAACGCCTTGGAACGCTTTTAGCTTCGGCATTGATGTTAACGGCAGCCGCCATGGCGCAGATGGAGCCTCCCAAACCCGCGCCGGAACTTAAGAAGCTGGATATGTTCGCAGGGTCGTGGTCCCTCGACGGCGCTATCAAGCCGGGAACGATGGGACCCGGCGGCCCCATGAGCGAAAACCAAAAATGCGAATGGATGGAAGGCGGCTTCTACCTTATCTGCCACGCCGAGTTTAAAAGTGTGATGGGCAACGGAGTCGGCTTATCGGTGATGGGATATTCCACCGACGACAAAGCCTACACCTACCGCGAATTCAGCAGCTCCGGGGAGTTTGACGACTCGCGCGGTTCGGTCGATGGCGATACCTTTACGTGGACTAGCGACGAGAAAATGAGCGGCATGACCATGAAAGGCCGTTTCACCATGAAAGTTACTTCGGCAACCTCCTACAACTTTATGTTCGAGATGTCACGAGACGGAACGAAATGGCTGACGGTGATGGACGGCAAGGCCAGCAAGAAGTGAAGCTAGGCATGGCGCCGGCACACAGCCGGTCTCAGCGTTACGCTGGGAATCACAGCCGTATGTCATCCATCACATCGCCATCTTTTACCCACCAGTTATAATCTCTGATCCGGCGTTCTGCCGTTATCTTCAATCATAAGGACACACTTTGCTCGACTTTCTAGGCGATTTGCGACGAACTAATATGTGCGGCGCACTGCGCGCCTCCGACGCCGGCAAGAAAGCCGTCCTCATGGGATGGGTGAACCGCCGCCGCGACCATGGCAACCTGCTCTTCATCGACTTGCGCGACCGCACAGGTGTGGCCCAGATCGTCTTCAACGCCGAACGCGATGCCGCCATCCACGAAAAAGCAGGCGCCCTGCGCAACGAATATGTCATCGCTGTCACCGGCACGGTCAAACTCCGTGACGGCAATACCATCAACAAAAATATGTCGACCGGCGAAGTCGAACTCGTCGCCGAAGAGCTGCGTATCCTGAACGAATCAAAGCTTCCTCCGTTCCTGCCGAGCGATACCGCCCTCACCAACGAAGAGACGCGACTGAAGTATCGCTACATCGATCTTCGCCGCGACGTGATGCAGTTCAACATCGAGACCCGGCACAAAGTGGCCAAAGCCATTCGCGACTATCTTTGCGACCAGGGCTTCTTCGAAATCGAAACTCCGTTCATGACTCGCTCCACGCCGGAAGGCGCCCGCGACTATCTCGTCCCCAGCCGCGTACAGCCCGGAACGTTTTATGCCCTTCCGCAATCGCCGCAGATGTTCAAACAGATTTTAATGATCTCCGGCTTCGATAAATATTTTCAGATCGTGCGCTGCTTCCGCGACGAAGATCTTCGCGCCGACCGCCAGCCGGAGTTCACCCAGATCGATCTTGAAATGTCCTACCCGCAGCCCGAGCGCGTCTGGGAAGTGGTCGAAGGATTTCTCACCGCCGCATTCCGCGCCGCCGGTTCAGAAATCAAGACTCCGTTCCCGCGCATGGATTACGACGAAGCCATCCGCCTCTACGGCATCGACAAGCCGGATCTTCGTCTTCCCGCCTTCGCCGACATTCGCGAATGTTTCACGCCGGAGAATCTGCAGGAATTGGCCATTAATCCGAATCTACCGGTGATCGCAATTCGTACGCCCAAAGTCGGCGAACTCTCCCGCAAAGAACGCGACGACATCAAGCCGTTGTTTCACTCCAAGGGCGGAGCGAAGATTTTTGAAGACTTCAAACGCATCGGCAATAAATTTCCCGAAGCGGCCGCCGCGATCGAACAAAAATGCGGAGCCCAGGAAAAAGACCTTATCGTTCTTGTCGCCGGCTCGGCGCATTCCGGACCGCAAACCGCCATGCCCGCGCACCGGAAAGTCACCCCGCAGGAGCTCGCAATCTATGCCTCCGCCGGGTTGTTGCGCCTCGCGCTGGCGCAGAAATATTCCGAACGCCACGGCATCTTCAAAAAAACCGGCGACCCCGCCAACGATTTTCGTTTTATCTGGGTCACAAACTTTCCCATGTTCGAGTGGGACGACGGCGACAAGCGCTGGAACGCCGCGCACCATCCCTTCACCTCGCCCCATGAAGAAGATATGCCGAAGCTCGAGTCCGGCGTCGAGTCCTTGAACGACCCCCAATCGCCGCTGAGCGCGGTTCGCGCCTTAGCTTACGACGTTGTCTTGAACGGCACCGAACTAGGCTCCGGTTCCATCCGTATTCATCGCCAGGACATACAGAGCAAAATCTTCCGCGCACTCGGCA
>Ga0210393_10001447_pt1 | contig 19823 bp, 12 predicted proteins | sample IncBWC27OmetaG_FD_160068 | JGI IMG/M metagenome (GOLD analysis project Ga0210393, IMG submission 160068) | Forest soil microbial communities from Barre Woods Harvard Forest LTER site, Petersham, Massachusetts, United States - Inc-BW-C-27-O ... | reverse complement strand
ATCCGTATCGCGCAAGCCGCTGATCTGGACGCCCGCTTCGCTGAAGCGGTCGAATCTCGCGACAATATGCGCGAGGCCGACAAGAAGGAAGCCCGCATCTTCGTGCAGACTCACCCCGATGTGCTCATCATCCCGCCTGACCCTCCGCAGATGATGGTCAAGGTGGACCAGGTGCGCCGTGTGATCGACAGCATCTATTACCGCCCGGCCGAAGGACGCGAGCGCGTTTATGTCTTCACCGATTCGGCGTTCATCAAAGAGGCGGCCAACTCGTTGCTCAAGGTGCTGGAAGAGCCTCCCGAGTTTGCCACGATTCTGCTGCTGTCGGAAAATCCGGGCGAGTTGCTACCCACCATCCGTTCGCGGTCGATGACATTCCCTCTGCGAGCACTCGGAGTCGAGGAAATTGAGAGCGATCTGGGGAAACGCCGTCCGGAGTGGAAGCCTGCGCAGCGTGCGCTGGTTGCCCGATTGAGTGAGGGAGCGCTGGGCCGTGCCCGTAACTTCGATCTCGCCGCCTATGTTGCGGCCCGGGCGGATGCGCTCACGATTCTGAATTCTGTGCGAGTTGGCGAGCACGGCGAGCTTTTCAAGGTCACGGAAACTTACAGACCCGGTGCGGAGGGTAGGGAGAAGACCGAGCACCTGCTGCATGCACTCTATTCGGTGCTGCGGGATCTGATGTTTCTCGGGTCGGGGGCTCCGCAGCTGGTCTGCAACAGCGACATCCCCGCGGAACTCGGCAAGCTGTCCGAATCCGTCGACTTCGAATGGATCGCCGCCACCTCCGACCGGCTGGCCGAGGTGCAGCGCGGCATGCGGCGGAATCTGCTGCGGTCATTGTCGCTGGACGCGTTTGCCGTGGCGCTCGAAAAGGCTTGAGGGATTCGGCGATGCGTCCCGTGGTCAAAATCCCCGCTTCTCGCAAACTATGCGAGAAATGGGGCACCCTCGCGCTGCCGAGGTCCTGAGAACAGAGAATGAGGGGTTCGCGCCAACCAGGACCGCAGATGAACCGGCGATTAGCGCGGTGGGCGGGGGCGACGCTTGTAGGGCTCGGCTTGCCCAGCATCGTGAGCGCGGAGCCAAAGCCAGTTGAGGTCCGCGTTGTAGTCGTGACCACCTTCGAGGTCGGGAACGACACTGGGGACGAGCCCGGCGAGTTCCAGAATTGGGTGGAGCATTATCCGCTGCCCGAGATTTTGCCGTTTCCGCAAGGCTACCGCGCCCTGCGCTACAACGCCAACGACCATGTGCTGGGCATCGTGACCGGGGCGGGCAAGGCCAGTGCGGCGGCCTCGATCATGGCGCTCGGCCTCGATCCGCGCTTCGACCTCACGAAGGCCTATTGGATCCTGGCTGGCATTGCGGGCATCAATCCCAATCGGGCCTCGGTGGGCTCGGCGGTCTGGGCGAGCCACATCGTCGATGGCGACTTGGCCTACGAAATCGATGGCCGCGAGATTCCGGCTGACTGGCCGACTGGCATTGTGGCCTACGACCGGGCCACACCTTTCGAGCGGCCAGCGCCGCCCGCCATCTCTGACAACGGCATTCTGGCCTATGACCTGAACGGCGAGCTTGCAGGCTGGGCCTATGGACTGACGCGCGACCTCGTTCTGCCGGATGATGACAAGCTCAAAGCGGCGCGCGCCGGGTATCCGGACATGCCGAGCGCGCAGCGGGCGCCTTTTGTGCTGAAGGGCGATACCTTGACCGCTGACCGGTTCTGGATTGGCGCCCGGATGACCGACTGGGCGGAGAAATGGGTGTCTTACTGGACCCAGGGGGAAGGCCGCTTCACGACCTCAGCCGAGGAAGATTCCGCCTACCTGCAGGCGCTCACCTTCCTTGCTCATGCTGGCAAGGTCGATCTGGCGCGCGTGCTCGATCTAAGAACCGGCAGCGACTACTCGCTGCCGCCCAAGGGCACGTCCGCCGCGGATTTCCTCAAAAGCGAGGCTACGGGCAACTACGCCGCCTATCGAGAGGCGATCGAGAACGCGTATCGGGTCGGCAGCCTGGTGGTACGCGAACTGGCGCAGCACTGGCCGCTCTATGGTCAGGCCGTGCCCGCGAGAAACGCTGAAGTCCGACCCGTTCCGGCCCATCTCAGGTAACCAGTGGAAAATTTAAGCATTGTATTTTCATAGACTTACGAAAGTTACTCTGGTGGTTCTATACCCCTTCGGAATGGTTGCCGCACCGTTCCCCCCAAGCCTATAATTGACTTACTCTGGTTGTAGGTACTCTCCGTCAGGTTCCGGGTAGGGAAGTCGGAGGCGAGGTATGTCCTCCGGCCCAAGGAGTTAAGGAGAAGGTGAAACCACACCCGGACATGCGCAAACGCCTGCAAATCGCCCTGATGGCCAGCACGGCAATCGCGACCTTTCTTTCTCTCAGTCCGCCCCAAGTGTGGGCGGGCGACGAAGACTCTCAAACGATCACCACAACCGACGAACACGGACACAAAGTGTACGTGAACGACGACCTGCCCAAGAAACAGACGCACTCCCAAGCTCCGGAAACGCCTCGGCGCTCTTTGGTGTATTGGAGCGCGAAAGAGAACCGCTGGAAGCCGGTGCCGGGGGCGAATGCGGCTTCGATGCGGGCGGCACGTTCGGCAGCCGCCGAGGTAAGCCAGTATCTGGCACACGACTCGAACCAGTCCGCCCGGGCCAAGATTCAGAATGCCAACTTCAGCGGGCACATTGCCACTCCCGACGAAATTGATGCGGCGATCGCCGAAGCGGCCAATCGCCACAACGTGGACCCCAATCTGGTGCGCGCCGTGGTGAAAGTGGAATCGAATTTCAATCCTAACGCGGTATCGCGCAAGGGCGCGATGGGGCTGATGCAGTTGATGCCGGGGACGGCGCGGCAGTTGAACCTGAAGAACCCGTTCGATGCCGAGCAGAACGTGGATGCCGGCGTCCGGCACCTTAAGCAACTTTTGGAAAACTACGGCGGAGATGTAAGCCTGACGCTGGCAGCCTACAACGCGGGTGCGGGCGCTGTGGCGCGCAGCTCGGGAGTTCCGCACTACGCCGAGACCCAGAACTACGTGCGGAGAATCACGAACCTCTATTACGGAGGTTTCGATTTTGGTCCGGGCACCCCTTCGCGCGAACCGGTTCGGGTTATGCGGGATTCGAGGGGCGTGCTTTATATCAGCAACACGGATTAATCGGAAAGCCGATTCTTAGGAACTCTGATTTCTAGAAACACTTGATTCGCAACAAACACTGATTCACTTTGCAGTCTTGGCGGACTTTCTCTCAGCGTCCATTAGCTTCAAAACAAACAGGATCAACTGCAACCGTTTCGATCCCGGCGACGTAGCAGGTAAAGGCCGAAGATTTTGAAGACCCTATCGAGCCAGCGCGGCTTGCGCTGGGGAGCGCTGCTTTTGCTAGCAGTGCTCTCCGGATTGCCGGCGCACGCACGAGTCCGCCACACTGAATTGTGGGCGCACGATCGCTTCGCCACCGCCGAGCGCATGCGCGAGGCGCTGAACGGACGTCTACCCGCCGACCTCACCCGCAAGGATTACCAGCACGTCATCAACGCCTATCGCAGCGTGTACTACGGCGCGCCTTCGTCGACCAAGGCCGATCCCAGCGTGGTGGCCGTGGCCGAGACGCTGGTCGAGATGGGTCGCCGCTTCGACGACGCAAAAATTCTGAACGACGCGATCGGCGAGTACAAATTTCTGCGCCGCGAGTATCCCGGCAGCAAGTATCGCTGCGACGCATTGTTCACCATCGGCGAAATCTACAAGGACGACCTGGGCGAGCCTGACCAGGCGCGAGCCACCTTCCAGGATTTTCTGCATCGCTATCCCCACAACCGCCTGGTCGATGACGCACAGCAGGCTATCGCCGAGATTGAGCAGGCCCAGTATCGGCAGGCCCAGGCCGCGAAGAAGCCGGCGCGGGAGAATGCTGACAAGGCTGACAAGAAAGACGTGGGTGGCAAAAGCGCTTCCGCGGCCGCGACTTCGAAGGCGGACCCCAGCAGTTCGAGCAGGACCGCGGCAGAGAGATCTCCGAATGGTCAGTCTCTGAATGCTCCGTCTTCGAACGGTCAATCCTCGAAGGGTCAATCTTCGAGCGGCCAATCCTCGAGCCTTCAAGCGTTGGGCGCGCAGTCTGCGGAACGTCAAACGTCGGATCATCAGCCTTCGGATCATCAGGCTTCGGATTCCCAGTCTGAACGGCAGGCTGCCAGCTATCCGCGGGTGACCGGGATTCGGCACTGGTCCACGCCCGATTACACGCGCGTGGCCATCGATTTGGAAAACGAGGTGAATTTTTCTTCCCAGCGCATCGCGCATCCGGACCGCATATTTTTTGATTTGCGCAACACCAAGCTGGCGTCCACGCTGGTGGGCAAGAGCTTTGACGTGGACGATGGCTTCCTGAAGAAGATTCGGGTCGCGCAATTCCAGCCGGGGCGCACGCGTGTGGTGCTGGAGGTTGCCGACCTTTCCGGCTACAACGCTTTTTTGTTGCCCAATCCCTACCGCTTGATCATTGATATCCACGGCAAGGGCACTCATGGCAAGGACGCTGCGGCGAAAAATGCCCGCGGCAAATCGGTGCACGACGTTGACGAGATGGCATGGTCGCCCGACGTGGAGGCGGATCCCACGGTGAGTTCGAAATCCGAGCAAACTGCGGTTTCGTCAAACCAGAAACGGGACGCAAAACTGAATCCGACGGCGGCGTCGACGCAGACGGGAGTGATAAAGAAAATCGTCGAGGCGGATGACTCTGACGACGACAACGTCGATGCTCGGAGCCCCACCTCAAGCGAATTCGCCAGCGCTCCTGTTCCGAAGCCGGACACCGCACGGACCAAAACGCATTCGGTGAAAGCCGGCGCTGCTGCTGCGTCCAAGCGGGACGAATCCGGTTCCGAGGCCGGTGATGATTCCGCGATCGCGGCGAGCGATGATAGCGCAGGTCTTAGCCCGGCTCCCCCGCCGAAGAGTAAGCGAACAACGAAGAGCGGATTAAACGGCAAAACGCTCGACAGCAAGAATCTAGACAGCAAGATGCGGGCGGACCTGGAAATTCGTGAGGCCAAGCCCACCGCTCACGGCGAACGCTCGCTGATTCGCGCGCTGGGATTGAAGATCGGCAAGATCGTGATTGATCCGGGACACGGCGGTCACGATACGGGAACCATTGGCCCCAACGGTCTGGAAGAAAAAGATCTGGTGCTCGAAGTCGGAAAACGGCTGGGCAAAATGCTGGAAACGCGGCTGGGCGCCGAAGTGGTCTACACGCGTAAGGACGACACGTTCATCCCGCTCGAGACGCGCACCGCCATCGCCAATCAGGAACGCGCCGACCTGTTCATCTCGATCCATGCAAATTCCAGCCAGGATCCGACGGCCCGGGGCGTTGAAACCTACTACCTGAACTTCACCTCATCGCCCGAAGCCCTGGAAGTTGCGGCGCGAGAGAACGCGGTTTCCGAGAAGTCGATTTACGAGTTGCGCGATCTGGTCAAGAAGATTGCCCTGAAGGAAAAGATCGAAGAGTCGCGCGAGTTTGCCGGAGACGTCCAGCAATCGCTACACAGCGGCCTGGCCGCCAAGAGTCCGGGCATTCGCGACCGGGGCGTGAAGAAGGCTCCATTCATTGTGCTGATCGGCGCCAATATGCCGTCGATTCTGGCAGAGATTTCATTCGTCAGCAATCCTACCGACGAGCATCGCCTGGAAACCGCAGAATACCGCCAGCGCATCGCCGATTCGCTTTATCGCGGCGTTGCCAACTACGTGAGCGGACTGAGCGGGGTGAAAGTGGCGAGCAAGCTGGATAAACCGGCGGGGCAGTAAGCAGGGGGGCAGGGATCAGGGATCAGGTGGGCAGTGATCCGTGGTCTGTGGTTGTCATCCCTCGCTTTAGCACCGGAAACGTCCTTGCTTACTGCAGGGCGCTGCCGACTTGCGAGAACACGTTGTTGGAGTTGGCGCCGATCAGGCGCACCGTCCCCACGACAATGACCAGAATGACTGCCAGCATGACCGCGTATTCGGCAATGTCCTGGCCTTGTTCATCGCGCCACAACTTTTGAATGAGGCTGCTCATAAATCCTCTCTCCTATCAAAGAAATTTCCCGCTCCTATGCTGAAGCCGAAGCTGTTGCCGGCTTCTCCTGGTGAACCGGGAAGTCCGCGGGATTCAGTCCCCAAACTTCCTTTTCCTGCGCCAGGGCCTGCAACCCAATGTGATATTCCGATGATCCCTTGAGCTTCGTGATCCAAACCACCCGGAATTCCATTTTTCGCTTGCGATACCAAACTGTTACCGGATCCAGCACCTGCAGCTCACGCCGGACCGAGCCCAGCCGCGCTCCGGTTGGCGTCACGTCCAGGGTGTGCGCCATTTCTTCAAAGGATTCCCCGGTAACGTCTTTCCCGTGGACTTTTACGGGGAATACGGCCTTCCTGCGATCCTGCCGGCGATGATTGGTTGGTGGCATGTTTTACCCATGACCAGTTTGCTACGAAGTCCGCGAATGGGGAATGGCTCGGATGGGGGGGAAGGGGCACGGACGAGGGGGACGCGGAAGTAACCAGGAAGATGGTGACTAAGGAAACCTGAAACGTGAAAGGTCTTGGCAGGGCCGGTTCGTCGTGCGGGCTGGGGGGACAAGGGCGTCCGCCGCTCCAACATGCGGAACTTTTCCCCGCTCTCTGTGGTCTAATGACCAGAGGAGTTTCTCGAAACAGCCAGGTCCAGCCATGAGCTTTCCACGATTTTTTTTCGCTCTGACGGTGGCGATTTATATGGCCAGTGCGGGTTTCGCGGCGAACCCGGCACCCAGTTCCGCACAAACCCTGGGACCGCCGCTTCTGCCGCAGCAGTTCGCTGGTTGGCAGAGGCAAGGTTCGGCGCAGATCAGCACGGATGCTGCCGCTGCCGACCCTACCAACGCCGAGGTCCTCAAGGAATACGGCTTTACCGACGTTGCCGTCGCCACTTACATCCGCGATGACGGCCGCACCCTGAAGATTCGCGCCGCGCGCTTCGCCGATGCCAGCGGGGCTTTCGGCGCCTACACGCTTTATCTGCAGCCGGAGATGGTGCGCGAGACGATCGGAGATCAGGGCGCTTCTCTCGGCCAGCGCGTTTTGTTCTATCGCGGTCACGTGCTGGTGGACGCTTCCTTCGCCAAGGAGTCTCCCATGGCTGGCGCCGCGCTGCGGGAGTTAGCCGGAGTTCTGCCGCGTCCCCCGGGCAACGCCGGCAACCTGCCCACGGTTCTGGACTTCATGCCGCACCGCGGCTATGTTCCGAACACGGAGAAATATGTGATCGGGCCCGAAGCGCTCAACGCTCTCACGCCTCCGGTGAGCGCGGAGCAGGTGGATTTTGCAGTGAAGCCCGACGTGGTCATGGGCAAGTATTCGACGCCCAGCGGCCAGGCCACGCTGATGCTCATCTATTACCCCACGCCGCAGCTGGCCGCAGAGCATCTCCGTCGCATTGATGCCGCGCATAAGCTGGCGCAGCCGCAAGCCGGAGTTTCCACGGTGGAGAGTGCAGGTCAGTTCTCTGACAAGCGCACCGGATTCATTGTGGCCGTCGCATCGGGGCCAATCTCCGAGAGCGACGCGAAATACGTTCTCGATCAGGTGAACTACGAAGCCAACGTCACGTGGAACCAGAGAACTGATAACCGCGACGTGCGCGACCTTTATTCGCTGATCCTTAATATCGTGATCCTGTGCGGAATTCTGGGAGCGCTCTCGATTGTGGCCGGCGTGGCGTTCGGCGGATTCCGAATCCTGATGAAGCGCCTCTATCCCGACAAGGTTTTTGACCGGCCGGAAGCCATGGAATTCATTTCGCTGCACCTGGATGGAACGGTCTCGGAAGGCGAGTCCGGGCACTCTTCGGGGAGGGTCCGGCGGCGGAAAAGATCCTCTTGAACTCCGTAAGTGGCTTTAGAAATATCGGGTTAGGCCGCAAACAGGCGGGTTTTGTCTCACTTTGACACGTTTGCGGTGGATATTGATTGATTGTGTAAGTGATTGAAACTAAAGACATTTAAATACCAAAAATCACTTGACACCTCGGTTTTTCGGCTCATAAGATTTCGCCAGAAAGTTTTGACGGGATTCTTAGCCTCCGTTGGAACTATTCTCCCTTGAAGAAAAGGCCGCCCATCGTTGCCGGGTGGCCTTTTTGTTTGCGCGCGTTGCTCCGCACTCGCAGCAGAATCTCAAAAAGAGCGAGAGCTACCAGTGGCGCACACGCCCGACGTCGACGTGCACGAAGTCCGAGCTACGATAATAGCCCACTCCTCCGCGATGCAGGCGCAGGGCTGCGTCACGCAATGACGACGTCGGAATCCCCGGCAGGCGAATGTCGATGGCTTCGGCCTGCATATGGAGGCTGTGCTGTGCCACGCCGGTGTGGGGGTTGCGCGTGCGCAGGAATTCGTTGCTCCAGGGCGTGCGGTAGCCGCAAATCACATCGATTTCGCCGCCGGAATCGGCGAGCGACGCGGTCAGGTCGTGGAGAAGATCGAACAGCCGAGGATCGAAATGACGCACATCTCCGGTGCGGTGGTCGCGCAGATAATGGTCGAGCTCGTCCAGCGCTTGAGGAATGTATTCATCACCGCGACGATAGACGACATCCAGCCGCTCGCCCGTGTGAGTGTGAAAGAAGCGGAGCCGGTACTCGTGAGCGGCCGCGGACCCAGACTCTGTGCCACCGTGTCCGAGGAGCGGCGTCAGCAGAAACGAGAGAATCCAAATGTATTGCCGCATTACACCCATCCTAGGTTAGATGCGGTTGCCGGGTTGAAAGGCGCTACCAGGTATCGGGATAAGCAGCGGCCAATGCTTTGTCGAGTTGTGCGTCGTAACCGTAGATATCGTCGAAAAAACGAATCTGATTTTCCTCGTTCACTGTAGCTGTGCCGTAGACAATCACAACCGGAATTCGCGTGACAAGGTTTACCTGGAGATTGTTTTTCTCGCCGTTCATTGTGGTTTTCACCCGCTCCAAATCCCAGCCAGGATTGTTTCGCAACACCCAGGCGACTAGGTCCTCAGGCTTCTCGACCCGAATGCATCCGTGGCTGAAATCGCGGACGTCCTGCGAGAACAGTCCCGGAGCGTCCGTGCCATGCAAGTACACGTTGTCCGGATTGGGGAAGATGATCTTGACGAGGCCTAGAGAATTCGTATCACCGGGCTTCTGCCGCACCATCAGATGAAGCGATTTTATGCCTTCTAAAACCTCCGGGCTCACTTGATTGTCGGTGACGACCTCGCCTGTAGGCGTGACCACTTCAAAATTATGTTTGGCGATGTAGTTCGGGTCCTTCAGGATGTGGGGCACGATTTCGTTCCGCTGAATGCTGGGAGTCACATCCCAGTAGGGCCGGAAGACCACGTATTGAATCTCTTTCTCAAAAAGCGGAGACTCGTGGCCCCCGTAGGCTTTTCCAATGATGACGTTCTTGTAGAAGGCGACGGTGCCATCCGGGTTCATCGCGCGCACACGAAACTCAGGAAGATTCACAACCACGGGCGGTTGCGGGAAGGAATGCGGAAGCCAGCGCCACCGTTCGAGCGTCAACTTGATCTGGCGAATGCGGGCCGCCGGAGGCGTGTTGAGTTCATTGATCGTGCGCGCGTCAAGGTCGCCGGTGGGAGTTTCCCCATGTCTGTCCTGGTAATGCTTCACGCCCGCAACGAGCGCACCATCATAGATGGTTGCATTCGGATTCAGTTGTTCCCCCGCAGGAATGTCACCGATGATTTGAAGAAACCGCCCCAAGCGGACCACGCCAGCGTAGGCTTGGCCGGGATGCACCGTCCTCGTGACCGTTGGCAGCTTCTCCCCCTCAACTTGATGTGCGTAACCTTCATACACCGGCAGGAGCTCGAGCAGCTTCCGGTAGCCCGGGAAAGGCGGTTCCAGCTTCTGGATTTCGGCGGCTGGATCGCCTGCATTCAAGACCTGGGTCTGAATGAATTCCGCCAACGAGAGTTGTACCCATCCCATATCGAGCTGAAACTTGAATTCCTTGGGATTTACTCGCCCACAATAGACGGCACGGATGTAGCGCATTGCCGAGACCGTAAGCGCGGTATCGAACGAAGCTAAGTCTTGTTCGGACGGATTTTGATCCAGCTTGAGGAGGCGGCCCTGCCATCGTGAGCCGTCGTAATCCTCGGGGTCGAGTCCTTTCGCATCCGCATTTTGTAAGAGCTCGATCAGCGCCCGCCCCTGGGGACGGACGCGACCGTTCTGAAGCCAAAGCAAAGAGTAACCGTTCGTCTCGTAGAGTTTGGCGACCTCCGGCTTGTAGCGAGTAAAGTCGGACCAGCGCAGATCGGCATTACGAGCTGAATCCACGATACCGTGGAGCGCGAGAGCACCCGAGGCAGACAACGTCTGGCCTGCAAGAACAGGGTGCGGCTCCGCGAAGAATGCAGGAACGGTCTCGCCGCTCGCAACAGAAATTCCGGCAACGAGTACGCTCGTTAGAACGATCATCCACTGTGACCGATAAGAAGGATTCCTCATAGCAAGCCTCATCTTGAAGTTTTTTATTTGAGTATCGAAAGCGATTCCAGGGTCCCTCTTTATAGAAGGGATTTCTTGCGTCAGTATCTTCGCGATCGCACGCTTGAGCCGATTCCCTCTGCTGTTGAAATCCGAATGTCTCGAAACGAAGAAGTGTCTCAGGCAACCAAGGGCGATGACTCCGTGACTTGGATCGGTAGAGTGAAATGAAAGGTTGCACCTCGTCCATCGTTGGCGGTTGCCCACAACCGGCCACCATGCGACTCCACAATGGAACGGCTGATTGCTAATCCCATGCCGCTGCCCTGCGGCTTGGTGGTAAAGAACGCCGAAAAGATCTGAGCCATCTGCTCCACGGGCAACCCCACGCCCGTGTCACTGACCGAGAACTGGATTTGACCGTCCTGCAGTTGCGACTTCAGCGTAAGCTCTCCGCCGGAGTCCTCCATGGCTTCGATGCCGTTGAGCATGAGGTTCATGAACACCTGCTGCAGCTGCACGCGGTCTACCATGATTTCAGGCAGGTCGGCGGAAAGGTCCGTACGCATGGCAATTGAGGATCGCGTAGCCTCACCTTTCAGCAGCGTGAATATTTCCTGGATAATTCCGTTCGCGTCGACCAACTCACGTTGTGGAAGAGATTTCTTGTAGAACGAACGCATACGGTCGATGATCTCAGCCGCACGATTCCCATACTTATCGATTCTAGCTGCCGCTGCACGGGCCCGATCCAGATTGGGCGGTTCATGCGAAAGCCATTCAACGCAGCTGTTGGCGCTAGTGATGGCGGCGGCGATCGGCTGTTTGATCTCGTGTGCCAGTGATGCAGCCATTTCCCCCAGCATGCTCACGCGATTGATGTGCGCCAGATCGGCCTCAAGCTGTCGCAGTTTTTCACGCTCTTGCTCGGCACGCTTGCGCTCCGTAATGTCGGTCGAGGTGCCCACGAACCCTTCCAAATCTCCAGTCTCGGAAAGGACGGGATGGCCAACGGTGTGGATCCACTTCACGATTCCATTCGGTAAGACGATGCGGAACTCCCGATCGTAATCGGTTTTTCCCACGATTGCCCGTTCGATAATGTTCTTCCACTTAAGGCGATCCTCTGGGTGGACGCGTTCGGAACATTGTTCCAAAGTCAGCGCTCCCTCCGCTGGATCGAAGCCGCAAATCCGGTAGAACTCCTCGGAGAGGTGCACCGTCTTCCGATCCGCTACGCGCCAAGCCCAGCTGCCCGTATGGGCCAGCCTCTGCGCTTCGGCAAGATGACTTTCACTCCGGCGCAGGGAGTCAGTTAGTCGCTCTTGATCCGTAACATCCATTCCTGTCCCAAGGAAACCCTGGAAAGTCCCCCCTTGTGTGACCGGAATACCCACGCACCGTATCTGGCGAATCTCTCCGTCAGGCCGCACAATTCGTTTTGTAAAGTCGAAAGCACGATGGTCATCCAGCATCTTCGCGATGGCTTGTTTCATGAACGCGCGATCTTCCGGGTGGACAAGAGCCAAATACTCTTCTACGGCTGGCGGCTTACCATTCGGTTCAAGACCATGGATCCGAAACAACTCGGAGGACCAGTATTCGAATCCAGCCGCGTTGAAGGCCCAACTTCCCATATGGGCAACGCGCTGCCCTTCACCGATATAAAACTGGCTTCGCTGAAGCGCTTCCTCGGCGCGTTTTCGATCTTCGATGTTAGTCGAGATGCCGTACCACTTGACGATCTTGCCTCCCGAGTCCCGCAGCGGCACACTTCGGCTCAAGAACCAGTGATACTCACCGTCGGCCGCACGCCGGAAACGCACCTCATGCTCGAAGGGCTGCCCAGCCGCCACCGAGGCGCGCCGTCTGTCCAGATAGTACGGCAAGTCTGCAGGATGAACGGCGGTTTTCCATCCTGAGCCCATCGTTTTCTCCGCGGACAGACCCGTATATTCCACCCAGTGATGATTGATGAAGTCCACTGCGCCGTCGGGCAGAGCGGTCCACGCAAACGTTGGAATGGTTTCAACCACATCCCGCAGCTTCTTTTCCTGACGCCGCAGTTGCCGAACGCGAAATCGATAAGCCCAATAAAGCAAGGCCAGGAAAGCCACCACAGACAGCGCGCGGAACCAGTTTGTCTGCCAATAGGCCGGAGCAATTACGAAGTTCAGTGTCGCGCCCTGTTCGCTCCACACTCCGCTGCTATTGCACGCGATTACACGAAACCGGTATTTCCCGGGACCCAGGTCCGTATAAAATGCCTCGCGACGCGTGCCCGCGTCCTGCCAATCGCGATCATGCCCGTCAAGCCTGTAGCGAAACTTTACCTTTTGAGGAATCAGAAAACTTGGTGATGTGTAGCCAATTTGCAGATCACGAGTCAATGGCGGAAGTCGAAGACCTTCTTGTGGCTTATATTGCTTTCGGTCAGCAACAACGTCCTCGACGTAGACCGGCGAAACCCTCCCGTCACCAGAGAGATGTGACGGGTCGATCATCTGAAGAACCATACCGTTTACAAACCACAGCCGCCCGTCGGGAGATTTCGCGGCCGGATTGAAAGAGACCCTACCGGGTAGAGCTCCGTCCAGCGTATCGAATACTCGTGCCTGAACGATGGTGTCTGGATGAATCCACCATCGTTGGACGTCCGAGGCTGCGATCTCTATGAATCCACAGGGTGTACCGAGCCATAGGTTCCTGTTGTCGTCCACAGCGAAGCCATTGAGCCCGTCGCAAGGGAGTCCGTTTTCTTTGCCCAGGTGCTGAACTTTCCCGGCGCGGAGCATCACCAGTCCGTCGTCAGATGCAGTCATCACGGACCCATCGGGAGCAACAGCGATCTGATAGGCCCACGATCCGCGCTTTAGCTTCAAGGAGGATGTACGCGCGATACCATCGCGGAAAAACGTTAATTCACCTGTGACCGCGCCCAGCCAAATTCCGCCCTTCGGGTCGGCCGCAATCGCCTTAGCCTTCGGAACTTGAGGCTGAGAGAACTGCTCGCGCACCTTGAAATCGCGGATGCGGAGGAGTTTTCTTTGTTGAGCGTCTTTGCATTCCGCCCAAACATTGCCGTCGATATCCTCTGTGAGACCGAGTACCAAACCCAGTGGGCGATGATCAGGTTCCGGGATACGCCGGAAGCGGCCATCTTTGTAGATGAAGAGCCCGTCGTCAACGCCAACCCAAATGTTGCCCTGATGATCTTCGAGCAACGAACTAACTTGCTGTCCAGGCACGCGAAGTGAGGAAACGGTTCCATTTCGAACAAAATCGAGACTGCCCAGAGTTGCCACCCAGACCGTCCCGTCTTTACCGGCCATGACCGAAGCGGTGCCGGTTGATCCAGGCCCCGTGGAGGTCGAAAGGGTAGTGACCGGAATATCCCGAAAATTGTCAATTCCATCGGACGTGGCCGCCCAGACTACACCGTCATCGCCTTCGTACAGATCAAACACGGCGTCGCTGGATAAGCCGTCCGCTCGTCCAAAATGGTCGACTGTTTGGCCATGAATGCGGTAGATACCATTCCCAATCGTTGCAATCCAGAGGTTCTTATCGGAATCCTCCAGGAGTTTGTAGACGAAGAGCTTGCTTCCGTCGAAGTTTGGCAGAACCACCGGCGTTAGAACACCATTGCGGAATCTTTCAAGCCCAAGCCCCGGCCCCACCGCCACAATTCCGACCAATAAAGAACCGTCGGAGTCCTCGACAAGACTGTGGATGCCGAATTGCCCCACGTTTGATTGAAGTTGCGGGGGGCTGTAGGTTTCAGGGGCTGCACCCATTTTCCAATGGAGCAATGACGTGTCGCCTCCGATCCAGAATCCCCCTTTCCCATCAGAGATCAATGATGAAGGCATGCCAATCTTTATGCCGTCCGCCTTCCCGAAGCAGCGGATTTTCGTATCCGTTGCCTGACATAGAACCCGGTCCGAATCCTGGTAGGAAAGAGTCCAGATGGATCCGTCAGAATCTTTGTAGATCCGAACTATTGGAACATCGTAATGGGAAATCACGACATCGTCCCTGACGTGAGCGACCTCGTTTCGAGAGACAATCCAAAATTCCCCCGCTCGCACACTGACAGGGGGAAGCGGTGAAGAAGCGATCGGAGCCGACCAGGGAGAAAAACGGACGCCGTCAAAACGCAACGCGCCACTGTTGCTGCCCACCCAGAGATATCCGTCGGTTGTTTGTGAAATCCTGAGGGAGTGTTCGGAAAGAATCCGTCTTGTATTCGCCATGCCGTATGCGCGTATTGGGTGAGGCGTTTGTTCGGATCCAGTGCGTGAGCCGCGCTTAACATGAGCCACAGCGATAACGCGCAAAGCAGAAACGATCGCAGAACATGGAAGTGCCGGGCTCTCGATATGCACATGGCGCGGGGCAACGTGGAATCGAGATGAGCAAGCATGGCTCTGAATCTTACCAAACGCGACCTCGGCTGGATGTCAGGGCGCACTGGCCCACCGCATCCCGCGTTCATGGCGGGATTGGCGTGAATTGAGATCAGTATAGTTCTATCCTCAAATCTGGCCATCGTCTTGCGCGACTCCGGGAACGCTGATTTCTTCCTCAGAGATAGGCCGCGAGATACCCAGCTTTTCATCTTGGCAGGCAGGGTGGTTCGTTTCAGCCCCAGTTTCCCCGACTTAAGGCTCCCCGCGCGACTGCAATAGCCGAGGTTGCTCACATATCAACTGCAGCACGGACCCTTTTCAGCAACAAGTGGTGATCGAACGGTTTTGCGAGGAACTCGACTGCACCCTCTCTCATCGCTCGAATTCTGGTACTGGCATCTCCATGAGCCGTGATGAAGATGATCGGAACATTGCATTCCTCTTCTTTCAACCTGGCCTGCAACTGCAGGCCCGACATCTTCGGCATACGGACATCAACAATTAGGCACGCAGCCCGGGTATGCAAATCGGATTCGAGGAATTCTTCCGCGGATCCGAAGGACCGTGCAGCCAGTCCAGCCGCTTCCATTAGGTCGCGCAGAGAATCCTGCATGGCCTCGTCGTCATCAATGATCGCTATCAATCTTGACGTTCGGTCTACCGGCATGCGGTTAGGTTAACGTTCCGGCCTTACTCGTAGCAATCAAACTTTAGGCTGACTGAGCCAGACTTTAGGAGATTAGATCCTTACTCTCGATAATCGCGCGAGCGAGGCATCGATTCGGGAAAAATGGACGAGCGCTGCCTTGTAACCCAAATAGCGAAGTTCGCCGCGATCGATAAGTCGCTTGGGGAGTTACGATCAGGGCTCATGATCGTGACTGTCACAAGATTTCGACGTGTCAAGTCGAGAGAACTCGAGTGACATCTCACCATCCATCGTAAGTCGTGTTCGAAGTCATTGCATCTCTCGTTTTCTCAACACTTTGAAAGAAATCGCGTCGCATGCCCTCGGTTTGGACACCACATTGCAGTTTAGGTGACGAGGAGGAGCAGCTTGCGACAGTTGTTTGGTACCGGGTTATCGGTCCTGCTGTTCCTCGGCCTGGGTTTCGCTCAAGGCGCGTACCCCGCACCCGGATCAATAAGAGGTGATGTATTCACGAAGGGCACAAATGGAGAACCTGCTGTTTTGCCCGGCGTTCGCATTGTCCTTCACGGCCCTATAACCAAGGAGACCGAGTCGGACGCACAGGGAGCATTCGCTATCGATGGCCTTCCCCCGGGGACATACCAGATTGAAGCGAATGCTCCTGGGTTAAGTGGCGGACTCGCGGTGGAGGTGACACCGGGAACGTTTTCGACCGTCGCTGTCGAAGCGAACGTGACAATGGTCAGCAACACCGTAAACGTGACCGCAACCGAAGATTTTGTAGCTGACGAATCTGCTCAGCGCAACACCATCAGTCAATCAGTCGTGGAAAAAGCTCCGAATCAGGAGGAGAAGATCGAGAGTCTCCTTCCGCTCGTCCCGGGAGTGGTCCGGGGGCCTGACGGACGTATCAACATGAAAGGTGCGCAAGCGACGCAGGCCGGATGGCTGGTGAACTCAACGAATGTTACCGATCCGGCAACTGGCGGACAGGCCATCAGCTTGCCGATAGATGTGGTCTCCTCCGTTCAGGTTATTTCCAACCCTTACGACCCCGAATATGGAAGGTTCACCGGTGCAATCTCCAGCGTAGAAACCCGCACGAGCAACTTCGACAAATTTCACTTCTCCATACAAAATCTTATTCCGCGCGCCCGGGACCGCGATGGGCACATTGTTGGCATCGGAGGGTTCACACCACGCACCACTATCACCGGGCCGCTGATAAAAGACCGGCTCGCGTTCACCCAGTCTCTGGAATACCGCTTCGTCCGTACGCCGGTCGAAAGTCTGCCGCCGCTGCAACGTGACACAACACTCGAGAGCTTTGATTCTTTCAGCCAATTCGATTTGAAGATTAGCGGCAGACAAACCGCCACTCTGTCGGTTGCCGTTTTCCCGCAACAGTTTGACTACCTCGGGCTGAATACATTCAACCCCCAGCCATCGACCACAAACTTGCACCAGCGCGGAGACCAGATTTCCGCGCAGCACAGCTACATTGCAGAATCGGGTGCTCTGCTTTCCTCGCAGTTCGCTTACGAAGAGTTCGATGCGGACACATTTCCCAACAGTCAAGCTCCGTATCAGATGCTGGTCGAAACCACAGAAGGCGGCTTCTTTAATCGGCAAAACCGAGATACCCGTCGAGTCCAATGGCAGGAGATCTACCATTTCAGCCCAAAGCATTTTCTGGGCAACCATGAACTGAAGGTCGGCTTCGACTTTTCTCACAGTTCTTACTACGGGCGCCAGCAGTTCCTCTCGGTGTCGATCGTCGGCACGGCAGGTTCAACACTCGAACAAATCGACTTTGGCTCGCCAACGACTTTCTCTCTCCAACAGAACGAAGTTGCCTGGTTTGCTGGAGATCAGTGGACGCTGGGGCCGCGACTTTCGCTGGACCTCGGACTGCGCTTCGACAACGATTCTGTCACTAATTCCACACACGCCGCCCCGCGTGCCAGCTTGACGCTCGCATTGACGAGTGATCGCAGAACTCTGCTAAAGGCTGGAGCGGGATTGTTTTACGACCGGGTGCCTTTGAATGCCCCAGCCTTCCCCAACTTTCCGGATCGCACAGTCCTCACTTTTGATCCGGCGGGTAATGTGACTTCTTCGGTGCCGTACTCCAACGTCATCAGCGGCGGACTAGAGAACCCGCGAAGTGAGACTTGGAATGTTGAAGTTGACCGCCAGGTACTGGAGAAGCTTCTGCTCCGGGTGGCCTATCAAGAGCGAAACACGGTTGATGACTTGGTCCTAAGTCCTGAAGCAATTGCCGGGGACAGCTTCCTGTCGCTGGCCAGCTCTGGGAGGGATTCTTATCGCGAGTTTCAGCTCACCGGGCAATACAAGATACGCCGGCAAACTCTGAATGCCTCCTACGTGCGGTCGAAGGCCACTGGCGACCTCAACGACTTCAACCAGTTCTTCGGAAACGATCCACAGGCGGTAATCCAGCCGAACTCTCGCGGTCCGCTGGCCTTCGATGCGCCCAACCGCTTCCTGACATGGGGAGAGCTCAACGCGCCCGGGAAGTTGATGCTCATGCCAGTCCTGGATATTCACACCGGGTTTCCGTATTCCGTTGTGAACGAATCACGTGATTTTGTTGGTGCGCGAAACGACGGGCGATTCCCATGGTTTGATTCGTTCGATCTTCAGGTGCTCAGGAACTTCGGGCTGCCCTTTCACGGCAAGGAGCACACCGTGAAGTTGGGGCTTGGAGTATTCAACCTGTTCAATCACGCCAACTATCGCGATGTGCAGAACGATTTGGACAGCTACCGCTTCCAGCAGTTTTTTAACAGCGCAGTCCGCAGTTTCAGGGGGAAGTTGGTTTTCGGATTTTAGTGCCCGGACCGCGCAGGTCTTTCAAGGTTCGATGTGAAGGTGTTCTATGAAAAAAGTAGACCAGTGTCTCATTCTTGCTGCCGGCAACGGGACGCGAATCAGAGAGATCTCCGGGGGTCTTCCCAAACCTTTGGTTGACTTTCGTGGCAAACCCATCATCGAGCACATCGTTCAACGTGCGCACCGGGCTGGCATCGAGAGCTTCGTGATTGTCGTGGGATATCGCTCGGACTTGATCCGCAACTGGTTTGAAGGCCGGTCGCTCGGTGTATCTGTCACTTTTGTGGAGAATCCGGACTATCACAAAGCTAATGGCGTCTCCGCTCTAAAAGCCAGAAACGCAATCCACGAGAATTTCTTGCTGCTGATGGCGGATCATCTCTTCGAACCGGAGACGGCTGAAACACTCATACAGCAACCACTCGGGTCCGATGAAGTAATTCTCGCCGTAGATGCCAACATCGATCGCGTTTTTGACCTGGGTGATGCCACCAAAGTCCTCAGGAACGGCGACCGGATTGTGGATATCGGCAAGGAGATCGCTCACTACGACGCCTTAGATACGGGAATGTTCCTTTGTAGTCCGGCTCTGTTTGACCGGCTCGAACTCGCAAGCAGAGAAGGCAACTGCTCTCTTTCCGACGGCATGCGGCAACTGACTGCGGAAGCGCGCTTGCGTGCTCTTGAGATTGGCGAGGGACGATGGCATGACCTGGACACACCGGAGGCATTAGCACACGCCGAGGCCGATTTTGATTCGGAGGAGCGCGTTAAAGCCGAGACCTTATTAAGCACTACAGGAACGGACGTATGGCCAGATTTACCCGACGCGACATGCTGATCGGCGGAGCCGCGGCGTTAGCGGCCACCACATTGCCGGCCGTAGCAAGTTCGAGATCAATAACGGATCCACTATCGCTGAATAACACAAAAGGAGACGATTCCATGACAACGATCACGACAAAAGATGGCACGACGATTTTCTACAAAGACTGGGGCCCGAAGGACGCCCAACCCATTGTGTTTCACCACGGCTGGCCTCTGTCGTCGGACGACTGGGACGTGCAGATGCTGTTCTTCCTGGCCAACGGCTATCGCGTCGTTGCGCACGACAGGCGCGGTCACGGTCGCTCCTCGCAGGTAGCCACTGGCCACGACATGGACCATTATGCGTCCGACGCCTCGGCGGTGGCCGAGCATCTCGACCTGAGGAATGCGATCCATATCGGCCATTCGACGGGTGGTGGCGAAGTGGCGCGCTATGTCGCAAAGTATGGCGAGCCTCAGGGCCGCGTAGCCAAGGCCGTGCTAATCGCCGCTGTTCCCCCGCTCATGCTCAAGACCGAGAAGAACCCG